>Ga0163154_10004728_pt1 | contig 17725 bp, 12 predicted proteins | sample OliLakLV19MP9P1_FD_148649 | JGI IMG/M metagenome (GOLD analysis project Ga0163154, IMG submission 148649) | Freshwater microbial mat bacterial communities from Lake Vanda, McMurdo Dry Valleys, Antarctica - Oligotrophic Lake LV.19.MP9.P1 | ecosystem: Environmental > Aquatic > Freshwater > Lake >...
TCGGCAACTCTAAGATTGGGGTGGAATCCCTCTGGTATTCGTCGCGAGAATTCGCGGGCATCCTATTCATTCAAATTGAGACGCAACCCCTTTGGGGTTGAGCGGTTTTACCGCAAATACCCAGGGTAGCTTTGCAACCCTGGGCTATGTGACGGAATCCCTTTGGGATTCGTTCGCGAGGGTTCGCGAACAACCCACACATTTGTTATGTGTGGAATAATTGATCCGCAAGCGTGGCTTATAATGGTATGGGCATTACCATTACCGGAAAATACTCCCAAAGGGATTTCGTTACAGAACCCAGACTCTGAAAAAGAATCCCGAAGGGAGTTGCTACAGAGCGATGGACCGGATAATGGTTGCGATCAGCAACCACCTCTGAAAAATAATCCCGAAGGGAGTTGCTACAGAGCGATGGACCGGATAATGGTTGCGATCAGCAACCACCTCTGAAAAAGAATCCCGAAGGGAGTTGCTACAGAGCGATGGACCGGATAATGGTTGCGATCAGCAACCACCTCTGAAAAAGAATCCCGAAGGGAGTTGCTACAGAGCGATGGACCGGATAATGGTTGCGATCAGCAACCACCTTTGAAAAAGAATCCCGAAGGGAGTTGCTACAGAGCGATGGACCGGATAATGGTTGTGATCAGCAACCACCTCTGAAAAAGAATCCCGAAGGGAGTTGCTACAGAGCTCAAGCTCTAAAAGAAGAATCCCAAAGGGATTCCGTCGAACAGCCCAGGGTTGCTCGTCCTCGAGAAACCCTGGGTAAAACCGGGCTCACGCACAACCCCAAAGGGGTTGCGCCAAAAGATTGCGCCTGCAATTAACCTCATCGAAATAACGAGGCCGTACAAAACTTGATAAGTTACGTTCTGTTTGACGGACTACACTAGCGCATTCGCAAAGAAATCCTCCACGACAAGCGTGCCGAACACGGAGAAAAGATTTATTAATCCAAACGCTATTCCCAACAACCAAATTTGGCTCTTAGACTTTTGAGTTGTTCGTCAACTTTATCGCGGTGGATTTTGTAAAGGACTGCGACGGCGACAACGGTGGCGCCGGTGAGGAGGATGAACACACCCATGGCACTCATCTGGGCGGTTTGATCGAGCATGCGGACACCTCGGTATCCAATGATGAGGAGTTCTGTCACGAGTGCGCCGAACCCGATGAGGACATAAGTTTTTAACCGAAGAAAACTACCACAGATCATGATGGCCAAACTTAAAAGGATGACTGTCATGTGAAACAGAGCGGGGTACCGGTCATCAGCAAAGGAATAGTATCCTGAGGAAATAACCATAGCGAGAAGGGACATGGTTTGAACGGTTTGTCGAACGGCCAATGGAACCCGTGCCCTGAACATTTCGAGGAGGACTAGCACGCCGATGCATACAGGTATGATATAGGCATGCAGAACTCGTAGTTGTAATTTATCGAAGAAGATGAGGATGATAAAGAGAACGAACCCGCTCAACGAAATGATTCTATAGGGTGATTCCGATTCGTTTTTTCCTAAGAACGCAAAGAGCACGCTGTGCAGCCCCGCCACAATTAATGCGATATCTGTTCCCAACCCCTGCCACATAACCCATCCAGTCGCCATTACAGGAAGGAGTAACAGACTTATATTAAATGGAATCTTTGCTGATCTGTCGGATTTATTCATCAGGGGTTTACTGCCGGTGAGCAAGATGGAGGCGGCCAGCATAATCCAGACATCGAATTCATAATTCCATTGGGCGAACGAAAACATCAACTGCCTTCGGATAAGAGCAACGAAAAAGAAGGCCATAACCTGCCACGCGATATGAGCGAGCAACGAGCGGGAACGGTTTGCGACATAAACCCAGCCCACGACGATAAGCCCGGCATTTAGGAGCATGAGAATAAAAAGGTTACTTTCAAAAGCAGTTCCATAGTGAAGGACGAAAAGGCCTATTGAGAGAGGCGAAGTAATGATCAATATACCCTTTAAAATCTGGAGGGGAAAAGACTCAGCAACAATGAGAAGATGATCCCATAAGCGAGGACGTAACCGCGTCAGACTATGATAATACAAAGCGCCTTTTTCTTGATAAAACACAACCCCGACTCCTGTGATCAAGAGCGTAAACACGGACGATGCCCAAGATCTGTACGAAAATAAATGGTTTAACCCAAGTGTTTCCTCCCCAGCCGCGAAGAAAGCGATCCACGTGAGTAAGAAAACCGGAATTAAAGTGACCAGACGTTCCGACCATGATGTTAGGACGCGCGAAGCTTTTGGGGTGAACAATACTAGTGCCACCACCATTGCAGTGGCCAGCAGAGCGGGTGGGGTCCACGGTCTGAGGTAAATAATATGCGCAAAGCACAGTATTCCAAAGCCAGCCACAAGGGCTTCTATTTTCGAATAAGAAAAATATGAAGAGAGTTTCCTGTGCAACAGGAGAACGGCTGTCCAGATCGCAAGCAGAATAAAAATAATGATTTTTCGGTCTATATAACTCTCCACTAAAAAATCGGCATGTAGAGCGATGAGGATGTCAAACATCCCTATAACCAAACAGACCTTGGAACGGACGGCTAATGCACGGGCAAGAACGACAGAAGCAAGACCCGCAATGAGCGGCGCCATGAGTAAGGGGCGAGCCGGGTACTCCGTCAGAGCCCATGCGACTGGGATATGCACAAGGACGATTAAAACTCGCCCCCAACTTCTTCGCATGGCCAACCAATGATCCTCTGGTAAGGCGATGAGTTCTCTAAAAAAGTTTAAAGCAGGGGACGGACGTTGCGCGAAAGAGATCCAGAAATGGGCAATTACAAGTGCTGCAAAACCGCCGCGCACGGGGTTGATAAACGGACTCCAGGGACCGACCCATGTCAGTGTAAAATAACTACCCACGATCAGCGCAAGGCCGCCATAAAAGGCGACCCATTGAGTGGCTCCAATTCCGGTGAGTCGGAGCATTATCAGCCCTAGCACAATCACGACCGGACTGTTGATATGGTATTCTTGCAATGAAACGGGTTGACCAGGAAATAGGACCAAATGAAACGCACTCCGGAAGGTGTACAGCCCGAGAATGATAAAACACAAAACAGAGCTGGAGTCCCGAAACCGAGCTCCGGAATCACGTCCTTGAGCGAGGCCAAGTTCTGCTTTTGCGTAAAAATAAAGCGCCGGCAGACTCAGCGCGATCAGCGCGGTGGCAGGCGTTCTAAGATCGGGGATTAAGAATGCAGCGCAACATAAGGTGATAACCACACCAAAATGAAAAAGAGCTTCATGGATATAGGCGAGTTGTGCGTCTTTTGAAGTCGGATGCCGTGATGCATCTCGGAAATACAAAGCGGCTAACAGAGCCATGCACCCAGACGTAAGCAGTCTTTTCCATGAAATGGCAGATAAGTCGGGTGACATGAGGAAGTTCATGGATAGAAGCCCTAGAATGAATCCCCCGAGGATGAGATTTGTCTGTCTTAGGAACAAGGCGGTTCGAGGAATTAAACGCGCGATTCCGGTGAAGATGACCATGCTGAGAGCCACACCCAATGTAGTGACATGGTAAAAAGAGCTTTCTAAGGTTTGAGCTAGAAAAAACTCTTCTAGGTTTGCCAATCTGATATTAGCTAAGGTGAAGAGGAATACAGCTAAAGAGGGGAGACCAAATTTAGGTTTAAGCGCGGCCAAAACTGTAAACGTTGCTGCGGCAAGATAGGTCCCCATGAGCTCCCAATTACTTTCGGGAATCTCAATAAGTTGCGCGCCAACTGCCAAAAGCGCAACAAGTGCCGAGGCCGGAAAAAACCAAGAATTAAAGCGTTGTTTCAAAAACTCTAGTGAATATCCCCCCTTTATTTCTTCTTTAAGTACTTTAGGTGCGAATGCGTTGATCAACGTGATCAACGAAAGACTGAACGCGAAGAAGCCCAGATTCTGGGGGTAAAAAATGCTGTTAGATGGGACCAAGCTCCAGAAATTTTGACCATTTTCTACGCAATCAAGAATAAATAGGTAAGTATAAATACAAGTAAGGAGGAGAAGGAAAGGAGACCTTTGGTTAAAAGAACATAGACCTAGGATGAGAATAAAATAGCCGATGCTAGTGAGATCAGGATGAGCACTTAGAAAACCACCGGGGAGCATTCCAATAGAGAAGAGAACGATAACGCAGGTGTTTATAAGGATAATGGGTCTGAAAAAACCTTCCCAACGAGGTTGAGCATTTTTAAAGAAGCTCATGATTGCGTTAAGAAATTCCCAGAAAAAGAGGAAGGGCAGTGAAAAGGTTACGAGAAAATTACTTGGTGAGCGGGTATGGCGAGGAAGAAGTTTAAAGATGCTGGTCCACACTAAAAAGTAGAGAACGATTGAAAACACCGGATATGATTGACGTCTAGCGTGCCAGATTAACTGTGCCGCAAGGAAGGAAAGCAGGGGGATTTGGTCAGCGTTACTCCAATTTGACCCCGCTAAATTGCTCACACAAAATACTAGGCTCAGGAGGACTGAGGAGATAGTTAAAATGTTTAAAATCGGACGCGTGAAAACGTTTAAAGTCCAAGGGAAACGCGGAGCAGTGCCATATCGAGTAACCCAATAGGAGACCTGAAGAATAAGCCCAAAGATAAGAGTGATGTCCATCCAGTGAATCAATGGAAAGAGTTTGGGTAATACAAAAAACAATCCGACACCCGACCAAGCCCAAGCCAAGTAAGGAATGAGCTGAGCGTGTTTGTTTTCGCGAAGATAAACCGAAAGAAAATGCCAGCAAAGTCCAGTCGTTAGGATTGCTAGTGCTGTTTTTAAAGGCAGCCCGGTGACACTATAGTTATTGAGCAATGTCCACGTTTCAACTTTGAGAATGAGGTACAGTGCCCCTGCGATGAGAGGAGTGGTGAAAAGAGTATGGTCCAACCTTTGAAGAGGAAACGGTTTGTTACCGAGAAATGGATCTCCTGGGGTCAATTGGCTGAGTCGATTCCAATGTCGAAGTGCGAAAACCGATATCAAAAGGGTCATGGCCGACAAGGCACTTCCAAATCCGCTGCCCCAAGTGAGGAAGGGAAAGGCAAGACGCAGCTGAACACGAAACTCAGGCAGAAACACGACCAGTATAGCGATGCAAGTCAGCGCGGGCATCCATGAACGGCTGTACCAAGTTGCAAAGACCAGAGTGATAGCGACGAGGATCGGTCCGGTCACGTCCATGAGTTGAAAAATTTTTGTAGCCTCTGTGAAGTCTGGCCGTTCGAACGCCACGCGTAATAACAACGCCACGAAGGCGATCCAACCGTAAAACATTAAGACCCTTGACCGAACATTGCGAAAAAGGGTGAACGGAAAAATATGATTTAAAGTGATCCACATTAACCCAAGAACGCCCACACCAAAGGCGAGTGTGTTTCCTTTGAAAGTTTTTCCGACTATGTCGATGCACCCCGCGTACGCCAAAACAATCGCTGCCAGAACCATGGAGGTCGTGACTAACGACTGCGACTTATCTCTGAGCGCCTGCCAGAGAAACAAAAGAGTCATGAGTGTGAGCAAGAGAGCAGTGACAGGCGGAGGGGATTTAAAAAACCATTGAGTCAAAACAGCCACCATGACACTTAAAAACAACACGACCTTACTGAATTCATTTAACGTAGGTGTGAGAGGATCTGATCGGCGTGAAACCAAATGCGTGGCAGCTGCCGATATCAGGGCAAGTCCCAAACCGAGCCATCCAAAGGTGTGCCGTTGGTATTCGGGAATAAGGCCGATTGAACAACCAGCAAGCAAGAACAGGGTTAGCCCAATCCAATGGCCCACAGAATTATTTTGTGCACGGGATTGAGAAATCAACACGATCCCGCTGAGTATAAAATTTAAAATACGGGTCCCCGGGTGGCCTAGTCCCATAAGGACGCCTAGAATAACAAAGGCAAAACCAAGAAATGACTCGCTCGAGTAAAGTTGTCCGGGCGCCCGACATTCCAAAACCTTTTTTTCAGAATAAAGAATAAGCGCGCCGGCAATCAAAACGAGGACGGAATACAGGTATGCAGGTGGAGTAAAACGAAGGCCAAGGTGGAGCCAGAAAAAGGCTTGGAAAAAAGTGATGACGAGTGTGGTACCGAAAAACCATGGGACCAGACGTTCGCGAGCTGATTTTTCGTCAATGGCCGTTTTGACAAACCGAACGACTGACATGCCACACCAGATCAGCATTCCATACAAACAAACCGCAACCCACATGGCTTGTGTTTGTACCGGGGTAGGTTGAATCAGGTTTGGGATGGAGAATAAGCCGATTAAGGCGTTAAGAAACAGAAGTGGCCACAGGAGAAGTTGAGACATCTTTTCGTGTACACTGGGAAGCCATTTGCGTAGCCCTAAAAAGGCCAAGCCACAATAAACCAGGGTTGTGACGAACAATATCAACGGTTTCGAGGGGATGCTTGAGTCTTTGGCTAAAAGGGTGATCGCCATAAAATTAATGGGCAGCAGACAAATCGAAGCGCTCTTTAATAGAAGCGCAGTTGTTCGCAAAGAGGCGTCCCTGCGCTCAAGCCAACTTCCAATGGCGGCTAAGCCTCCTGTAAACCCAGCGAGCAGTGCAGGAACCAAGGTGAAACGGATGAGCCAATGTTTGTCCCAAGTGAAAAAAGCCACCAAGGAACTGCCAAGAATCACCATGAGAATCCCTGCAACCATGTACCAGTTTTCTGAGAGGAAAGGTTGGATGTGGGTTTCCCAAGCTGTTGGCTGCGCTGGCTTCTGCGGTTCTTTCGGCGTCGGGGGGACCAATTCAGGTATAGGTGAGGCGGAGACGGGGGCTATTCGGGGAGGGAGCGGCGGCGGTTTTGGCAAGGCGGGAAGGCCGGAGACTACCCGGATTTGTTCCGGAGTCAGTTCGCTGCGCAAAGCTTGGATAAATAACTGCGTAGACGGCGTGGGTAGGGATTCCAATGCAATGGAAAACAGTGCTTCGTCGCTGACTAATTGGGGTTGCTCTTTTATGACGTAGGCCCATGAAAGGAATGTTGGAGAAACATGAGAGAGTTGGGGTGTGGCCTCAGCAAGTTTTATTGTGTACGACTCCAGCCAGTACCTAACCGAGGGCCATCGGTCGATGTTTGTTGGAGCAAATCTTAATGAAAGGAATACAGACGCCCATAATTGAGACTCTTCATTTGTTGCAACCTTCAGTATGTAGGGCGCAGCAGCGTCCGTCGGCCAGAAACAGAGTGTTTCCACGACTTCGCGTTTCTTTGCGGAGTCGGTGCTGGAGAGGAACTGATGATACAGTAATTCGAACGCTTCATGTTCCTGGGTTAAATTTTTTGGGTCAATGAGTCGCTCAAGTATAGCTTTCAACTGTGGGCCAGAAACCGACGCGGTTTGTTGATTCAGCCCGGACATGGTATGCCGAATTGTTTCAGGTGGAATGACTGACGATAAACTTGGGCCATCCTGGAGTTCTTGAAGTTCATCCTGAAGCTTTTGAGTGAGCCGAACTTTGACTTGTTCCAGTTCTGCGAACTTGAGTGAGTATTTGAGGTGCTCGGCGGTTTTGCTTATCCGGGTCAATAACTGAGCAGTGCCCGCTCGCGTTTTCCATGGGGCAGGTATCGCGGAGAGAGGAAATTCTTTAAGGTCTTCAATGATGACCTCAGGGATCGGGCTGCCTTGACACGACATTCTCTGATAAGTGCCGGCATTCACGATCATGCGACGATAGATCTCATCCATTAGCGCCCTGGATTCGGGCGAGTTCACCTCATCAAGAGTGTTCCAGAGCGAAAGGAGGCTTCCTGTTGTAGAAGTTATCGATCCTTCCGAGGTGATGCCCTTTAATACGGGAATTGCTTTTTCGGGTGGGATTCGGCCAGAAGCCAAATGTGAAATGAGAAGGTGAAGTAAATGATCCTTATTCATAAACGATCCCTACAGGGTAGGGGTTTCGTTCAAAAGGTCCAATCGCTATTCTTCATTACTTACTTCGTGCGCCAAGTGCATGCGCTACCGGAATTTCGAAATGGAAGTTCCTTAAATGATCGTGATTGCCGCGTCGCGTGGAGTGGCGGAGAAAATTTTGGCTGCGAAGCCTTTTGGGACTCTGATGCAACCGTGTGACGCGGGGCGATTGGGGACGTGCCCTTCATGAATCCCAATCCCTGTGTGCGTGAGGCGCATAAAATACCTCATGACTCCTCCTTGGAAATAAGCCCCTTGAGGTACACGGTCCTTAAACGCTGCATCCGAATCGAGCACTTTACCTGAATAGTGATTAAGGATTCTCCCGTAACGGTTTGAGCGCTTAACTGCGTGTTTTTCCAAAATTTGATAAGTCCCAGCGGGAGTTCTATAACCTTTTTTGCCCGTGCTAATATCTGAGGAACCCACCAGTCCGTTCTTGTTATAAACGTACATTTTTTGGTCATCCCGATTTATTTTGATGTGCGTGACACCCGACTCCGCTGCTTTTGCGTCCCATCGAAAAGAAGCCGCAATGGTGGGTAAACCCACTAGGCACAGGTAAATCATGCTGGTGAATGCCAAAGTTTTCATAAATCCTCATAGAGCATAGGCCGTTCCTGATCGCGTGGATGCAATTCAGAAAATCTGCAACCCCTTGTTTAATAGGATTTTATCAATTTTAAGTATTTTAAAAAATCTTTGCTTTTGATTATCAATTTCAAGGGGCATGCTTGCTAAATGTCTCAATGGGAGTGGTGGGAAATAGAGGTCAAGAAACGTGGACTCAATCCAGCAGAGTTTCAGGAAACCTTTGCGTGTTCGTCTGGAGCAGGCGGACAAAATGTTAATAAGGTCGCCACAAAAGTGACCTTAATATACATCCCCACACAAACGGCTGTGTCATGCCAAGAAGCTCGTTCCCAGTTTTCCAACCGAGTCTTGGCCCGCCAACGGTTCCTCGATCAATATGATGCGCGCAGGGATCAAGAAAAAGCCCGACTGAAAGGCGAACGCGAAAAGAAGCGCCGCCGCAACCGAGGTCGGCCCCGTGGGTTAAAAGAAAAAATTCTTAAAGGCAAAAAGCACCGTTCTAAAATTAAAGAAAACCGCCGTAAACCTGAGTGACGTTAATTCAGAATTACGAGCGTCACAACGTGCTGCTGCATCTTCCGCGCTGATTCATAATTAACGGAAGTCTTATTGAGCGCGACTTACCGAATGTAAAACCGGGTGTCAGTCGATTTGCCTTTAGCTATCGAAACTTTGTGCCAACCGGAAGAGTCGTTCAGGGATGTCCAACGACGTTCTTCAGTGCGATAATGCCAATCCTTGTCGACCTGATAATACATTTGGACACCATCGCGCTCGATGATGTTGCAGATTTCATTGTTATGATAGTTCTGCTGGTCAAAATCGGTGAGGAGCGGTTGAGCCATGTGTGAGTATAAGTTATTGAGTTGCAGCAGATGGTTGTGAACTTCGTCACTGAGCGGTTTAACGTTGAGACCTAGCCGCGAGGCTTCTTTGGCTGTGATCGGGTACGAATGGGATGGGTACGAGGAATTCAAATCACGACTGATTTTCTCGGCCCGTTTTTTATCTTTCATATGATACCCCAGCAGTTCCCGGCAAATGCGAATCGAAAGGGAACTCGAACGATCAAGTGACCCCAGAACAAGAGGGTGCAAATATTTGTAAATTTCGGGGTAAGGATTTTGAACTGTGGAGTTTTCTTTCCACATACGAATAATGCGCATGACCTCGTCTTGGCTCACGCTCACCAGGTTGTTTCCATGATCGACTGGGGAAAGTTCATGTTTGAGTGACGTATCGACCGCAGTGAGAAACGAAGTCGCGCCCATATGAATTTCATCGCAACCCAGGGCGACCATTGTGCCGGCCGATGCGCATTCAAAAGGAGCAAAAAGGACAATCCGCTCGAAATAATTTCGAAACAGGTGCATGAGACGCAGCGCCGCTTGTGGGTTACCTCCATCGGATTTAAGAAACAGTCCAAGAGTCTTCGAGCTGGTTGACTTTTGATCCAACAATTGGGCCATGGCCATGACGTCGTCTTGACAAATGGACCCGCCTGACGACGTCCAATACGTGATAAATGAACCGCCAATGAGGCCTTTAAGTTTAGCGATTACTTTTTGGGTTTCTGCTGTGAGGACTGGGGATTTCCTGAGATTTTTATTCCGAATTGCTTGGGACGGTAGACCAGTAGGTGGGTTTTTCGATGGCATATCCCAGTGAGGTTACCGGACTTAGGTCATGGCCGCAATCCCTTTGGGTTGATTCTCTCCTGTGGGATTACATTTTAAAAAGTTCGCTGGTGCGTTTACCCACGATACGGGAAGCGGCCCAGAGACAGAGAGCGAGAATAACCATACCGAGGACGCCCATGGCACTGGCGACGAAACCGGCGGAGGCGTCGATACGTCCTAACAGGGTGTAGATGGCTTTTGTAATGGGATAACTTTCGGTCTTCATGGCGAGGATAAGACTATCGCTGACCTCGAGGACCGCGAAAGCGAAAGTCAGGATTGTGCCTGCGACGAGATGCCCAGAAATTAAGGGGATCGTAATTTTGCGCAACGTGCGGAAAGGCGACGCGCCAAGGTTGGCGGAGGCTTCCTCATACGCGGGGTGCATCTGAGTAAAACCGGTGACCGCGGCACGGACCATGAACGGAAGGCGTCGCACGGAGTAGGCAATAATTAAAAGGTAAGCAGGATTGATTCTGGGATTTATCCAACTGTCTTTCCAATTGAACCCCATCAAATATCCAAACGCTAACACCAGACCCGGAATAGCGAGCGGGAGCATGACGAGCACGTCCAACGCAAATTGCCCGGCAAACTTCCGACGAGTGAGTAAAAAGGCGCATCCTAAGCCTAAGATCAAATCGATACCCGCGCTGGCTGACGCAAACAGCAAACTGTTCCGGATTCCGTCGCGAGCCAAAGGCAGGTTTATGAGTTCCGCGTAATGAGCCATCGTCCATTCGGTCGGTAGAATTGAAAAAAACCAGCGATGTGCGAACGAAGCCGCGATGACACTTATGTGTGGTAACACTGAGACAAAACCGAGGAGAAATATTCCACCGTACACCATGTATTTTTGAAAGCCGGATAAAACCCCCCTCGCCTCCTGGGATGAGCCGCGCGTCTGCAATGTTGCCTCTTTGGCAGCGACATAATTTTTTGAAATGATAAAGAGTCCACTCGTTAAGATCAGCACAAGCACCACAAGCGCATACCCAGATGGGTCGACGTGAGTATCACCTATCCGATCAAAAATCTGGATGGGAATGACGTGTCGCATTCCAAAGACCAAGGGAGTTCCCACGTCGGTGAACGAAGAAATAAAGACAATGATTCCGCCCGCAAAAATCCCAGGTCGGATGAGGGGCATGGTCACTGTCCTAAATACTCGCCACGGACGCGCCCCTAGATTTAAAGCAGCCTCGCGCATCGCTGGATCGACGTGGCTCATTGTGGCCATGATGTTGAGAAGTGCAATGGGGTATAAGTGCAAGACTTGGATCACAACGACTCCCCATGCGCCCCCTTGCCCAAAAAAGTCAATGGAGTGGTTGAGGGGAATTAATCCCAAATGATCCAAGATGAGGTTAATGGACCCGAACCGCCCGAAGATTTGTTTTATTCCAATAGCACCGACAAACGGGGGTAGAATAAGCGGTGCGAGCAGCAAGACGAACATCAGGCCTCGGCCCCGTAGGCTATAGCGGGTGAAGACATGCGCCACGGGAAGGGATATGACAATCGACAAAAACGTCACTAACCCGGCGATGGTCAGGGAGTTGATCATGCACCGAAGTAAAAAAGGATTTTGAAATACCGAAAAGAATACAGACACCGAGAAATGGCCTTCATCTCGAAACGTTTGGGTGAGAATGAAAGCCACCGGATAAATGAGAAAAGCAGTAAGAAAGAGAAGTAACCCGGCCAGAACCGCAAAGGATCCTACACCCAACCTTTTAGTCGAAGCCTGGACCATGGTCAAAGGGCAGCAGTTCCTTTTTTGAGTGAGGTGTACGATTCCACAAGTAATTTCTCGACGGTGACCCAATCCGTTTGTCCCTTTGAAGCGGAGCTGTCGCGGACGTGCGCGGCTTCAGCGCGTTTCATGGCCGCATGGATAATATCTGGGTTTGATTTTCCATAGATCGTTTTATAGAGGTCCGAGATTAAACGTCCGATCTGTTCTGAGGAATCCTGCCCTGGAGTGCGCCGGGCGATCCACCATGCAAACTCTGCGCGCGCAACCTCCGCCGGATCAAAGTTTAACCCTGACGCTTTTTGGATGATGTTATACCCCGCCATTAATTCAACTTGGATGGTCTTTTTATCCAAGGAACTCGTGCGAAAACCCATCGCGGCATGCATGAACAATTGCGCTACGGCCCCGGCATCTTTTTCATTTAACCCAAACTGGTTTTGAAGCGTTGAGGCAAGCTCCACGAGTAAAAGGAGCGGTTGCTTTTCGTAATAGGCTTTCCATTGATTAGTTTCAGATTTCGCAACTAAACCCGGGTCAAATGCAAACAGGTTTGGGGTCACCAAAGACATCAACGTGGTTAAAAGAAAAACTAAAAAACACTTCATACGATATTGTTTAAAACTAACACATCAGGAGTGGGTACCACTAAGGGCAACGACTGGCCTACTTCCAAATCAATCGCTAACCGGGGGAGTTTTACTTTCCACATTTCGCCTGTCCCTATCTTCACGCGGACAAGTTCGTGATTCCCCATAAACGCGGTATCGACGACTGTTGATTTTAAGGTGTTCCCTCCGTCGCTGCCGATTTTGATTCTCTCAGGGCGGACGCCGCACCATACGGTTTGGTTGAGTTGCGGTTTTTCAAAAAATTCAACCTTCCAAGGGCCGACGGGCGTTTCAACGGTGCCGACATAATCTTCAACCAGAGCGCTGACTTTACCGGGAAGCCAATTCATGTCCCCAATAAAATCCGCGACAAACCGAGATTTCGGGCGGCGATACAAATCACGCGGACTGCCCACGTGCTCAATCCGACCTTTGTTCATGATGGCAATTTCGTCGGCCATGGCTAAGGCTTCTTCCTGGTCATGGGTCACGTATATAGAGGTAATATTGAGTTCCTTGTGGATGCGCCGGATTTCCTCTCTTAATTCTAATCGCAGCCGCGCATCGAGGTTTGATAAGGGTTCGTCAAACAGGAGGAGGTCCGGTTTTATCACAAGCGCTCGCGCAAGTGCCACGCGCTGTTGTTGGCCCCCGGATAGTTCGTGTGGCATGCGCTCATTGTAATTCTCGAGTCTCACTATTTTGAGCATGGCTCGGACATCTTCCTTTACAGAATCATCGCTCTGACCTTTGACGCGTAATCCGTAGGCCACATTCTCAAACACGGATAAATGCGGAAACAAAGCGTAATTCTGAAATACCATTCCCGTGTTCCTGAGATGCGCGGGGACGCTCGTGAGTGGTTTGTCCCCTAAAACAATTGTTCCTTTGTCGGGGTTCGTAAATCCGCTGATCATCCTCAGTAAAGTCGATTTGCCGCATCCTGATGGCCCGATGAGAAAGAAAAATCGACCTTCGCCCACCTCGATCGAAACGTCGTCCACGACAAGAGTTTCGCCAAAAGATTTTGAAATATGGGAGAGACTTAGTTTCACAAAAACCGCCGGTATTTTTGCATGGCTTCCCGTTGCCAGTGCAAGATTAATTTATTACGTTTCACAGCATTATCCCAGTCAGCCGCCAAGGAGTTCAACTCATTTTCGGATATCGGTGCGGCAGCAAATTGTTCAATGGCGGTATCACGTTGTCCAGGCGGAAGGATGCGAATTTTGTTCCAAGCTTTTGTAAGGTCCGAATGTGGATCTATCAGTGTAGCGCCAAGCAATCCTTGCAGAACGTGTCGGCGGCGACTGGCGAGTCCGTCGTCAAAGTGCATCCGGACGGGTTGTGTGAACGGATTGAGGAATCCTGTCCCAGGCGGGTACGCTCCGTACAAGTCGGGTCGGACGCTCATGCGCGGGATTTCGAATTTTGTCGGCCCGCCCGGTTTTCCCCGAGGTTGAACCCAGAGGGATTGACCCTCAGTTGATAACAGAAAGTCGATGAAGCGCTGTGCGGTCTGGATATTCGGAGCGCCTTTAAAAATTCCAATGGCATCCGGGTTGATGACAGTGGCCCCTTTCGGATAAAGAAAAGCCATGGAATCGGTCCCCACGCTACTGACCTGATATAAACCGTACACGTCGATCGCCAGACAATAAGCGACATCTCCGAGGGAAGTATCTTTGACAGCGGTGCTCGAGTTTTTGTGAAAGACGCGGACATTGCCGGCCATGCGCGTAATGATGCTCCACCCTTTTTCCCAGCCGTAGGATTGAAGGATGATCTCATAAAGTTTCTGGGCACTGCCGCTGCCCCTGGGATCACCGGAGCCGACCCATGTGAAAAGTTCGGGGGCGGCCAAGTCTTCCCACGAGTTGACTGGAGGAAGTTTTTTTATATCGATCACGCGTTTGTTGGACAAAATGCCGAACCCCGACAAAGCATTTCCAAACCAATAAAATTCGGGATCATAGATGGGCATCCCTGAGATGTCGGGGGGGATTTGATCCATGATATCCAGGGGCGGTCGATAGGATTGGAGTAACTTTTCTTTTTTAAGGAGCAACTGAGGTTCGTTACCTCCGCCGAAAAAGAGGTCTATGCCAATCCCACTCGGTTCCTGTTTAAATTCAGATAACACGAACTTCAGTGATTCGCTCCCCCCGCCCGCATCGCGCCAGTCGAGGTTGACTTGGGTATTATATTTTGTTTCGTACCAACTCTTAAACCGGGTTTCGATTTCGAATCTGTAACCTTCCCAGTGGGACGAAATGATGACCAAGTTGTCTGCGCCAGAGCTGGGAAGCACGCCAATAAGTGAGGCAATCCCTAATAAGAGTATTGCCTTAATCCAAGTCATGCCCCCAAGACTAGTCGTTCTGGCGTCGACCGCCAAGCAGAAGCGGCAACAAAAAATGGAGCAACCAGGCGAGGGACGACACAAATGCCGCGACATATGTTAGCGCTGCGGCATTCAAAACTTTGGAAACACCGTCCGACTCATTGGAATCGACCAAACCCATGGTGCGTAGAACCCGTTTAGCCCTTGAGGAGGCATCGAATTCAACTGGCAAAGTGACTAACTGGAAGATCGCCAGTATCCCGTATGCAATTGAGCCGAGCATTAAAGTCAATGGAAGCATGTGGAAAAAGTACCCAGCCATCATGACAATGGGCAGCATGCCGCTGGCAAACTGGGTGACGGGAACAATAGCCATTCGCAAGTGAAGCGGAGCGTAAGCGGCTTTGTGCTGCAAGGCGTGGCCACATTCGTGGGCGGCTATGCCTACGGCCGCGGCACTGGTACTTCCATAAACAATTTCTGACAAGCACAGCACTTTTTTAGTTGGGTCGTAGTGATCCGTCATTTCACCTGCGATCGGCTTAACTTCGACATCGGAAATCCCCGCATCCCGCAAAATCTGCCGCGCGACTTCGGCCCCCGTGTATCCAGCGCGGGTGGTCACCTTCGAAAACTTTTTAACAGTGCTCCCCACCTTCCATTGAGCGTAAAGACCCAATACCATTGCAAAAATAATTCCGACCCACGTTAATGCGTACCAACTCATAATAAACTACTCCTTGTATATCAAACTAGCACTGACCGTTCCATACTCAAACGGTAATTCTAGCTTTATTCAGTGCCTTGTCATTCAACCACTTAAGAGGAGGTTGATCATTTAGGCTCCTTGCCGCTGAGCAATACTCTTGTCACAGGTGAGTCACTTTGATACTACTCCCCGCCTTATGTTGCATCCCCGCAGGCGCAAAAGAATAGTCATCAAACTTGGAACCGGTGTTCTCACCACGGCTAAGCAGCATCATGACATCCCGCACATGACCAAGTTGGTTAAGCAAATCGCTTACCTTGTCGGGAAGCTGAATTGGGAAGTGCTCGTTGTTTCCTCAAGCGCTGTCTGCGGCGGCATGCCGGTCCTAGGTTTCAAGACGCGCCCGCTGGAGGTGCCTGAAATTCAAGCCTGCGCGGCCATCGGTCAAAGCCGGTTGATGACGATTTATCAGCAATTATTTTCAAAATACAAAATCAATGTCGCCCAAGTGCTATTGACGCATCCTGACATCGATAGTCGCACCCGCTACCGCAATGCACAGAACACCTTGGACCGATTACTGATTCACAATGTCGTTCCTATTATTAACGAAAACGACACGGTCGCCGTCGATGAAATCAAGTTCGGTGATAATGATCGGCTGTCCGCGTATGTCAGTGAAATGGTGAAGGCTGATTTGCTTGTGATACTTTCAATGACCGACGGACTCATGACGAGCCTCGAAACCTCCGGGCAGCTGGTAAAACGAGTTGTAAAAATTGATGATAAGATCCGGCGCATGGCCTCTGGTCCACGGAGTAACTTATCCGTTGGCGGGATGATATCAAAAATTGAAGCTGCTGCGCTGGCGGTCAATAACGGTATTCCAGTAATTATTGGCCATGGTCGGGCACCGGAAATCCTGATCAAGATTGCCCAAGGCAAGGACATGGGAACCTACTTCGAGCCGCGCAAGAAATAGTGGTTATTTCTTAGTGGTCGGCGATTTCTTCTCCCCGATTTGGAGGAGGGTTTTGACCTCAAGCGAGGAGAGTTCGCGGAAATGCCCTAAGGGAAGTTTCCCAAGACTCACGTTGCCGATGCGTATGCGACGCAGTTTTTTTACCGGGTGACCAATCACGTAAAACATTTGGCGAATCTGTCTTTTGAGCCCTTGAGTGAGCACGACTTCGTATGCTTTTTCGTGCAGAGGTGTGACGGCATCAATGATCCCTTTTTTCATGGGGCCGGTGTCGTCCACCTTGATCATGACTCCCCGTTTAAGTTTTTCGAGTTCTGCTGGTGTGGCAGAGGATGCAGTGACGACATGGTACACCTTTGGGACTTTATAGCGGGGATGCATGAGGTGCTCGGCAAACTCCCCGTCATTGGTCAGAAGGATAAGGCCTTCAGTGTCTTTATCGATTCTACCTACAGTAAAGAGAGCGTTGCACGGTTTGGGCAGAATATCGTAGACTGTTTTCCTATCTCGCTCGTCAGATCGCGTACAGATGTAACCTGTCGGTTTATTTAACATCATGTAAATTTTGCGCGGCTGAGAGACCAGCTGACCCTTGACCAGAACGATATCGTTGTCGGGATCCACTTGAAAACCTAGGTCACGGATTGTCTTGCCGTTAACAACGACAGAGCCGCGAGTTACAAGGTCTTCTACAGATCGGCGTGAACCGAGGCCTGCGGAAGCGAGATACTGGTTAATGCGCATACGAATGCTAAAAAGCACAAAAAGCGGGTTGTACACCCGCTTTTTGATTACAATTTAAAAAAGTGGATTTAGGCGTCCGGCTTTGTCTTCGGAAGATTATAGACGTTATCTCCCGCCTTAAATTTTCCGCGCTTTTTCAATACTTCGACGCGCTCAAACCTTTTTAGCACATTGCGCTTAGCGGCCATTGTGCTTTTTCCACGTAAACTACGGTGCTGTGACATAATAATTTTCCTTAAAAAATAGGGTTGATAGAATTAGCGTAAATGAACAAAGAGCGCAAGTTCAGAAATTAACAATTTCTGCCAAGCTCACAATATACTCTCGATGAAGTGTGAAATGTTGG
>Ga0163154_10004731_pt1 | contig 17722 bp, 15 predicted proteins | sample OliLakLV19MP9P1_FD_148649 | JGI IMG/M metagenome (GOLD analysis project Ga0163154, IMG submission 148649) | Freshwater microbial mat bacterial communities from Lake Vanda, McMurdo Dry Valleys, Antarctica - Oligotrophic Lake LV.19.MP9.P1 | ecosystem: Environmental > Aquatic > Freshwater > Lake >...
CTTTTGTGTTTTCCACTATTGAGTTAATTTTACTAAATGTGTTTTCAGAACAAGATTCACAATCATATTCAGATAAAATTAAAATTACACCTTTTGAAATTTTATTTTCAAATATTTTATCAATCAAAGGAAGTACGTCACGGGTTAATTTATCTTCTTTTATATGAGAAGTGCAAAATATAAAAGTGCTAAATATAGCTGACAAGATTATATTATTCAACAATTTTTGCCACATAGAGTATGTTTTTTTCGGTTAATTTATCATTGGCTTGGAAAACAATGAACTCCTTACTTTTGGCATATATTACCCGACTCAATTTAGCAGGTAATAAAATGTCTTTATATAGTTTATTTCCGTTCAAGTCATACAATTGTAAATAGTTATTTCTTTTGAAATGAGTAGTTTTCAATGTGTTTAAATCATTGGGAAGCCTATCGTCATGAACGGGTGCTTGGTATTGTTTTAATAAAAAGATATTTTTATTATCCGTAAATGACACTACCGAGTTGTAATTCAAAGCATTCATCTTTACATTATATTTAACATAATTTGAGCCAAAACTTTTATCTTTTTGTTCATAAGAAATGCCTTTGGCTTTTGGAAAGTAAGCAGAATTACCTTCTATTTTACGAACTAATTTTTTAGTTTTATCGTACAGATAAATAGCATCTTCATGGGCATATATTACACCATAATATCCATTTGGTAGTCTGCCTATAGTAGGGTCTAAGGGACTCAAAAAATAGTCATTGCCTAAATATGGGCTTCCTTTTTCAAAAGGGACATAATGATTCGCCTTATTATTTTTTAGTGAAAATACGGAAAATAATTGTGCATTTTTATAGTACTCAGGTTGGGTTATATTGTATTTTCGCAAACTACGTCCTAAATATTCAAAAACTAAATCTGTATCTGATTTATGAACGCTTAAAAAATTCATAAATGTAGGGAAAGTGTTTTTTAGGTCTTTTGAAGCAATTTCCCAGCTTTGTAAAAAAGCACCTTTGCCATTATATAAAAACACTTTGCCTGTGTAATATTCAGATATAAAAATAGAGTCTTGATTGTAATAATAGGCACCAGCAGGGTCTATATATTCACCAGGACCTTTTCCTTTTTTTCCTATTTTTCCTTTTACTTTTCCTGTATTACTCAATAAATAAATTTCATTATTTTCATCTAATGTTAATACCTCACCATATTTAAATGATTCAGCTACATAGTGTTGAAAAAACAAACTATCTGTGAAAAAAGTAATACTATCTATGATAGATAATTTTGCAATTTTGCCACTAATATTCTTTTGTGTATTGGTATTCTCTCTACTTTGATTACAACCAAAAATAAAAAAAGTAAAAAATAAAAGTTTTAGAATTGAATGATTTCGTATATTCATCAGCTTGTTTTTAGAATTGGAAAAAAAATGAATGTCAATAACCTAATTACTAACATTCATAATACTACATTTGATTACCATGTTAATACACTTACTGGAGGAGCTGGAGTATTGCAACAAGCTGTAATACAACTACCACCACACACAACACATTTTGTTCGATTGCCAACACATTCTTCTACTGAAAAAAAATCTTTACTTTGCGCATAAGCAGGTTGAGTAAAGTAAAAGCTTGTCGCAAAAGAGAGTGACACCAAGAAATAAACAATTTTCTTTTTCATCGTAAAAATAAGGAATTAAGTTTCGCGCACATGAGGCGCAGACAATCACCATGACTGACGGTGCAAAGTTGGTGCAAGTTGGTGTAAGTTGGTGTAAGTTCCAAATTTTTCGGGGATTATTTTTAAAATTATTTTGTTAAAATGCATAAGTATTTGATTATAAGGTATTTGCAGGCAAGGTTTAGGCTATTTTTGTGTGTTGAGATAGTCTTTCTGTTCTTTTCAAACATCGCCTTTGGCTTCAGGCGAGGCTTCTACTATGTGTATGATTTGCCCTTTCTCTAAGTAGAAAATTTTGGGGTAGATGCTTACATTTGCTGAGCGTTTTAGTCCATCGTCTTTGTCTATTTTTACACGAGAGTGTGATAAAAAGTCTTTTCCTAATTTTTGTAATGCTAATTTCTTAGAACGCAAACTAATTAAAATTACATAGAGTTGTGGGTTCTTATCTATATTTTCGGTAGCAAATTTTTCTGCCTCGCCAATACAACCTGTGCAACCTATATTTGGTATTAGTACGACTAGACTACAGCATTGGTAGGCAAGTTATGTTGTTTGTGCAAGGCTATAGAAAGCTCTTTTTCATTTTCTATACTTTGGCAACTTGTTAAAAACAACATAAAGATAAAGAGATTTTTTGGAACTCTGACAAATTTTGTGGGGGCAATCTCATTTGATTTGTAAAAGGCATCTCTTTCGGTCTGAAAGCCGTTCGCTACAGTCAAATACAGGCATCTCCACTAAATTTGTCAGAGTACTAAAACAATGTATTCAAAAACGCTTCTTTTGTACCCGTACCTCGAACAGACTGAAAGTCTGTTCTACAGGCATATACATCGTTTTTTTGTCGTACAGACTTTGAGTCGGTAAACGGGTACACTATTTTTTAGCGTGTCCTTTGATTTTCCTTCCTTTCTTCCTTACTTAGTGCCTATCCATTTGAGTTGATAAAGGTCGTGCCTACGGTCTTTTATATTTTGTACGCTACCTTGTTCATGGAGTTCTTTGAGTAAATCGAGATTGATGTCTGCAATGATGCTCATTTCGGTATTGGCAGTGGCTTCGGAGATGATGCCGTCTTTTGGAAAAGCAAAATCAGAGGGGGAGAATACGGCCGATTGTGCATATTGCAATCCCATGTTGCTTACCCGTGGTAAATTTCCTACACTTCCGCCTATCGCCACATAACATTCGTTCTCAATGGCGCGTGCTTGTGCGCAAAGTTTTACGCGGTGAAAAGAATTGGGTGTATCAGTGAGATAAGGTACAAATAAAATCTTCACGCCTTGTGCCGCCAACAAACGGGCGAGTTCAGGAAATTCTATGTCATAGCATATCAAAATACCGACCTTGCCTACGTCCGTATCAAAGACTTGCAGGGTATGCCCGCCTTGCATGCCATAATCTTGCACTTCTGAGGGCGTTGGGTGCAGTTTGTACTGCTCGTCCCAAGTACCATCGCGGCGGCAGAGATAGGATACATTGTATAAGTTGCCGTTTTCATGGACAGGCATGCTGCCTGCGATGATGTTGATGTTGTAAGAAATGGCGTATTCGAGTATTTTTTCGCGTATTTCTTCAGTGAATTGGGCTAACTGCCTGATAGCGTCTCCTGTGCTAAGTTTATTGTATTGTCCCATGAGTGGCATATTAAAAAACTCAGGGAGCAATAAGAAGTCTGCATTGTAACTGCTGATAGTATCGGTAAAATATTCTACTTGGCTCAAAAGGTTTTCGAGATTCGCGGGGCGCATTTGCCATTGAACAATGCCAAGCCTTACGATTGATTTCTCTTTGCCGATTACTTTTTTTTCTTTTGGCTCATAGTAAATATTGCGCCACTCGAGCAGAGAGGCATACGAATGGGATTCTTTGTCAGCGGGGTGGTAATTGGTGAGTACTTTTCGAACTTGGAAGTCATTGCTCAGTTGGAAGTTTAGCACATGGTCGTGTATTTCTTTATTTTTCACTTTGAGCAAATAATTTCGCGGATTCATTTCATGTGCGTGTTTTTTGTAGCCCGGTATGCGACCTCCAGCAATGATAGATTTTAGGTTTAAGTTTTCGCATAATTCCTTTCTTGCATCATACAAGCGCCTGCCAATTCTTAAACCGCGATATTCGGGGTGAACAAATACGTCAATCCCATACAATACTGTGCCGCTATAATTGTGGGTAGTAAATTTATAATTGGCTACCATTTGCAGGTAAGTGTGATTGTCGCCATACGCACTATAGTCCACAATAAGCGCAAGCGCGACCGCCACTACTTTCCCCTTGTCTTCTATGCAAATTTGCCCTTCAGGAAAGGTATTGAGCAATAGTTGGAACTGTTCTTCTGTCCAGCTGTCGTTCATTTTGGAATAGGTAAGGTCGCTAAGTTCTTGAAAATCAATGTAATCATCAAGGACTAAGTTGCGTAATAGCAGGTGGTATTCTGAATCGTCTTCTGGAATTTGATTGCTTTGATGTGGGATTTTATCTATTTCACGCATATCTTTTAAAAGGCTTTTATGGTGGGTGTATCGTTGTGGTGCCACATTTTTTTCACTACGCCGTTTTCCCAATACATAATACCTGGGTTGCTTCGTATCATTGTTTTGAGTACGGTTTTATCTGCAAAGTAATAAGGAATGCTTATTTGATTTTCGTGGCGGAACTTATCAAACTCTTCGCTTCCTACACTTGTGAGGATAAAGCTTTCTATTTTTTTTGCCTCTAATGCGCGTGCAAGTTTATTTATTTCTTTGATAGCCGCGACACTGATACTCTTAAGGTCAGCTATAATAACAAACATTTTTTTGCCTTCGAATGTTGTTTTGGTAACTTCTTTTCCGTCAGGAGTGGTTATTTTGTAGTCTTTTATTTTGGGAGCTACTTCAGGATTTAGCAACACTTTTTCGTAAGTTTTGTATTTGTATTGCATGGTGTCGCTAAATTTCGCCTCCCATTTTGCAGACGTTTCGTCTTTTTTAGTGTTTTTATTCAAGAAAGTATATACCTCTTTGTATTTTGGCTCGCCTGTATATGCCATATTTTTGGCTATGTTGCTTCCTATTTTGTAGGGGCGAAAATCTAAAGGTGGCAAATGCTCTATAGCCCAAATAGCAAGGGCAGTGGACAATACAAGCGAGGTCAAGGAGCAGGCAAGTTGCCATTTTTTAGCCTTTGCCTCAGTTTCTTTTTGGAAAAGTAGAAAGCCCAATAAACTAAACAACAATACATCTTTGCTGAATGATTGCCAAGGCGTGAGTTTAATGGCATCACCAAAACAACCACAGTCTGTTACTTTATTAAAAAAAGCTGAGTAAAAAGTAAGGAACGTAAAAAACACTATCATAGCAAATAACGCCCAGAGCGATATTCTATAGCGGTATTTGACGATGAGATGTATGCCAAGGACCACTTCTAAGACGCTTAAAAGCGTTCCCATCCAAAGGCTATAGGGCGTAAGAAAATGCCAAAAGCCACTCAAGGCAGCCAGTCCAAGCTCTGTTCTGTCTTGTGCAAATACTTCAAAGTACTCTTCGAGTTTGATTTCCAAACCGCGTGGGTCGTTGAGCTTGATAAGCCCTGAAAAAATAAATAGCCCTCCTACAAGGTAGCTGATAATTTGATTGACGAGTTTCATTTTTTATTAGTTTTTAAGGGGGATTTCTTTTTTATTTTCAAATTTGCAACTAAAATTCACATTCAATACATGTTTGAACTGTACGGCAAGTGTATTCGTTCCATCTTCCTGTTTTATCAATATGTCTTGGTCATAAATCATTTGTGTACCAAAAGTAGTGGAGATGTATTTATTGACCTTGAGCGTAAGCAACGTTTCCCAGTTCACATCAATACGTTTGATAAAATATGGGTCATACGCAGAGAAAAAGTTAGCGTTCGTTTTAAAGTTGATGTTTTCGGCAAGATCGTAATCAAGTTTGATGTTGGTATTTAATCCGATTTCAGCACGTATTTTCTTGCCTTTTTTTACTCCAAACGCGCCTGCATTGGAGAGCGAATCGTTCAAAACGGTAGTAAGTTTGCCAAAAGTAGGCGAGATAGCAACTGTAGTGCCTTTGTTGGTATAAATTGCGCCAAAAATATTGGTGCCGATATAACCTACCGCCATTATATTGGAGATAAGCTGCCCTCTTTTTTCCTTGCCTGAAGCGTCACGAGAAAAGAGATAACCTGCCAATAGCTGTGTGCGCCCTTCTAATCCTACCCCAAAACTCCAGTTTTGGTTCATTTTATAAGAATAAGCAGAGCTTGCAATAAGTTGATCATCTGTTTTCTTAAACAAATTTTCGCCTCGCCTGCCCATTTGTGCTGCTCCAAGCGCAAGGTGAACGTTAGACGACCAAAGGCTTTTGAGTGTATTGCGTTTTGCTTTGAAGTCTATCAGTCCTCCGATAGAAATAGCGTTCTGCCCACCTGCCGCCCAATCACTTAAGCCTACATTAGAAAAGTTGAAGGTTGCAGCACCACTTTTAACCCATTTTATGGTGTCGGGTTGTGTTTGGGCATACGTTAGCTGACTAAACAATAGGCAACAAGAAAATAAAAAAGAAAAGTAAAAAAAGCGCATGGTTTTTGAAATACAATGTTTAGCTTGCAAAATAGGCGTTTTTTATTTAATTTGCCAACTATAGACATGTTTTTATGATGTTAATTATTATTTTCGGTGCGTTGATAGGCTTTTTAGGGCTTTTTGTTGCCATATACGCAGTAGCTATTTTTTTGGAAGCATTGGCAAATGATGCTCGGAAAAGCTACACACATATCACAAATTTGCAAAAAGAAAATGAATTGCTGCGTTTTGAAAAGAAACGTATGCAACTCATAATCAATCAATTGGAAAGCGAAAAAAATACTTTGTCCTACACAAATGAAGTTGTTTTATAAAAAAACATACCTGCATACCTATATAACATACGTTTTTTTATATTTTTGCGCTATAGTATAAATATTTTTAGTATAAATAATTTTTTCGTAAGACAATATGAATTTTTGTAAAACTTTACTGCTCATAGCCGTAGGAAGTGCGCTTGCTACCTCGCCTGCATGGGCGCAAACCCCCAAGCAAGTCCCATACGCCAATGTGCAAGACCCTGATTGTGATGGCATACCCGAAGGCACAGGGCAAGACAAATGCCCCAGCACGCTTAGCCAAATGGAAGGGCAACGCGCTACTTGCGTAAACGAACTAACAGGCGAAAGCATTATGACGCGCCTCCCAAAAGGCTTGAAAGACTATGTCTTTCACGAAAAAACACCCCTCTACAGCGAACAGTTGGAAATCCGCAACAAAATGGGCGTTGTAAAACGTGAACTTAGCCGTATAGACCAGAAATTTGGTAAATACGCAGACATGAAATCCAAAGACCGCAAGGCTGAAGAAGCCAAATACCAAGCAGAGTCTGATAAAATGCAAGCCGATATTGACACGCTCACTGCTAAAATGAAGCGTGTAAACCCGAATACATACATCGAGTTCTTTGGCGATATTCAAGATAAGGAAGGCAATACACTTAAAAAAGGTGTGCAGATTCGCCTCCGTATCAATGTGGATTCCTTTGGTTGTTTGCCTGATAGTGATAAAGATGGCTCACCTGATATGGTCGACCAATGCCCAGGCTTAATAGGCACACCTGATAGCGGCGGTTGCCCCGACCGCGACAGAGACGGCGTGTATGATTCGGAAGACCTTTGCCCTGATACAAAAGGGCCTCGCGAAACAAAAGGATGCCCTGACCGCGATAAAGATGGTATCAATGACAAAGAAGACGCATGCCCTGACATAAAAGGATTGCCTGAACTGAAAGGTTGCCCTGACCGCGACGGTGATGGCATAGCGGATAAAGACGACGCATGCCCCGACCAAAAAGGAAGCATAGAAAGCAAAGGTTGCCCTGACCGTGACGGTGATGGTATCATAGACAAAGAAGACCTTTGCCCTGACGAAAAAGGTATCCGCAAATTTCAAGGTTGCCCAGACCGCGATGGCGACGGCATAGCCGATAAAGAAGACCTTTGCCCTGACGATAAAGGCACAGTGGAGTTTCAAGGCTGCCCAGACCGCGATGGCGACGGCATAGCCGATAAAGGAGACCTTTGCCCTGACGATAAAGGCACAGTGGAGTTTCAAGGCTGCCCCGATACAGATGGCGACGGCACACAAGATAATGTAGATAAATGCCCCAGCGTGCCTGGTCCAAAAGAAAACAAGGGCTGCCCTGAAATCCTTGACCGCGCAAGTAAGGTGTTATTCGAAACAGGCAAGGCAGTCATCAAATCTGAATCGTATTCGCTTCTTGATGAATTGGCGACTATGTTGAAGAAATACCCTGATACGCGCATTAACCTCGAAGGGCATACCGATAATGAAGGTGATGATGCCGCGAATCTTACCCTTTCAAAAAACAGAGCAAAAGCAGTTGCTGAGTATTTGGTTGATAAAGGTATTCCGCTCTCACGTGTATCCAGTGATGGTTTTGGTGAATCGCGCCCCATAGTAGCCAACGACACACCTGCTAACAAAGCAAAAAATCGCCGCGTAGATATGCGTCTGACCAACAAAAAAGATTAGACTTCTTGCGAAAGTGTTTCTTAAGACCTCACACTCTGCCCTCTCTACAATTTGGACAGAGGGAAAAGGATTTTTCGCAAGAAGTCTATTAACACACTGCTTTTCCAAAGGACTTTAAAAAACAAAACGGCTGTAGTTAAAACTACAGCCGTTTTGTTTTTTGCTCCTCAAAAATTGTGTTAGTATAAATTTTCTGGTACTCCGACAATTTTAGTGGCGCAAGGTATAAACCACACAGAAAGATATGGCACACAGTGTTTCGGGCTATGTTCTCTATGTTTCTGTGTGGTTCAACACAAAATTTGTCAGAGTACCATTTGTTTCTATGTGGTTCAACACAAAATTTGTCAGAGTACCAATTTTCTGTTGCAAAGCACAGTAACAACATATTGATTATCCTGTGGTTTTCCGAATGTTGCACACACGGCTATTCATAGTGCGACCTCATTCGAGGTTGTTAGGCGTTTGCGAACCCCAAAAGGTGTTCTACTATGAATAGCTCCGTAGGTGTAAACCTACGGAAAACAAAACCACATTTTACACCACCTATCACTTTGGAACGGGAAATTTACAGCAACAAATTGTTGCCAAATTCTTAGCGATTTAGTAGTTTTTCGGCTTCTTCGAATTGCTTTAAGGCAGTTTGGTAAATGTCATCTTCTTGCAACATAACAAGATAAAAGCCTTCATTTTTCCAAATGCTTTTAGCAGTTAAGGCTTTGATGTGCAATGCTATAACACTTTTAGAGGCTCGGAATTGTTTCTCATCAAGAAGTATGCCCGCGTTTTTTGCCATTTCATTTACCTTTGAAAACATTTTTTCCGTTATTTGAAAATCTTTTCTAAAGTTTTCTAAAGACATTTTTTGAAGGCTTGAGGCATTGTCTTGCGCATAATAAAGCGCGTATTCGCGCAATATATTATGCTCATACAGTTGGTTTAAGTAAGTGTATTTTGCACTGTCCAACGGCACAAATACATCAGGCGTGATGCCTCCGCCTCCATATACTTTGCGTCCGTGTGTTGTGGTATATTGTTTTTTCTTATCAAATTTAATACTGTCTTTTGCGAACATCTCGCCCTTTTCAAAGCGTTTTTTCATGTCATCAGCATAGTTTTCAAAAGGTTTTTGGATAGATCGCCCGCTTGGAGTATAGTAGCGTGAGATAGTGAGGCGCAATTCAGAGCCGTCTGCAAGGTCTATCGGCATTTGCACCAACCCTTTTCCAAAAGAACGTCTGCCGACCAGCAATGCTCTATCGTGGTCTTGCAATGCGCCTGCCATTATCTCAGAAGCAGAGGCACTGCCTTCATTTATGAGGACTATGAGCGCGCCTGTTTCAAATATGCCGTTTATTTTTGCCCTGGACTCGGAGTCAAAGCGTGTGCCTTTTCCGTCAGTATAAACGATTTTGCCCTTGCCTGCCAACAGTTCATCTACCATATTGACTGCTCTGTCCATATAACCGCCGGGGTTATCGCGCAAATCAAGGATAAGGCGTTGCATGCCTTGTTTTTTCAATTTGGTGAGTGCTTCTTTAAATTCAGCATAGGTATTGGCACTGAATCTTGAAACTTTGAGGAAGCCTGTTTGAGCATCTATCATGAGCGCGATTTCTACTGAATGTGTAGGGATTTTGTCGCGTGTTACCGTAAAGTAGCGGATTTTCTTTTCGCCTCTTCGCAAAACACCAAGTTTCACTTTGGAGCCTTTTTTGCCTCGCAACCATTTGAATATTTTGCGATTGTCCAGTTTAGCACTTGCGCATGCGATATTTTGGTCATCTACTTTTACTATTTTATCGCCTGCCTGTACACCTACTATTTCAGCGGGTCCGCCTACTATAGCCACGCCTACGTGGAGCGTATCTCGGAAAATACTAAACTCTACGCCTATTCCTTCAAAATCACCTTCGAGTTGTGTATTGGCTACAGCGACATCTTTGGCAGCTATGTACGCGCTATGTGGGTCGAGCTTTTCAAGCATCTTATCGATAGAATAATTGACCAACTCTTCTGTATTCACAGAATCCACATAGTTTTGTTCAATGTAGGCAAGAATTTCTCGGATTTTCTGGCTTCCCTCGCTTATTTTTTTATGATTGCCACCAAAAATAGTAGCACCTAATAAGATGCCTCCCACAAGTACAAGCGTAAGCAAAATAGGCAAACGAATTTGCGAAGGTGTGTTTTCTATCGGATTATCTTTATGCATATTCTATAAGTCGTTTTTTTGCATCAAAGTTACACAATAACTTGGTATTTAGAAATATTTGTAGCGACAACACACATGATAATAGACTTCTTGCGAAAATGTTTCTTAAGACACATTTTCGCAAGAAGTCTATTACGCTTTTTCTTGCCTACCTTTGTGGCTTGAAAACAATCTTTTTTTATGATAACTTCCAAACCCATAGCAGAACAAGTAGCCCGTTATCTATTGAGCGTTAAAGCGGTGCAATTAAATTGGGAAAAGCCTTTTCGCTGGACATCAGGCTGGCAGTCGCCTATTTATTGCGACAATCGCCTTACGCTTTCTTACCCCGAAGTGCGGCTATACATCAAAGAAGCCTTTGTAACCCTGACTAAAGAATATTTCCCTGAAACGGAAGTCATTGCAGGAGTGGCTACAGCAGGCATACCACAAGGAGCATTGATAGCAGACGCGCTTGGATTGCCCTTTGTCTATGTGCGAGCCAAACCAAAAGAGCATGGAAAAGAGAACTTGATAGAAGGCGAAATTATGCCTGATAAACGAGTGCTTATTGTCGAAGATGTGATTTCTACAGGCAAAAGTACCCTACAAGCGGCAGACGCTTTGCAAGAGTCGGGTTTTGTAGTAGCAGGTGTGATAGGTATTTTCACGTATGGATTTGACTTTGTGATACAACAATTTGAAAATAGGCAAATACCTTTTTATACCCTCAGCGATTACGCGTATTTGTTGCAAGAGCTTACAAAACAACAAAATATAGACGCGGCTGTAATGTCCACTTTACAAGCATGGCGCGATAAGCCTGCTACTTGGACAAACGAGTAGCGAAGTTTTTTATCCAAAAATAGCCTGCCCTAAGTTTTGTTTTCTAATTTTCACACCCTACCTTTGCAAATTCAATAGCCACCCATTTTTGAATGTTAGTCGAAGTATTAAAATCTAAACTCCACCGCGTACGTGTTACACAAGCAGAACTGCATTATGTAGGCAGTATTACTATAGATGAAGATTTGCTTGATGCTGCTGATATGATAGCAGGGCAACGTGTACAAATCGTGAATATAAACAATGGCGAGCGTTTCGAAACTTATACCATTCGTGGTGAGCGTGGCAGTGGGCAAATTTGCCTCAACGGACCCGCGGCACGCAAAGTGCAAGTAGGCGATGTCCTGATAGTCATTGCGTATGTACTTATGGAGTGGGAAGAGGCAAAAACTTTTCAGCCTACGCTTGTCTTTCCTGACGAAAATAACCGCCCTGCTTGATGAAAAAAAGACTGCGCAAGCGCAAAATGCTTGCCTACAGTTTGCCTTTTGTATTGTCTATCTTGTTGTTATGGTATGCTTTGCAAAGGGTGAGTCTTGCGCAAATAGGCAAACAATTTCAAGAAGCGAATTATGTTTGGCTAATTGTTTCTGTAGTATTGGGTGTTATTAGTCATTGGATAAGAGCTTATCGTTGGCTATTGGTGTTGCAACCTTTGGGATACAAAGTAACCACTTGGCAGGCTACATTGGCTGTTTTTTCAGGATATTTCGCTAATTTTTTGCTCCCACGGGCAGGCGAGATTGCTCGATGCACGGTGGTTCAACGCTCAAGCGGTGTGCCGTTAGCTGTTTCTGTAGGTACTATCATCACAGAGCGTGTGCTTGATGTACTGATACTATTTGTTTTGTTGCTTGTTTTGTTGCTGGTCGAAGCACAAAACATGGCTACTATCGTGTGGCAGTTCTTTCAACAAAAACTACCCGTTTTTACTATTTATAACCCATACTTTATAGCCATAACAAGTATTTTGTTGATTGTGAGTATGCTTACAGTTGGTTTGCTTTTGTATTGGGCAGGCAAGCCAAATCACCCGTTTGGGCAACGGATTAGGCGTGTAGGTAAGGGGATATGGCAAGGAATGACGAGTTTGAATCAAGTAAAACGCAAGAAAGAATTCATCTTTTATAGCCTTCTTATTTGGTTTTTATACTATCTTATGGGATATGTGCTTTTCTTTTGTTTTCCTTCTACAGCGCACCTTGATAAGTGGTTTGCCTATATTATTCTTATTGTAGGCACTATAGGTATGTCTGCCCCTGTGCAAGGGGGCGCGGGAGCATATCATTTATTGGTCGGCAATCTTTTTGCTATGCGTAACTTGACGATAGAAGAAGGTATTTTGCTGGCTACTTTCATGCACGCGGCTCAGTTATTAGTTGTAGTCATTTTGGGTGGAGGCGCGTTTTTTTATAGCCTTTGGGCTTTTCGAGGAGAAGAAGAAAAGTAGGTGTTTGGTGAAAATGCGTGCATTTCAAAACCTTTTCTTTAGAGGGGTATCTTGCCTGCCCAACAACAGAACGGATAAATAAGGAAAACTTATAAGAACATTTTCTTGCCTGCCACGCCCCTGTAAGGGTTTTCGAACCCTTATAGGGGTCTGGCAGGCAAGAAAATCATTGTATTTTGGATGTGTTTAACTGCTAACTTCCAACTTCTACCAGATATCGAATGGTGCATTGCGCCTGATTATACACAATAAATTCATTGTTGCGTAAATCTGCGCCGCCTTCAGCAAAGAGCGAATCATAATCCGTTCCTTTCTTCTTCAGATTGTCCTCGTTTAGGTCATAGCACCAAGATTCATGATGTTTGATATGAAATTGACTGCCTACATGGACATCATACAAAGCAAGGAATGCCTGCCTTGCTGTGCCCCCTGTCCAATAAGAGCCTTGTAGGGACGTATAATTGAGCGATTTGCGGAATTTATCAGCAAAATAAACGCCATAACCAAACATCTTGCCTGAAATAACAGCATTTGTAGGGCGAAGCACCAAGCCGTTTTCGAGGATAGAAACCCAGTTTTCGTTGCGGCTGCCATGCCAAAAGAGTTCGAGTTTTTTGTTTGATTTGAGTGTCAACCATGCATCAAAAGGTTTTTGAGTGCGTTTATTGCGGACAGCGAAGGCGCGTTTGAATTTGCTTGACTCTTCTTGCATCAAAGTTTGTATTTGTGCAATAACAGCGGCATCAGTAACCTCATCAACTTCTATGCCCATCGCCTCTAAAATACTGATAGGGGCGGCTTCTTTGTTGTTTTCGGCAGCTTCTTTTTTGCGTTCGTTCACTTCTACTTGCCCACGCATTACATCAAGCGTATCTTGTTCGCTGCCTATCAAATCATTGATTTCTTTAATCTCTTGGTCATCGTCTGCTTTTTTGACAAGGTATTGGCTCACATTTGACATGCGGCGTGGTATAACCTGATACAAGTCGAGCAAAACTTTGTTGAAGTCTTGAATATTCATAGCTTGTTTGACTTTGCTGACAAGGCTATTCAAAATACGTTGGGCTTCGTCCACTTGTTTTTTTGTAACTTGGTCTGCCGTTACGTTGTAGTTGTGGCTGATAGATTTTTTGGCATACCGCATGAGTTCGTTCATAAGTGTTTGAACGCTTGGCACAGAAATGTCCGAAAACTCGATTTCGGCATCGCCTTCTGCAAACAAATGGGTTTGGTCTTTGTAACCTTTGTTTACTTTTTCGCGGTATTTCTTATCCCATTCGTGTGTGGTGTAGCTTTGCTTGGTAGCAGTAGCCCCGACACGCCCGTACATGACAGTGAAAGTGCCATCGCTGTTTTCCTGCATGTCATAAAATTTGTTGTTATTGCCTTCTGTAACCATGATAAGTTTTACAGTACGCAATCCTTTAATTTCATCGCTCATAAAAGTAGCATTTGTATTTTTTTTGTTGTAAAGATAGCTTTTTTTTTGAAAACAAACAAAATAATATTTGAAAATATATTTTTGGAGCGTATGGGGAGCAGAGCTGTTAAGTTCCCTAAAAAAACACCTCCCTCCCAACCTCCAATTTGGAGAGGGGTATATAGGAAGGATTTTGAAATGCGCCCAGCTTTTTTCAAACTTATAAATAATTTCTTAAGACGAAAACGGCTTTAAAACGCCTTAAACGGTGTTTTTCATCAAAGTGCTAAATAATATTTCGGAAAAGTTTGGTGGTGTCTATTTTTTTTTTGCTCTGCACGTCAATAAGAAAATTACAACAAACGACTTCGCGATAGTAGCCTTGTGATGATTTTGGAAACGCACTTTCTCAATTAATTTCATTACTCTTAATTTTCAAAAAAATGAAAAAAGTTCTTTTCCTTTTGTGATTCGTCGCAAGTGCTACCTTCGCCCCTGCGAACAATGCCTCCGTTGAAAAACCTATCGACCCTATCAAAAAGGCTGTCGTAACTACTGTAAACACCGAAATTCCAAATTGGAGGGGGTTAGAAAACTTGAAATTACGAGGATTTGAAACAAGCAATACTTTTGTGAGAAAGCTATTCTTTTTCAGCCAACCATAACACAATTTTATCGGCTATACTTTTCTGCCAATCTTGTATATTACTTTCTTGCAAAGCTATAAAAATAAGGCTACATTCTTTTTTGCTTATGGTTTTGCCATTAGTTTCGAAATAATGACCTGTTTGTGGCAATACATCTTCTGTACTTGGATAGACTAAAGCCACTTTTTCAGCTTCATAAAACGCATGATAGACATACATTTGGCGCAAATCTTCAGGCGAAGGATTGTAACCTTGTAAATTTTTCCACTTGGTATCTAAAATTGCCTTTTTGCCATTTGCTTCTATCAAAATATCAGGCTTCATAGATACACGCGAACCATTTTTAGGTTGCCAAAAAAAAAATTGATTTTGAGCAGTTAGGTGCAGGGTAGGCAAGGCATATTTACGCAAACTCGCATACACGAAGCGTTCCCAAAGCATATTCATATCAAACATCAACGCTAATACATGGTCGCGTCCTTGATTTAAGTCAGGGTGATAATTGAGCAAAAGTAATTTTGCAATCTCGATAGCTTTTTGATAGCTTGCTGTTTTTTGGTTAAACACTAATTTTTCAAAAGTGCTTTCGGTTATAGCTATATCGGGCATCGCGGGAAAATTCAATAATAACGCGCCTATTTTGCTTTGTAAATCGGCATGTGTGTTCATTTGATACAAAAAGCGAATGGTTTTATACAAGATAAAATGCAAAGTGTGTTCAGTATCATAAACGGTATGCCTTACGAAAAACCTTTCCTGATGCACTATATTTTGTTGAATGTGTTGCGAAAACTGCAAACTTCCTTTTAAAGCCGTTGTGTTATTGGTTATTTGCCGATATTTTTTTACCAAACCAAAATGCAGTAAAGCCTCTACTTCTTGCACAAAAAGTGCAAAATACAAATCTAAAATGCTGTTTGATTTCAAAGCAAGCATACTATTACTTGGCGCATCAAAACTGAAAATATTTGAAACACGCAACATATCTATTAACCTTGCCTGCCATTTGTTTTTTTCAAATTCTGTTGTATTTTTTTCTATTTTGGGCAAAATTTCTATCGATATCTGACCAATTTGTATTGTACCCACATATTGATTGAATTTTATGCCATTTCGAATCAAAGAAAAATACAAACATTTTTCGCCATGAAATTGCTCAAAAGCAGAAAGCATTTGCGCATCAAATTCGAAAAAAGAGCCTTGCCTGCCCTGAAATACATCACCTATTTTCAGTGTTTGATGCTCAAATAATTGGATATATTTTCTCATTTTCCAAGCAATGTTTGGAGAGCTATTGCAAAATTATCATTGTCCATTTCGATGATATTTTCTATACAATATATTTTATTTTCTGCAATAAAATCGACATCTTCATAATCAAACGGTGCAAAAATATCGCCTTTTGTATTTTCTATTTTTACAAAACCATTGCCCAATACTAAACCTATTTTACCATAATCTCCAAAGAAATATTCTTGCAAAAGAGGTATAATTTTATTATGAAAAACGCTTTTTAGTTCTTGCAAATTTTTCAAGTTTATAAAAAAACTATGTCCGATTAAATGGTCTTTGCTTAATAATTTAGCTATGCGTTGATTGATTTTTATCAACAATGTTTGTAAGTTAATTCCCTCACAATCAGTATCTAACAATGCGGGTTTTGGAGGCATTTCTACAAAACTGAATCTTCTACGCAAGGCTGTATCCAATGCTTCTACACTGCGGTCTGCCGTGTTCATGGTACATATAATATGCAAATTTGCGGGTACGCCAAAGCTTTCTTTGCTGTACGGCAATATAATTTCGGTAATTTCATTTGTTGCACCTAATCGTTTGTCTTCTTCAATAAGTGTAATCAATTCTCCGAAAACATTTGAAACATTGGCGCGGTTAATTTCATCAATAAAAATACAATAACGCGGTGCATTTTTAATTTTTTCTTGCCTGTTTTCTTTGGTATCTTGTAGGCAAGTTGCCAAATTTTTATAACCTGCCAATAAAACTGCTTCTTCGCAAGCCTCATAAAAAATACCACGCTCTATTTTATATTGCAAGGTTTGATTATTTAGTATAGGTTTGATGCCTTCTATAAAATCTTCATAAGCAAAATTTTGATGAAATGTTACCAATTTATAGTTTTTATTGTTTTCTGTCGTAAATTCATTGAAATATTCATGATGTAGTTTATAAGTCTTGCCTGTACCTGGCGGTCCAAAAAGAATTTGATTGAGCGGGGCAGGTGTATGTTTTGATTCCATCATATCATCAGTTGTTTGCATCAATAGTGGTATTTTTTTATCTGATTGTGCAAATTCCATAATTTGTAATTTATATTCATTATTTGTGATAAGTTTATAGAGTTCGTAGTTAAACTTATTTTTTTTAGAATTTGTTTTATATGACTTTAATGCCTTTTTTGCCGTTTCAAGCCAAAGGTTTTTCACATCTATTTCAAAACTAAAGTCTTCAAAACCTAATATAATGGGGTGCGTGCCATCATCTAACAATTCCAACTCTCCCGAATCTTTCACATTAAGCCCTTTTTGGGAATAATATTCATGTCCGTTATTGGGAAGTATGTATTCAAACATGGGTGTTTTTGTACTAAACTTAACGGCTATTATTATTTTATTGGTAAATTGTATATTCATGCTTCTTGAAACTTCAGGCAAAGCACATAGAAAATTAGGCGTGTCTGTGTCTAATTTAAGTGCCTTGATTAGAATTTCTGCTTGGTCTAAAAAAGCTTCTATCGCTTCATAGTTCTTAAAATCGCGTAGCTTTTGAATAAGATAATAGTCTTTTTTTGTAAACATAGTGAAAAATAATATTTCTATAAATGTACTAATTTATTCTAAATAAAAAACAAATTTTTGTTGTAAAAATGCTGAAATAATAATACAAGTT
>Ga0163154_10004732_pt1 | contig 17722 bp, 11 predicted proteins | sample OliLakLV19MP9P1_FD_148649 | JGI IMG/M metagenome (GOLD analysis project Ga0163154, IMG submission 148649) | Freshwater microbial mat bacterial communities from Lake Vanda, McMurdo Dry Valleys, Antarctica - Oligotrophic Lake LV.19.MP9.P1 | ecosystem: Environmental > Aquatic > Freshwater > Lake >...
ATTTCCTGTAAGGGTTGCTCCCAAGTTGCCAGCGAAGTTGATATTTCCTGAGCTCTCTGTATTTTGAAACCAAATATCATTTCCAAATGGCAGTAATCTAAATTGAGCTGTGTTGCCAGTTGTGACTATGGATAGCGCACCAGTTGTCTCTGTAAGGCGCACATCTCCCGACGGTCCATATGTTCCAGTAAAACGAATGTATTTCCCTGTAGCTAAGTGTAAGGCCTCCTGAGGACTCGCAGTCCCAATCCCCACATTCCCCCCATTGGGATTAAGAACAAGTGACCGATTCAAAGTAGTCGCAATAGTGCCATCACCAGTGATCGAGACTGCATTACCTGCAGTGGAGCCTGAAATAGAAGCAGTTGGAGTCCCTGAGTTAACATTCAAGAAGCCAAACTTAGCAGAGGCGGTGGAGGTACCACCGACTAAGAGATCAAGTGTAGAGTTGACTGGAGTCAAAGCACCATTAGTTATATTCCACTTACTTGAGCCAGCACCCAAATCACAACTTCCCCATGATGGAGCCGAAGCACCATTAGAAGTTAAACATTGACCAGTTGAACCAGCCACACTTGCTAGAACTCCAGAGCCATTGGTGAAGACAGCTCCACCCGCCACATTCAAACCAGAGAAAGTGATGGTGCCGGAGGAGGTGAGGCCAGTAGCGGCAGAAATGGCTCCTGCTGAGTTGATACTAAATGCATTTCCAGTCCCTGAGGTGAAAGTGCTAGCCACATCCAGACTATTGCCAATATTAGTATTGCCTGTAACTGCTCCTAAGTTCAAAGTAGTAGCCGCTCCACCCAGACTCAAAGTGGTGACGTTACTGTTGAAAATTGTTCCACCTGTTGCCGTGGTAGTAATGTCACCGCCATTAATGGCCGCATCCCCGGCACTAGTAATACTGCCATCAGCACCTATAGAAGCCAAAGTGAGAGTCCCGGCATTGTTCCTCCAGTCCGTGAGTAGGGCGGTCCCACTCGGTCCACCTCTCAAGGTCAAAGGCACTCCGTCAGCATATGTCGCACTCAAGGTCGCTCCTGGTGCAGCCAGATAATCATTGATGAAGGTGCCGCCAGTACCATTCGCATCTAAGATAATATTGCCATTGTTTTGGGTTTGCAGGAGGAGACTCTGCCCGGTGAGCGTAAACTGACCCGAAACTGAGCGGATCTCAGGCGAAGTTTCCCCCAACACTACATCGCCACTTGAGTTCATGGTCAAAACGGTGTTAACCGTGGCGGCACCGGAAGCAGTGATGGGATAGCCTTGCAAGGTCTCCGAGTTGAGGGCGTAAGGCACTGTCTGAATAGGCTGGCGAGGAGTCAGAGTCTCGGCTGCAATCGTCACCTCAAGCCAGACGTTGCTGTTCTCGGAGAAAAGACTAGAAGGAATAGCTCCACCACAAGCACTGCCCAGACTCGTGTTAAAGATTCCATCTTGATCTGGCGTAATGCTACAAGTGCCTGAAGTCCAGAGCTGAGTTCCGGCCGTGGCAGCATTAAACAACCTGAAAGTCATGTTAGTGGCGATAGTAATTGGATTTTGAGCGGTATCACTTAATCGACCTTGGAAGGATAAGACGCGGTTAGGAGATACTGGTGAAGATGGAAATGCCAGAGGTTGAGGCGCATTTACAATCAGCTGTTGATAGCCAAACACAGCTAAGCCTAAGAAAAAGAGGACCACTGCGGCCAAAGTGAACCAAGGCATGATCAAGTTTTGACTTTGTTGGCGTATCCGTTGAGTCAGTTGGTCAAGTTGGGTTTTGACTTGAGCTCGATGTTCCTGGGTTTTGCGCGCAAATGGTTTCTCAGACGGGGAAAGGTGGATTGGTGGTTGAGTTGGTTTACTCGAGTAAGTTTCGAGTTTGATAATCGCCGGGGCGCTGGCAGCGTGATTGACGCTCTGGGGTACGATCGTGGCCAAGTGGGGGGCGGTCAACTCTTCTGTTAATCGAGGGTTTTTTAACCAGGTGACATCGCTTTGAAGAATCCCAGTTCGGTGGGCCCATAACCCGAACTGAGAAATGCTGACAACTTTCCGACGAATACTCGAAAATTGTAAGTCTTTTGCTTGCTGGTTAGCCACAAATGAGGCGAGTACGGTTTTTTGTAGGAGCTGAGATAGCTGGTGAGTGCCAGCAAATAACCAAAATTGATTGATGTCACTGCGGTAATTTCGCAGCGTTGAGCTTGAGCAGCCGTCATCGGCGAGTGCCAATAAATACTGCTGAAGATAGACACTGACCTGGTAAGGTGGGAAACGATGAATAAACTGACGAATTAACTGTAACGCTGCAGGCGAGCTAGCCTGGTGGAGCCGACCGAAGACTTGAGCCTCGTCCGCAGACCACTGATTTAGGTCGGTTTTATTCTGGATCACCTCTTCAAGCAACTGAGTGGCTTCACGCTTTTCTTGGTCAGAAACAGTACAACGATCCAGGAATGTAGAAAACGAGGTTAGAACGCTAGAAATGTACGTTAGGGAGGGAGGCATGAGCAGTAATTAATTCAGTTGAAAATGAGGGTGTTTTTTTTAGTGTGTAACCAGATTCGTTAGATACTTTAGATTGGCTTTTTTTCTGTTATCCCAGTGTATGTATATCTATACACGCGCGCAATAGTCTGGTTGCTTGAGTAAAAAACATATAATAAAACACGACTTTACTCTTGGCTAGCTTTTAGTCAAAGGGAATCCTTGCAAAGAAGATTTCATAGTATTCTTAGTGGATCAATAGAACTCATTAGAGACTACTAACTTAAGGCGGTTCGGGTTATTTATTGTGAAGTAGGTGACTGCTGATTGAGTAAAAAGTAATTAAATCATATGTGAATTAGCTCAGAATAAGTGTAGTATATGAAGAAGAAACAAAATTAGCTTTATTTCAACAATTCCACCAGGCTACAGAAAAATACCTGTGGATAACTAAGTAGTAAAAATGCATAAACTCCTATTTCGGGAACAAGTTGTGGATAACAAATAAAGTATTGACTCATTCTGATCTTATAATAATTATAACTTTATATGAAAGAATCCTCTAAAAAACTATTATTATTCATGTATACTCGAGAAATTGACGCTTCCTTTTATGCGGGGATGGAAGAACTGCGGTGCATTCTCCCTCATTTGAGACTTTCGGGCTTCAAGTCACTGCTAAACGTACTAAAGAGCCAAAACTTGATAACAAGTGAGAATACCGGCTATGGACACCAGTTCCGAATCACCAGGCCCGGAGCTACCGCCTTAAAAAAGGCTTTGCCAGCCTTGGCTAGAGGCGAGGAGGTCTGGAACGGTAAATGGACGGCTTTGCTTTTTAGGCAGTCACCAGATGCAGATAAAGAGTTTAGGTACCTGCGTCATCTGCTAGTGTCATATCAGAGCCTGGCTTTGAATCGAGGTGTTTACCTGTATCCAGATCGATTCCCAGAGCAAGTAATTAAAGAAGTAGAGCAGCGATATGCGGGCTCAGTCACCATGTTGTTAATTGAAAAGTGGCTGACTGATGATGAAAGACAAATAGCATTATCTCAGTTCGGCCTTTCTGACTTACTTTTGAGTTACTCTGGAATTAGCAAAGAGATCGATCGACTGATAAGCCGGAAAAAAGTAATAAGTGAGCTGAATCAGGGGGAAAAAAGCACTATCTCTTCGCTGTTTGATCGGCTCTACCAAAACGTGCTTGAAGACATGGGAATTCTAAGGTATTACTTTCCTCAAGTTGAATCTGGAGAGCAGCTCCTGGCTCGTTTTCGGACACTTTTGAGTAATTAAGCAAATAATAGTGAAGCTCTCTTTCTCTACAGAGTTCTTCTGACTTACAACTGCAGTGCTGACTATTAGTGACGGTACTTTTTCTAAAGCATAGTACAAACTAGTTTTCCCCAACCTTATTTGTGCTTAAAATGATCGTTGTATCCTGGTTAAAGTAATTGTTTCGGGTCTAAAATTAAGTACATTTCTAGTGTTTATAATGAACAGATTGATAGTAATATAAAGCATTTCTACCACCTGCGTTAGTAATTTTACTCGATCATGCGTTAATTATTCTGCAATTATGCGGTTAATACTATTATAGAATATTCGTATAGTTCTAAGCAATTTAGACCTAATAAAACACATAAGTAAGTCACTTATCCTTACCCATAATTTAGCCGCCGAATTTTAGAAAATATTCTTTGAGTCTCTAGCTGATCCATTATCGATTATTTATTATAAGACCTTTATATAACTCATGCTACGTATACATTTTCACCGTAATCAGCCTTTTAGCGACTCCATTAAAAGAGCAAAATAACCAAATAGTAAGCGAAGTCTGTGCGTATGGTTGAGTGCGGAAGCTTGTGTAACTGGCATTGGCTATGTGAAGTTTCTGGAGCTCTACACCCTAACCTAAAACCGCGACACTAAGGTCGTAGGGACGTTAAGAAAGTAAAGCTTGAAATCAATCTAGGACCACGATTAAACCATGCGCTACCAATAGAAAGTCTGGGTTGTCCCAACCCAGCCTCTAGTCTCAACTCATTGATTGATAAATCTCACTCAGAGAGGTCAGCTCTGTCACAATATGTTGACGCTCCAACCGGGCATCGACCTGATAGAAGCTCATGGGAGAGTCATCCTTAATCCAGACCAAACCTTTTTTTTGTAAGGATAACTGATACGCATCGGGTCGGCCGTAGAAGCTAAACTCACCTTTGTCATTTGTCAGCAGTACTGCTGCCAATGAGTTTTCTTGAACAGTACTCAGACGCACAATCACTTTTGACTCCGGCAGACCCTGTTTATTGAGGACTTGCCCAGAGATAATAGGCACCCTAAACCAGAGCAGTATCCTTCTCCCAGCCAGTAGGCCATACAAGCCGAAAATAAGCCAATTCCAGACTGTGGGATACATAATTACCAGTAGCCCTGACAAAAGTAATAACGGGTAAAGGGCCACCGTACTCTGCCTAGCAAGTCGAGCTAAAAATAGCCGTCCTTTTATCTGCCAACGTTTTTTTAGACTTAGTTTGAGCGGATCCATGGGAATAAGAAATAAAGGCTCTTGTTTGTTAGCCAACTGAAAGATCTCTCCTCGATAAAAGTCGGGAAGTCCTAGGTGCAGAGGTCGACTCTGGGAAGTAGGAAAATGGAAATCCTGTTGTTTAATCTCGATCCGGTAGTTGCCGGCCGGCAGAATAATTCCTTTATACACACCTTCGCTATCAGTCACCACCGTTTCTACAATACTAAAATCAGTTGATTCATCATGGCTTCTGAAGGTCAAAACCGCAAAGGGAACACCTTCATCAGTCTCACTGTTGAACACAAAACCTTGAGGCTTCCCCACGGGAATAAGACCTAAAGCTTGGAGGATTTTTATCAACAAGGTGGGAGAGATACCCCCTCCGAACTGGGTGGCAACGGCTATAGTTGAAGCCAAAGGCACTACTACAGATACCAACAGCCCCGAAATGGGTGCTAATTGATCCACTATCGGCGCTAACGATGCCAAGGCTGCCCGCACTGATTGGGGGAAGGTTTCAATAATTTCTTGAATCACGTTATACATTGTCTCTCGAGGGGGAGTGAAAGGGATAGAGATAATAGGACTGGGCGCGGGCTGTGATTCAACTGGTCCAGTACCAGGAGCTGGTAACGTCGCAGCTGAAGGCGTAGGCGCTGCTGATGGACTAGGTGTGGGGTTGACTGGTGGAAAAACTATAATCTTTTGAGCGATGCGAAACTCGACTCCATTCAAGACGCTTATATTCCCTGCAGCATCAGTAATCAAGAAGTTAAGCGTCATCGTCACCTCGCGGGGTAAAATCCCCAGCTGGATGCTCCACTGGCCATTGGTGCCAATAGTGGTAGTGAAGTACTGGATAGGATCACCGGGGATAATCAAGGCGGTCTGAATCAAGCTATTGGGTTCGCCATTTCCCAGAAGCAATGGCTCGTTCTCAGTGAGGATAATGGGGGTGAGCGGAATCGTGCTCACGTCTTGAGCTGAGATGGTGACAGCTTGATCACCAATCTGAGTCACCACCAAGGTGGGAGCGGCACTATCACTAGTAAAGGTCCAGGTCACGGAGTCAGTAATGTTATTGGTAGTATCTACTGCTCTTACTTTCCAGGTGTGGGTGCCATCAGCCACCGGATTTATTGGCGTCAATCTATACTCGTTATTGACCGGATCAAAGCTGTAAACATAGGTAACGGTGGTAGTTCCACTCAAGGGCAGATTGTCATAAAGAAGTACCCCATCCAGATAGAATGCATAGTGATCCATACCGGTGACATCGGTGCTGGCTTGCCAGACAAAGGTGGGAGTATTGTCTGTGATCAATGAGTTATTAAGGGGAGAGATTAAGATGGGTGTAGTGGGTGGAAGATTGTCAGGCACTGAAGCTGTGACTTGTCGCTGCCTAATCTTAGGGTTGGTAATCACCGTTTCCCCTTGGCCTGGATCAACTCCTCCCTCTTGAGCCATGGCGACACCGACTGGTAGGTCGCGCCTGATATCGGTGGGGCCACTTGAGATAGCACTACAAAAGAGTAAAAAAGGTAAGAGAAAACTAAAGCCGACTCTGCGCATACTCAACACGCGGTGCGCCTTATGTTTCAAAATCAGTTGGAGGCTGCTTGGGCGAGCGGTTGATTTCCAGCTCGTTGATCTTATTTTCTAGCATATTAATTCGAGCTTGCTGGTCACTCTTGCGATGGAGTAGGTGGCGGCGAATCAAAAGTATCATGGTCAAGACTGCCAACAAACCAACGCCAGCGGCAGCGATCAATTTATAGGGGAGGAGCCAAAAGCTGGTACTCGCCATAGCGATTCGACCTTGACTGCCATAGCTCATGGAAACGCGAGCATTATACATCCCAAAACCCCAGACTCGATCCCATTTGGCTTCAAATGAACGCGTCACATAAGGAAACACATTCAAGCTATCTAGGTTGATCGTCTCAACTGTCTGACCAAACATATCGGTAATCTCGAGTTTTAAATCTGGTTTGATGTGGACATCAGAGACGTTCTCGACCATAAAAGTGAAAGGCACAGGACCATACTCGGTGAAGTTAGGGACCTGAAGGTTGCGGACAAAGGCTTCTTCGTTGATCTCACCCTCAACCATAAAGTAAACTATCGTGCCGACTCGTTGAGAGATAACTGATTGCGGTTCTGTGACTGGGTTCTCAGCTTGAACATTGGTATTTTGGTTAGGCTCATGCAGGATCATGGCATAGTGACCGCCTGGCAAAGCATCTTGAGGTATGGTGATTAAAACACTAATCGTCGCTGTTTGGCGAGGTTGAACCAGTTGACTCTCAGGGGATAAGGTCAGCCAAGAAGCTAAGCTCCAACGATTGGAAACCTCACTACTGACCTGAATTGGTGTTTGGCCATCTTCCCCAATCACAAAATCTCGAACTAGGGTTTTAATAGGCACAGCCTCATTAGAAGCATTCCGGACTCGAACGATTGCCTGAATTTTTTCACCTGGCTTTGCTTTTAGAATCCCATCATCTCCTAGTCGAGGAGGAATAGCTGTCAAAGTGATTTGATCAGGAATATCTGTCAACACCTGACCATCAGGAGTAATTAAACTGGCTGGAGTAGTGGAGAGAGGTTGCGCCTCGACCAAAGGAGCAACTGGACTAACATTGATCGACAAGGGATTAAGACCGGTCTGTTGGGCTTGAATTTGGCCAGTGTAGACAGTGGCAATTAAAGCCGCCGCAGTCAAAGCGATACCAGTCGCTTGAGAAAAGGTTTTGAAGGTGAATGGGTAGGCAGTGGTCATGAGTTATTTCTTTTAGATTAGAAGGTTGCTGTGGCGTTATAGGTGACGAAGTTTTCATAGTTACCAGCTGCAGTGGTAGTAGCGGCTACAATCCGGTAACAAACGTATAGGTTCTCATTATCGGCAACAGTCGTGTCGCTGAAAATAGTGACTGGAGTTTGGGCATTTTCAGCGTCAGCAAACTGGCGAGCGCAAAAGGTACCAGTGCAGTTGCCCGTGGCCGTGGTGAAGGCGAAAGCTTCGGTAGTGGTATTATTGAGGTCATGGAGTGAGTAGCCGAAGCCTTTGCCATTAGTGATGCCGGCGTTGGTCCACTCGGCACTGGCGGTGTGAGTCATCGCTCCACCGTTTCCTAGCGCATCAGGGATACAGTTGGGATTACTAGCCACCGTGGGGTCACCGACACATGCTCCACCATTTCGACCAAGTTGATCATTCTCGATAGCAGTCACGACGAAGCCTCCAGATGCGTTGGTTGAGACGCTCATAGCTTGAGCAGCATTAGTGAAGGCCGAGATAGAAATTTCTCCAAACGGGACAGACGTTGGGGTGGTGGTAACATTGGTACTGACTCCACAAGCACTAGTGCCCGTGGGCAATCCTATAATCTGGAAAGTGATTTGAGGTGGGACTGCGGCCGTGACTTTGACTGCTTCAATCACTGCCACTGCCACGGTGGTTGTGTCTTGAACCGCGAAAACACTTGATAATTGTTGAATAATAATATTGTGGGAATCAGCCGTGCCTAAGGTGTGATTTGCTTTAGGTGCAGGATTAATGACGGAGCTGACCGTAATAGCGCCTTGCGAGGTACCGTCAAAAGCTGTGCCCACGGCTCCTACACCAGAGTAGGCACATTCATACGAGTGATAGAGCGTTCCATTAATGGTAGTAGTTGAAGCAGTAGCGACTGAGGCAACGAAGTCATAGGTAGCTCCTACGTCGGCTGGGCAAGTCACAGTCGGGGTTACCGTCCCAAAGTCATAGAAACCACCATCAGGAATGCCGTCATTCCCAACACCAACAGCTACACTAGGTACTAGCACGCGGAAGCGGCCATTAGCTATGGCGTTGGCAGTAGTGAAGCGAACGGTCAATCCAGCTGAGATACTAGAGATGACATCATCACCGATGTCAGCCTGACCTGCACCCAGACCAGTCGTAATGTTGAAAACTGCATTTGAACTGGTGCTAGCAACGGTGAAGCTTCCCAGTGTGCCAGCGTTTCCGATACGGAGTATATCTCCTTCTACTAGTTGGGCGGATGAAGACGAGGGATAAGCACCTTGAGTGGTGTTTATGGTGACAATACTTGAGCCGACTGTATTTCCAGCCGCGAGTGCGCCACGAAATGAAGGCCGCGGATTGCTTGAGGTGACAGAAACACTGGTCAGGCTAGCTGAGCGCAGAGTTTTCGTTACGAGAGTAGAGGCAAAAAATAGTCCTATAAATAGGGGTACTGCGAGTGAAATTTTGGTCAAATGGGAGAGGGCAATGGGAGGTCGCATAAGAAAATTAAGCTTTTTTTTGCTTGATATAAACTTTAATATGTCCTGAGGCGCTTAGCAAGAGCTAATTTTGTTGAAAATACTTTGTACCCAATATATAAAAAAGCACCTATGGCAATCAAGAAGAATAGTGAAAAAGGCAGAGCGATGACCTGAAAGTTTCCCACTGAGGGTGAGGTTTGAGTACTACTTGCTAGAACTACTTGAACTTTGTAGATGCCAAGTAGAAACGGGGATTTATAACTGAAGGTGAAGGTAGGTTCTAAGGTTTCATCAGCCAGTGTTTGATCAGCGGGTAACGTCCTCAAGTGCCGAGATGAGTCCGCTAGGACTGAGTCAGGAAAAAAGACAAAGTTTGCCAGTTCTTTGTTTGATCCGGTGGTAATCGAGGCGCTGCCAGTAGCTATGCCGGCGATAGGGCCGATATTTTTAGCCAAGAGTTGGAAGGTGATGGGAGAGAAGCTATCGATCAGGTGCGGACCTTGATATTTCTTAATCAAGAGCTGGGCTTGATCGGCTTCACTGGTTTTGACCATTAAAATCAGGTTTGTGCCTACAGCGCCCGTTAAGTCAGCTTGGCTCAAGCCAAGAACGGGGGGAGTGACTGCACTTCCTTCAAAAAGTAGAGTCAGGTGCGCTTCGTTGGTTGAGCTATCTGTCGGAACTAAAATCGGGACACTAAACGTCTTTTTCTCTCCTGGCTGTAAAACAAAAGGCTCAGCAAACGGATTAGGTTGTGCGGGATCTAAGTAAGGAAAAACTACTTCTTCCTCGAGCTGAATTCCCATTCCTCGCTCGTCGGCACGAAAGCTTCTGACTTTTGGCGTTATAGTCAGCGAAATCGTACCTTCGTGCGCTATTACAAGCGGATAACTAGCGGTTTGGCCAGGCTCAAGTACCAGATAGGTGACGGGCGGCGAGACGGACAAATCAAAAGCGGTGCTGGTTTGAGCCTGAGTAGGGGTGGGAAGTGACAGCACTAGGCCCAGAGAGACGAGCGTTATTTGGAAGAGCAAGCTAGTTGGGTATCTAGGCAATAACATATTTTTAGTAGCCAGGTACCGCTACATAGGCCACTCCGGTTTGATAATTTCCCGCAGCCTGACTACCTGAGACTCCAGCTTTATAGGTCACTGTCGAGATCCGACTATTGGCAATGTTGGCCGAGCTCATTACTACCTGCATGGCTTCACTGGCGGCTCGATTGGCAAACTGACGGAAGAAGGTGTTGTTCACAAAATCAGCGGGAATATCATTACCAGCCATGTTAAAGCCAAAGCCCGGTATTGTCTGAGTGGTCCAGACCTGAGCGGTGACCTGGTCGCAGCTTCCCGCATTACAAGTAGTATCAGGAATTACGGCTATTCCACCCTGAGTTTGAAGTGGTCTTTGTTCGTAAGCAAAGACCTGATAGCCACCTGCACCTTTAGTTGTGATCCGGAGAGTGTGCGAAGCAGTGTTGTGTAGTCCAGGGGTTAAGACGCCCAGATCAACTGCAATTCGAGAGATAGTAAAGCTAAATGTATCAATTTGGTAAATATACTGAAAGCCTCCGCCTACAAAATAACTGGAACTACCGTACTGGCCATATGGTCCACTACCCACCTGCCCGACGGTATCCGTCACGTTATAATTGGCGCTGCTTTTTTGGCCAGAGGTGGTATTAAAATTTCCAAACTGGATACTGAAAGAGTTGGACCTCATCTCTTGAGCCTGAGCCCACATGACTGGCATTACTAGAAAGAGGGACAGCACCGCAATAGGTATTAAAAAAGACTTAAGCATGGTCTTCCTGATCACTAAAAGTGTCACGTTGTGCCTGAGAGCTCAGCTCCGGAGCCGGGAGTCGTTTCATAACTTTTTCGATCTCAACTTGGAGTAAGGTAATCTGACTTAAAACTGTTTGCTTGTTTTCCACAGGATGTTCTAATAGTTGGCTGAGAAACTGGAGCTTAGGACCGACAAAAGAGTGAATAAAGCTGAAAAGTTGTTGGTGACAGTCATTGTAGCGAACTATCAACTGCTCATCTTGATCAATGATACTTTGCTCTCGAGTAGCTTGTTGGTACTGAGCCTTAGCAAAAATGAAAAAGAACCACATCACGGGGAGAGTCAGCAGTAATGAAACATCATTGGGAGTCACACTGCTAAGTAATGCATAATGAAAGAACATTACTCCTAGTATGGTGACAAAACTCGTCGCTGGCCGACTAGCAAAAGCCACAAAAAATAAGTGAACATAGCCTAAAGGATAAAAAAGAGAGCTAGTATTGCCAGTGAAGCCAATCAGGAGGAGAAAAGAAAATGTTACTAACGCCAGCTCGACGGACAGCGTGGCAGGAGCGAGGTGCCAAAAAGTAGTTTTGCTCACCCGTTTAAGGATAAGATAGGCAGCAATGCAGGCTACAAAAACTTGGAGTGAGAACTGATTCAAACCTGGAATCTGAAGCCAGAAATAAGCGCCTACGATAGCCAGTAGCAAAACAACCGTGTGGTAAAAGCCAGACATAAAATGAGTATATAGATTGATTCTACCCAATGATATACTTCCTTTGAATGAAAAATAACGCCTCCCTTTACCTGAAAATTAATTAAAGTAAACTGGGGAGCTGGCTAGATTTTCCCCGTCAGGGGATTTTTTGTGTAAAGATTTGTTGCGGTTAAAATACTATGTCTCGACCATATAATCCTCAGCTGATCGAACCAAAATGGCAGGGTGTTTGGGAAGAAGCGGGATTGTTTCAACATAGTGAGCTGCAGTTTGATGACCCTCAACTCAAGCCACAAGACAAGAAATACTTGTTGTTTGCCTTTGCTTATCCATCTGGCTCCGGCCTGCATGTAGGCCACGTAGAGTCAAAAACCGCGCTAGATATCTTGGCTCGATTTGACCGAATGAACGGTAAAAAGGTCTTTTTCCCCGTGGGCTGGGATGCGTTTGGTTTACCAGCCGAAAACTATGCCATTAAAACTGGCATTCCTCCTGCTGTGACTACTAAAGAAGCAATTAAGACCTTTCGTCGCCAAATTAAGCGGATTGGAATTTCCTATGACTGGGCCAATGAGTTGGCCACCAATCACCCCGATTATTATCGCTGGACGCAGTGGATTTTCCTCCAACTGTATAACAAGGGCCTCGCATACCAGGCCACTGCCCCGGTGAACTGGTGCCCCCAAGATCAAACAGTGTTGGCCAATGAGCAGGTAATTAATGGCGAGTGTGAGCGTTGTAGTGCTCAGGTAATCCAGAAGGAAATGAAACAGTGGTTTTTCAAAATCACTCTGTACCAAGATGAGTTGATTTCTGGTTTGGACAAGGTCGATTGGCCAAACGCGACGAAGCAACAGCAGTTGAACTGGATTGGCAGGTCTAAAGGGTTAACTATTGATTTTAGGCTCAAAAGCTCCGATCAAAAGTTCACTATCTGGACAAAATTTTGGGAGACAGTGTATGGAACGACATTTATAGTCATCGCTCCTGAGAAATTTGAAAAGATGGAGCTCATCAAACAGATGAAGGCACAAGATCTTGGGTTAGTCCAGAAATACTTAGCTGAAGCTAAAAAGAAAACCGAAGAAGAGCGGAGAATTGGCAAAGATAAAACCGGTGTAGATACTGGTCTCAAGGTGATTAACCCTGTCAATGGCAAAGAAGTGCCTTTATTTATGGCCGATTATGTCTTGATGGGGGTAGGAACCGCAATTGTGATGGGGGTGCCAGCACATGACGAGAGAGATTTTCAGTTTGCGAAAAAATTTGGATTATCAGTTCAACCAGTGGTCACCTACTCAGACAAAAAAATTGATGAACAAGTCCAAAAAGGAGAAATTTCATTTGAGGGTGCGGGAAAGTTGATCAATTCTGGAGAGTTTGATGGTCTGGAAGCCTGGGGTGAAGGTAAGACTAGGATGGCGGAGTGGATGATTGATCAAGGGTTTGGGAGCTGGGAAACCACTTATAAGCTTCGTGATTGGCTGATCTCTCGCCAGCGCTACTGGGGCGCACCTATTCCTATAGTCTATGATCCAGAAGGAAAAGCACATGCAGTCAAGGAAGAACATTTACCTTGGAGTTTGCCTACCGATGTCGACTTCAAACCAACAGGTGAGTCCCCACTAAAGTCATCAAAAGAACTCATCGAGCGGACCGAGCGTCTCTATGGCCCTGGCTGGCGTCCCGAGTTTGACACTATGGACACCTTTGTTGACTCGAGTTGGTACTTTATGCGTTACCTGGATCGCAACAATTCGGAGAGCTTTGCTGGCCCTGAACGTCTCAAACACTGCCTGCCCGTTGATTTATACATGATTGGGCCAGAACACACCGTGTTACACCTCTTATACTCACGTTTTTTTACCAAGTTTTTACGGGATCAAGGTTTTCTGACGATTGACGAGCCTTTTGCCAAGATGAGGCATCAAGGCATGATCTTAGGTCCAGACAACCGAAAAATGAGTAAAAGTAAAGGTAATGTTGTCAACCCAGACGAGATTATTGAGAAGTTTGGCGCCGACACGCTGAGGTTGTACGAAATGTTTATAGGGCCGCTAGAAGCGGATAAACCTTGGGATGTGAGAGCGGTAGCGGGAATTTACCGCTTTCTGACCAGAATTAATGGCCTAGTTTCTAGTTTCGACCACCAACAGGTAGCTGTTGAGCTCAACTCGCTCCGCCGTAAGTTACACCAAACTTTAGCCAAAGTCACCGATGACATTCCTAAGCTCAAGTTTAACACCGCTATCTCATCCATGATGGAGCTCGTGAATGAGTGGGAAGCGGCTCATAATAAGGCAAATGAGTATTTAATGACGAAAGAAGAACTTGGGGCATTTATTAAAATCCTAGCTCCATTTGCGCCTTTTTTGGCGGAAGAACTTTGGCAGACAACTAGTAGTGCTCACGACCAAGTAGCTGTCAGATCCAAAGCTGGCTTCCGCTCCATTCACCTAGAATCATGGCCGCTACACAATCCTCAGTTGGCTCGAGTAACGGTTCAGATCATTCCCATTCAAATCAACGGCAAGCTGAGAGGTCAGATTGAAGTGCCAGCCGAGTATGCCACCGACCAAGGGGCGGTTATCAAACAAGCCTTAGAGGTGGAAAAAATTCAGCCCTTGCTTAAAGGCAAAAAAATTCTCAAAGAGATTTATATCCCCGGTAAAATTCTTAATCTAGTGGTAGTTGAGTAATCCATCCTACGCTTCGTCCAAGCTTGTCTCCTTATAACTAGGCTATGTTTTCCTGGCTACCTTCAGTGCTTATTTTCCTGCAAAAAATGTCACTTCGAGGACGAGTTGATCTGGGATTAGTTGCATTAGGCTTGACCTTGAGTGCGATCGGTTTAATTATGTTTGGATTGACTGGTGAGGGTACAGTCAATCTCCCAGATACGCTATCGCCGGCTCAAGCTGAGCTTGGTCAACTAACACTAGAAGTAAATGGGGCGGTCAAAAATCCCGGCATATATCAGCTTCCCACCAATGCGAGGATCGCTGAGGCTTTGTCGGCCGCTGGAGGCCTAAGTCTTGAAGCAGACCTACAGCTGGTTTCGCAAAAAATAAATTTAGCTGAAAAGATCAGTGATGGCCAAAAAATAATGGTTCCTTATAAAACAGTTGCCACAGCAGGAGGGGTTGCACTGATGCCTAAGACTGATTCCAGCCTAATCTCTGTCAATGAAGCAAGCTTGGCACAACTAGACGAACTGCACGGAATAGGCGAAAAGAAAGCGAATGACATTATAAATGGAAGACCATTTACGGATTTAGAAACGGTAAAAGAAGTAGCTAGTTTAAGTGATGAGGTATGGAACAAAATCAAAAATCAGCTCAGTTTATAAAATCTTATAGGTGAAAATTATGGGACTACTTTTCGAATACAGAGTGTCTACCTATTGTTAGACAAACGATGAAAGCAGGAATCAGTTTGCAGATATTCGTCCAATTCTCGTAAAAATACTATCAACAACTACTTACGCATCACTATTTACTACCGCAAATATAAGCAAATATGTTACACAAAAGGATGTTATTGATTACTATTAGTATACTAATATTGATACTATTTATTGCGGAAATAGTTCATTATCCGAACAGGCCTACTTCTTGGCTGAAGCTGATCAAGCTAAAGGCGGTGCCTGTTCTTACCTATAATAGTAAAGTTGAACTCGAGGTAGCCGCTATAACAGCTAATCCGTCAGCAAAAATGTTAGTGAGTGAATCAACGGTAACAGGATTAATTGGCAGTCTCGAGAAGCTGCTTGATATGGGAAAAACAAAGCAAAAAGGATTGATCTACAGTGTAAAAGAAGTGAAAGAACTGAGTGAGGTTTCGGTAATACGATGGAAAGAATATCTTGATAATTTGGTAACTAGCATACATCAAGCTATATCGAGTACGCTTATAGGCTACTTTACTCCCAAAAGCGCAAGCTTAGTGAAAGGAATGGTATTTGGTGGAAAATCAGAGATAAACAGGGAGTTGCAGGATGCATTCAAGGATACGGGGATGCTCCATGTACTTTCAGCTTCTGGATATAACGTCGGTTTGATGTGTTGGCTGGTTAGAAGTGTCACAAGCCGATTTTGCGGCCGTAAGATAGGTTGTAGTTTTGACATACTTAGTGTCTTGATCTATGTACTTCTAGCAGGCGCTACTGCTTCAGTCATTCGCGCTGGATGTATGGCAATCGTGATGATGATCGGTTCAAAATGGTTTTTTAGACCATTAGCGACCTGGTGGGCACTAGTGTTGACCGTGCTGATGATGGTAGCGGTTGATCCTCTTTTCTTAGGAAGTATCTCGTTTCAGCTTTCCGTTCTAGCCACAGCCGGCATACTCGCCTGGGTTTTTGTCCAGCCTGAATCTAAAATCTATGATTTCTACTCAGGAAATCAAGTAATCACTCAAAACCTTGACAGTAATGTTGGTCAAATAGGGAAGAAAGTCAAAGAAGCATTCATAAGTTCGTTCCTGATTACAGTCGCGGCCCAGTCGCTAACTCTGCCAGTACAACTCTTTCACTTCAAGCAGTTGACGCTCATCAGCTTTCTAGCTAATCCTAGTATCCAGTGGCTGACACCGTTGTTGACTTTGGGTACTGTTTGGTTCCTTATTCTTCATACCCTCCTCAATAGAGTTCCAGTTCTAGGATTTTTAGTGCTTAAAGTCTTCTCTAGCTTGTTAGAAATCGCAATCCTAATTTTTACCTCTCTGATCAATCTTTTTAGTAACATCAAATTTGGCAACTTTGTGTTTTATCGCGATATATCAATCTGGATAGTTCCAGTCTGGTGGTTAGCGGTTGGCTTCCTGGTCTGCTGTCTTAAAATTAGAAACTCACGACAACAAAAGTCAGCCTATGTCGTTTAGACTTTGCACTTTATATCTATGTTTTTTATTTACTGCCACCGGCATTCTTTTAGGCAGTCAGGTTTGGCCCGACAGTTTTGTCCGCATGATTGTTTGTGACGTCGGTCAAGGAGACGCCATACTCATTACTTCAGGCTTCAAACAGATTTTAATTGATACCGGTCAGGACGACCGAGTCTTAGGCTGTTTAAATCGACATCTGCCATTTTGGGATAGATCTCTCGAGATAGTCATCCTTTCTCATCCTCATAGCGATCACATTGGTGGATTACCTGCAGTGACTAGCCGTTACCGAGTTGGAGCTTTATTGCTCAATGGCGAGCAGAACCAAAACGATGAATTTACTGCCCTTACCGAGCTTCTCCCTCAACTAATGTATCAAGGTACGACCCTATTAATTCCAGCTCAAGGAAGTCAGTTTTATCTTGATTCGTCAACCCTTTTCACTATTCTTTGGCCTAAAAAGTCAAATAATAGTGAGAGTCGGGCCCAAATGCTCTCCAAAGAGACAGCAACCGAAGAACAGTTATCGGCCTTTTTTAAGCCAATCGATGAAGAAAAAACAAACTATAACAACGGATCCATCGCACTATTGTTAGAAATTGGTGAGATCTCCTTACTCACCACTGGCGATCTTGAGGCCGAGGTCGAGGAGCAACTAGTCAGTAGTGGTCTGACAACTGATGTTGATGTGCTAAAAGCAGGGCACCACGGGTCTAAAACCAGCTCGACGTCAGTATTTTTAAAGGAAATTACTCCCGAACTTACTTTGATCAGCTGTGGTCTCAATAACTCTTATAATCATCCGCACCCCGATGCCCTGTCTCGGCTTGAACTTTCGCATTCACAGATTCTGAGGACAGATTTACTAGGAGATATCGAGCTAGTGTCCAATGGATCGAACTATTGGGTCGAATGACCGCTAATTATTACAATTCTTTTCACTTTTTAAGGTACGTATTTTTTTCTTCAATACAAGTATTCTGTTACCCTTTCATATTCAAATAGTTGTTGCAAGTAGCATCTTTTAATAAACACATATAAAAAGC
>Ga0163154_10004734_pt1 | contig 17719 bp, 16 predicted proteins | sample OliLakLV19MP9P1_FD_148649 | JGI IMG/M metagenome (GOLD analysis project Ga0163154, IMG submission 148649) | Freshwater microbial mat bacterial communities from Lake Vanda, McMurdo Dry Valleys, Antarctica - Oligotrophic Lake LV.19.MP9.P1 | ecosystem: Environmental > Aquatic > Freshwater > Lake >...
TCGTTGTGGCGTCACATCTATCACGCGCCTTCGGCGTCCGAGCAGTGCTGCCTAACCCGTCGCTCAACCGGACCCGCTACGGCAGGCGGCGTAAGCCTGCCGCGCAGCGGCTTCGCCACTGTCGCGCGCCAGGCTTACACCGCCTGCCTCCGCGGGCCGGTTAGCTCCAACGTTAGGCGTCGCAATGAATCGAGTCACTCGCGCCCTCCGCATTGCAAAACTCGCCCACTCGCTCGGAGACTATGACACGAACATCATGGGGATGGTCGGTGAAGTCATAGCTGAAGAGATATTTGGTATGACGAAGACATTGAGACAAGCAAAGGACATCGATGGCCACGTCATGATTGATGGCTCAGCCCGATCAGTCCAGGTCAAGACGCTGTCGCGAGAAAGAATCGCGAGCTACGGTGGCGGCGCCCAGTTTCGAATCGCTGAAAATAGTCACCCAGAGCGATTGTTGGTGCTTATCGTCTTCTCACAAGCGAGGAAGTACGAAGTTGCCTATAACGGACCGGCCGCGTTGGTCGGGAAGGTCGAGATCGTCGATGGACAGCAGCGCCGCGGCATATGCGTGCACCATCTCTTTGCCGAGCGCCGGGATGAATTGGCTTTACTACTCCAGGCGTGCCGCGGCGACGCCTAACCCCTCGCTCAAGCGGAGCGCCAACGGCATGTCGCGCCGGCCATCAAGCGCTGGGCCTGCAGCCCATTTTGCGCTTGCTGTCCAGCGCGACATGCCGTCGTCGCCCGCTTAGCTCGAACGTTAGGCCTCGGAAAAACGCCATGCTCACCTTGCCCCGCGAAAGCGTAGCCGCCTTGCGAGATCGTGTGGTTTTCCAGCGATGTTGGCTTCTAAAAGCTTGGAAAGTAGTCAGCGTATGGCGCGCGCGTGCCTGCATCCTGTATAACTTCGTGGCGATAGATCAACACGGCCAGAGGGAGAAATTGATGCGATTAGGAATAGCGATGACAGCGGCTGCTTGTGCCTTTGGACTTGGCGGATGCGCGACGGAGTCGTCCCGAACCGTCGAAGTCGTTAAGGTGCAGTCTGCAGCCGCGCCGTTCACTGGCATGCGCGTGCCAATAGCGGTGGGCAAGTTCGACAACAGATCCAGCTACATGCGGGGCGTCTTCTCTGACGGAGTAGACCGATTGGGCAGCCAAGCAAAAACTACTTTGATCGCCCACCTACAGCAGTCGCAAAGATTTGCCGTCCAGGATCGCGATAACTTGGCTGAATCTGGACAGGAGGCAAAGATATCGGGAGCGGTTCAGCGACTTCGCGGCGCATCCTTTCTAGTGACTGGAGACATAACCGAGTTTGGTCGGAAGGAAGTTGGCGATCAGCAGCTTTTTGGAATACTCGGAAGAGGCAAGTCCCAGATTGCCTATGCAAAAGTCACGCTCAACGTCATAGATAGTGTGACCGCCGAAGTTGTTTACTCAGCTCGGGGAGCTGGGGAGTATGAACTCTCCAATCGCGAGGTCTTAGGGTTCGGTGGCACCGCTAGCTACGACGCGACGCTCAACGGTAAGGTGCTTGATCTAGCTATGCGGGAGGCGGTCAACAACCTTGTCAGTGCGCGAGATGCTAAGCAGTGGGGCCCGGAGGCCTCACGATGAAGATGCGTTTGCGAATGGTGTCGGCCGCGTTGGTGCTGCTTACGCTACTTGGATGCGTACAGGCTCCCAAGCAGCTGTACATGTGGGAGAGCTTTCCGCGACAGCAATACGAAGTCCTGCTCGGAGGGGCCGCCAGCCCCGACGCACAGATTCAAGCATTGGAAGCGCATGCTGAAAAGGCAAGAGCGGCGAGTGCGGCGCTTCCTCCTGGCTTCCGGGCCCACCTTGGCATGATGTATCTCGCCATTGGAAACAGATCTACAGCGCGGCAAATGTGGCAGGCCGAGAAGTTGGCGTTTCCTGAGTCCTCCCCTTACATGGACGTACTGCTCAAGCGCCTAGAAGGCCCCGCGTCTAGTAAGACAGGGGCAACAGAGAACCCTACATGAAGTCACTCCTACGAGCATCGCTCTTGGCCGTCCTTGCGGCATTCTTGGGGGGCTGCGCAACGAAGGCACCTCCGTTCGACTACAGCGCATTCAAAGCATCAAAGCCCGTTACGTTGCTTGTCATGCCTCCGATCAACGAATCGCCAGATGTGAAGGCAACGCCCGGCACATGGTCACACGCTACGAGGCCGCTCGCAGAGGCGGGGTACTACGTTCTTCCCGTGACGCTGGTTGACGAGACACTCAAGCAGAACGGAATTCAAACCGCAGCCCAGGCGCAAGAGATTCCCTACACAAAACTTCGAGAAGTCTTCGGTGCCGATGCTGTTGTGTACTTGAAGGTAATGCGCTATGGCACCAGTTACAGGATCATCGACAGCGAGACCCGAGTGGAAGTCGAAGGGAGAGTGGTCGACTTGCGTACAGGTCAGGAACTTTGGGTGGGGAAAGCGTTCGCGTCATCCGCTGAGCAAGCGCAGCAAGCCCAGGGCGGCTTGGTTGGCCTGCTAGTCACTGCAATAGTCAAGCAAATCGTCGGGACAGCCGCCGATGCCTCATACAACTTCGCGAGTACAGCGCAAGCTCGACTGCTTGGCGCTCCCCGCTACAACGGCATCGTTCCGGGTCCACGCTCGCCACAGTATGGCCAGCCAATGCCTTCCCAGTAGCTACTTTCCCAATAGCACCTGCCGCACGCCGAGGCCTAACCCCTCGCTCAAGCGGAGCGCCAACGGCATGTCACGCTGGCCATCAAGCGCTGGGCCTGCGGCCCATTTTGCGCTTGCTGTCCAGCGCGCCCCGCCGTCGTCGCCCGCTTAGCTCGAACGTTAGGCCTCGCAAATGCCACTGGAACCCCTGAACCTCCACATCGACCTCGTCGCTCTTCAGGCCATATTCTTCCGGCGCCTTCAACACCAACTCGATGTCACAAAGGTGCTGCAGGTCGGATGCGAAATGGTGACAGCAGAGCAGGTCGACGCGAAACGCGAGTTTGGAGCGTTCGTACCTGCCAATGGTGCTCAGTTGGGCCACGAAGATGCCAAAGCAGAAGCGCAGGACTGGCTACTACGAGGGTTCCTCCGAGACGCGATCGAAGGGGCCGGACTATTTCTAGACGATTGCCTGCAGGTCTGCGAGGTTATGCCAGTTGCGGCGCAGGGTTCCGCGAAAGGAGCTGAAATTCACCGACTCTTTCATGAACTACCACGTACGAACCATCGCCTTCACCTACCTCAGAAACTCGAAAAGCTTGAACGGCAATTCGGAATCGTGACCCGCTTCAACGCAAACGTACTGAGCCTGAATAAGGCTCGGACGTGTCTTGTCCATCGACTGGGCACTGTTTCCGCGCTAGACGTCGATGAGACTGGAGTTCTGAAGCTCAGGTTCCAGCATGCGCAGTTCGTCGGACGCGGGCAAGACACTGGGAAAGAACTGGTGATTGATAGACCCGGAATTGTGACGACGGAAGAGTCCATGCTTCAGCTTCGCTTCATTGAGAGCGAGCGAGTCTTTCAAGTCGGCGAACGAGTCCGACTACAGGCGCACGAACTCTACGACACAATCATCACGCTCTGGCGGTTCGGCATTGCTACTGCTCAGGCAGTCGAGGCATATGGGAGAACAATTGGAATCCAGTTTCCACCTGCACCGAGCGAGGCCTAACCCCTCGCTCAAGCGGAGCGCCAACGGCATGTCACGCTGGCCATCAAGCGCTGGGCCTGCGGCCCATTTTGCGCTTGCTGTCCAGCGCGCCATGCCGTCGTCGCCCGCTTAGCTCGAACGTTAGGCGTCAGAACCACCCTTTTTGCCCTCGGAGGGACGATGAGAACAAAGTTGTTCATCAGCTATAGCCACGACGACACGAAGTGGTTGATTGCACTTAAGAAGCAGCTCGCAGTACTAGAGCGAGAGGGATTGATAGAGGTTTTCGAAGACACGAAGCTGGCCGCCGGCGAGGATTGGTTTGAGCGTCTACATACGGAGATGCTTTCTGCGCGACTCGGTCTTCTTCTCGTTTCCGCTTCTTTCCTGGGGTCAGGGTTCATCCGATCCGAGGAGGTACCACGACTGTTCGACAAGCATGCAAGTGGTGGGATGAAGATCTATCCACTACTTGTCTGTCCGTGTCCATGGCAAGAAGTCGAATGGCTCTGCAAACTGCAGCTACGGCCTCAAGACTCAAATAAACGCCCAAAGCCGGTCTCGGCTTTCACCGGCGCAGCTCGAGAGCAGATACTGGTTGACGTCGCCTATGAAATCGCACGCCTCGTCAAGACTGACGCCTAACCCCTCGCTCAAGCGGAGCGCCAACGGCATGTCACGCTGGCCATCAAGCGCAGGGCCTGCGGCCCATTTTGCGCCTGCTGTCCAGCGCATCCTGCCGTCGTCGCCCGCTTAGCTCGAACGTTAGGCGTCGCAATTCCCGCACCGGTTGCCGTGGTCGCTTGAACTACAGGAGTCAAAATGTCAGCGTTCTTTCTCGGAGTTCTTGCCTACCTGGTCGGCTTCTTCTTGGTTGCACCTCTGGGCACACTCGCTGGCTCAATCCTTGGGTTCGGTGTGCTGTTGAAACGATCCGAAGGGTGGTATTTCGCTGCGTCCTTCGCTGGCGCCATCGCCAGTCTTCTGCTCCTACGCATCTGGTTCTCGTGGCTGGGTGCCTCTTTCCACTGGTGGTCTTATCTGATCTGCATGGTCAGCGTGGTCCTATATGAGGGCCAGCGCGCAAGCCGCGGAAACTCCAACCTCTATGCCACTGGCGCGCTATTTGGCATATTGGCATCAATCTATTGGGGCTTCATTTCCCCTCCGTCAATAGGTCAAGTCAACTGACTCATGCGCGAGACTTTCCTGCACAGCACCCCAGCGACGCCTAACCCCTCGCTCAAGCGGAGCGCCAACGGCAGGCAGTTCCACCCCAGTTGATCATTCGATGCCGGGCGGACCGTGGGAGCAATCGACCGGGCCGAAGTCGCCCGAGGGTAAGGCGGTGTCGGCAAACAACGCATCGAAGGGCGGTTTCCGTACCGAGCTGCGGCGGCTGCGCAAAGAGGTCAACGAGATGTTGCGGGCGCGTCGCGCATTGCCCTGATGGGCGGGCCGCGCACGCCTGATGGCGAGGCCAGCACTTCGGGGAACGCCTACAAGGGCGGGCACTGGCTGATGCTGCGCGAGCTGTCGCGCCTGGTGAATGCCGAGGTCAAGGCGAGTCAAGAAATGGTCAACGCCATCCCCCGCTGATGGGCCACCCTGCTGGGGCACCTGGTCGGATGCACTCGAAAGAGGGCCACCAGACGGGCCACCTGATGCGGGGGATCACTGCGCTGTGCCTGATCGGCCTGGTCGCCAGTACGCAGGCCGGTACGCACGCAGGTACGCACCAGATTGAGGGCCGCATCGTGGGGGTGACGGACGGCGACACCATCACGCTGCTGGACGCCGACAACCGCCAGCACAAGATCAGGCTGAACGGTATCGACGCCCCCGAGCTGGGGCAACCATTCGGGCGAGCATCGAAGCTGCACTTGGCCGAGCTGGTGGCCAACCGTGAAGCCGTGGCGGAGTGCAGCAAGACCGACCGTTACGGGCGTGAGGTCTGCCGTGTGCTGGTCGGCGGCGCTGATGCTGGCCTAGAGCAACTCCAGGCTGGTTTGGTCGGGTTCGTCATCCGCCCCGACTCCGCGCTGCCAAAAAAGCACAGCCACCCGCAAGCGCCGCCTGCTTTGACAACCGGCCGTGCGAACCGTCACACACCAGCCCGGCAAAGCTGGTGCACTGCCACCACGGCCGAAGCGGTGCAGGCTGGGAGGGCGTGGTGATCGGCATCATCCCTGCGATACTGACAGGGCGCTGGCGCATGGGATGAGCGTGCCCAAGCGCGGCCTTGATGCAGTAACTTCAGCAGTAACTTCACTGAAAAACCCCTCACGTTCATAGGTGAATATGAGTGACCCCGGACCACCATTTACGAGTGCCCGACTGCTTCGGCAGTTGGGCATTTTTTTTCGTCCGCCTGGGCGCCGGCAAAGGTGGCGGTCAGCGCAAGGCTGCTTGGCTTGCCCGGTGGCCGCCATTCAGGTCTTCAGCCGCGGCTTCTGACGGGCCTCTGGGCGCGCGTGTCCACGGCGAGGTGCGGGCCGCTCACCTGGCGCTGGACTTCAGCGTCTATCGCCACCCCGACTTCTGGGCACAACGGCGGGCTCATCACATGGGCCGCGCGGCCCAGCCTTCGGCGTCAAAGCCGATGGTGATTTCGCCATCGGCCCACTCCACCACCGGCCGCTTGATGAGGCTGGGCGTGGCCCGCATCGCGGCCTGTGCCGTGGCCGCGTCCACCACGGCGGCTTTTGCCGTTTCATCCAGCCCGCGCCAGGCGGTGCCTTTGCGGTTGAGCACCACCTCCCAGCCCCGTGCCGTCACCCAGTCCTGCAGCCGCGGGGCCGGCACGCCGGCCTTCTTGAAGTCGTGGAAGGTGTGCACCACGCCATGCTCGGTGAGCCAGGCGCGCGCGCGTTTGACGGTGTCGCAGTTGGGGATGCCGTACAGGGTGATGGGGCTCATGCAGGTGGGGTACCGCTAGTCCCGCTGCGCCTCGGGCTTGAGGTGCTTGGCCAGGAAGGACTCCATCGCGCCGTAGAACTCGTACTGGTTCTCTTCGTTGCGGAAGCCGTGGCCTTCATTGTCTTTCACCATGTAGGGCACGTCGACGCCGCGCTTTTTCAGCGCCTCGACCATCTGGTCGCTCTCGGCCTTGTTGACACGCGGGTCACGGGCACCTTGCACCACCATCAGCGGGGTCTTGATGCGGTCGGCGTTCAGGGCCGGTGAGGTGCGCGTCAGGCGTTCCTTGTCCTTCTCGGGGTGGCCCAACATGTCGTGCAGCTTCTGCAGTTCGGTGCGCCAGTAGGGCGGGATGGTGTTCATGAAGGTGAACAAGTTGCTCACACCCACGTAGTTGACGGCGGCCGCGTACAGGTCGGGCGTGAAGGCCACGCCGGCCAGCGTGGCGTAACCGCCGTAGCTGGCGCCGTAGATGCCCACGCGCTTGGGGTCGGTTATGCCCTGCTGCACCAGCCAGTTCACACCGTCGGTGATGTCGTCCTGCATCTTCAGGCCCCACTGGCCGAAGCTGGCTTCCCAGAACTGGCGGCCGTAACCGGTGGAGCCGCGGAAGTTCATCTGCAGCACGCAGTAGCCGCGGTTGGCCAGGAACTGCACCTCGGGGTTGTAGCCCCAGATGTCGCGCGACCAGGGGCCACCGTGCGGATTGACGACGCAGGGCAGTTGTTTGGGCTCGCGCCCCACAGGCAGTGTCAGGTAGCCGTGGATCGTCAAGCCATCGCGGCTCTGGTAGCTGATGGGCCTTTGCGGCGCCATGTCGGATTCAGCGATCTTGGGGTTGATCTCGGCCAGCACGTTCAGGGTGTCGGCCTTGGCGTCGTAGATGAAACGGGTGCCCGGCGTACGGTCGTTGCCCGCCGCGACGATGAACTTGTCCTCGGCCCGGGTCGCGCTCTGCAGCGTGATTTCCATGCCCGGCGCCTTGGCCGCGATGCGCTGGTACAGGCGTTCGGTGTCCTGGTCGAAAAATTTGCGCTCGATGCGTGCCGTCACGAAATTGGCGTCGGTGATCTTCTTGCGCAGTCGTGACCAGGTGGCGCCGCCCAGGTCCACGTCCGGATGCACAAAGACCACGGTTTCCTGGTCGGGCCGGGCCGGGTCGATGGTCACCAGCGCCTGCTTGTCGCGGCCGCGGTTGCTGCTGGCGTAGAGCCGGCGGTTGTCGGCTGTGAAGGCCACCACGCTGACCTCGGTCTTGTAGTCGGTGGTGATGATGGGCTTGAACGCGCCGTTGTCATCAGCCCGGTACATGACCACGCTGTTCAGGCCGTCGGTGCGAAAGGCCACGCGCACGCGGCCGGCGTGGTCGGTGGCCCAGCCGACGATGTCGCCCGGGTTCTGCGCGACCATCGTTTCCTGGCCCGTGCGCAGGTCGATGCGGTAGACATCAAACACCTCGGCGTTGCGCCGGTTGTGCGTGACCAGGATGTGGTGCGGGTCGTCGTGCAGTTCGTCCAGCAGCGAGGCGCGCACCTTGTCGCCGGGGGTCAGGTCGGTGACCTTGCCGCTGGCCACGTCCACCGACACAAGGTGGAAGTTCTCGTCGCCACCGAAGTCCTTGACGTACAGGATGCGGTCGCTGCCCTTCCAGCTGTAGATGCTGATGTCGCGTGCGCTCTCGGCCGTCAGGCGGCGCGCGGTGCCCACCGGCTGGCTGCCCTTGAGCGCTTGCACAAACACGTTCAGCCGCCGCGGCGCACCGTCCACCGACACCGGTTGCATGAAACCCAGGGTCTTGCCGTCGGCGCTGAGGCGGAAATAGGCCTTCTCGGGGTTGGCGAAGAAGTCCCGCACCGGGTAGGCCTTGGGGATGCCGGCCGCATGCGAATGCACCGGCAGTATCAGGGACACGGCCAGGGCCGCGCCAACCAGACCCACAGACCAGGTGAAGGGAGACAAGCGTTTCAGGATATTCATGCCACTGCGGCCTCGATGAAAGCAGGGCCGGATTGTGCGAAACCGCCGGCTGCACGAGGTGCGCCATGCGACGGGCCGCGCAATCGCGCGGATGAACTGCGGCGATCAGGTCGCCGGCTGGTGGTAGCCGGTGACCCGCTGCACTTCGTTCTTCGAGCCCAGCACCACACTCACCCGTTCATGCAGCTTGGTGGGCACCAGGTCCATGATGCGTTCGCGGCCGTTGGTGGCCAAGCCGCCGGCCTGTTCGACGATGAAGGCCATCGGGTTGGCCTCGTACATCAGGCGCAGCTTGCCGGGTTTGTCGGGCTCGCGTTGGTCCCAGGGGTACAGGAACACACCGCCGCGGGTCAGGATGCGGTGCACGTCGGCCACCATGCTGGCCACCCAGCGCATGTTGAAGTCCTTGCCGCGCGGGCCGTCCTTGCCGGCCAGGCATTCTTCGATGTAGCGTGTGACCGGCGGCGCCCAGTGCCGCATGTTGGACATGTTGATGGCGAACTCTTTGGTGTCTTCCGGAATCCGCACACCGCTTTCGGTCAGCACCCAGGACCCCGTCTCGCGGTCCAGCGTGAACATGGCCACGCCGTCGCCCAGGGTCAGCACCAGCGTGGTCTGCGGGCCGTACACGCAGTAGCCGGCCGCGGCCTGGTGCTTGCCGGGCTGGTGGAAGTCTTCTTCACTCACGCCACGGGCGTGACCCACCTTGCGCAGCACGCTGAAGATGGTGCCGATGCTGACGTTGACGTCGATGTTGCTGCTGCCGTCCAGCGGGTCGAACAGCAGCAGGTATTCGCCCTGCGGGTAGCGGTTGGGCACGACGTGGATGCTGTCCATCTCTTCGCTGGCCATGGCGGCCAGGTGGCCACCCCACTCGTTGGCCTCGATCAGCACTTCGTTGCTGATGACGTCCAGCTTCTTCTGGATCTCGCCTTGCACGTTTTCGCTGTGCGCGCTGCCCAGCACATCACCCAGCGCGCCCTTGTTGACGGCAATGGCGATGTGCTTGCAGGCGCGCGCCACCACCTCGATCAGCAGCCGCAGTTGCGCCGGGATGCGACCGTGCTCACGCTGCTGTTCGACCAGGTACTGGGTGAGGCTGATGCGTTTCATGACAGGGCGTCCGGGCGCGGGGTGTAGGTTCAGTTCGGGTTCAGTTCGGCTTCAGTTCGGATTCAGTTCGGTTCCAGAGCACGCGTCACGACCTCGCGCACGTCGCCGCTCAGGTCGGGCCGGGCGGCCACGCGGGCAATGGCTTCGCGTGCCGCGCTGCGGTAGGGCTCGGCCAGGCTGGCCCAGCGGTCCATGGCCCGCGCCAGACGGCCCGCGACGTGGCCGTTGATGGCGTCGATCTCGATCAGCTTGTCGGCCCACAGCACGTAGCCGGCGGCATCGGCGCGGTGGAAGGCGGCGGGGTTGGCCGTGAAGAGCGAAGCCAGCAGGCTGTAGGTGCGATTGGGGTTCTTCAGCGAAAAGTCCGGGTGCTGCAGCAGCGCCTTGGCGCGTGCGAAGGCGCTGCCGGGCTGGCCAACGTTGACACCCGGCACCGGCTCGGGCGCGGTGGCTTGCAGCCTGAACCACTTGTCCAGCACCAGCGCGTCGCCACCAGCCAGGGCGTGGAAGCGTGCGATGGCGGTGTCGGCCAGCAGCGAATGGGCATGCACCAGGGCCTGCAGCGCACCCAGGCGGTCGTTCATGTTACCGGCGTCCTTGAAGCGCTGGTAGGCGCGGCCCTGCCACACCGCGTCGCCGCTGCGCACGGCATGCAGGCACAAGTGCTGCAGCGCCAGGTTGGCCAGGGCGCGGCGGCCGGACTGGACGGCGTCGGGGCTGTAGCCTTCGCGCACCTGGTTGGCTTCCCACACGGCGGCCCAATCGGCTTGCAGGCGTTCGGCCATCAGCGCGCGCCACTGCTCGCGCACGGTGTGGATGCGTTGCGGGTCGACGCTGCTCAGCTGCTCGGCCACATAACCTTCACCTGGGGAGGTCAGCAGCAGGGCCTTGAAGGCGGGGTCCAGCACCGGGTCTTGCAATGTGTGGCTCAAGGCGCTGGCCAGCGCATCGTCCAGCACCGGCGCCTGGCCAGAAGACACAGCGGCCAGCAAGCGGTCCAGCATCAGCTGCTGGCCGGCTTCCCAGCGGTTGAAGGGGTCGCTGTCGTGGGCCAGCAGCACCAGGCGCTGGGCGTCCGACAGGCCGTCGTCCAACCGCACCGGCGCAGAAAAACCGCGCAGCAGCGAATGCACGGGGGCCTGGTGGATGCCGTCAAATGTCCAGCTTTGCTCGGCGCTGTCCAGCACCAGCAGGCGCGGCGCGAGCAGCTCTTGTCCGTCGGCGCCGATCAGTCCCATGGCCACCGGCACCACAAAGGGCAGCTTGTCGGGCTGGCCGGGCGAGGGCTCGGCGCTTTGGCGCAACGTCAGCGTGTACGTCAGTGCCGCCGCGTCGTACTGCGCCACAGCCGCCACCCGCGGTGTGCCGGCCTGGGCGTACCAGCGCTTGAAGGTGTCCAGCCGCGGGCTGAGTTCGCTGCCCGGGTTGGCATCGGCCATGGCCTGGGCGAAGTCGTCGCAGGTCACGGCCTGGCCATCGTGACGCTCGAAGTACAGCGCCATGCCCTTGCGGAAGCCGTCGCGGCCCACCAGCGTGTGCATCATGCGCACGACTTCTGCGCCCTTTTCATACACCGTGGATGTGTAGAAGTTGTTGATCTCGAGATAGCTGTCTGGCCGCACCGGGTGCGCCATGGGGCCGGCGTCTTCGGGGAACTGGCTGGCGCGCAGGTCGCGCACGTCCTGGATGCGCTTGACGGCACGCGCCGACGGGCTGCCGGCCATGTCCATGCTGAACTCCTGGTCGCGGAAGACCGTCAGGCCCTCTTTCAGGCTCAGCTGGAACCAGTCGCGGCAAGTGATGCGGTTGCCCGTCCAGTTGTGGAAGTACTCGTGCGCGATCACGCTTTCGATGTCGGCGAAGTTGGCATCCGTGGCCGTGGCCGGGCTGGCCAGCAGCAGGCTGGTGTTGAACAGGTTCAGGCCCTTGTTCTCCATCGCGCCGCTGTTGTAGTCCGGCACGGCCACGATCATGTAACGCTCGAGGTCCAGCGCCAGGCCGAAGCGCGCTTCGTCCCACACCACCGAGGCCAGCAGCGAATTCATGGCGTGCTCGGTCTTGTCGAGGTCGCCGGCGCGCACGAAGATTTGCAGCAGATGGGATTTGCCGGCGCGGCTGGTGATGCGCTGTTCGCGCGCCACCAGTTTGGCCGCCACCAGCGCAAACAGGTAGCTGGGTTTCGGGAACGGGTCCTGCCACTTCGCGTAGTGGCGGCCGCCGTCGAGCGGGCCTTCTTCGAGCAAGTTGCCATTGCTCAGCAGCACCGGGTACCGGGCCTTGTCGGCGCGCAGGGTGACGGTGTAGACCGCCATCACGTCGGGCCGGTCGAGAAAGAAGGTGATGCGTCGAAACCCTTCGGCCTCGCACTGCGTGAAGAAGCCGCCGCCGCTGGTATACAGCCCCGACAACGCGGTGTTCTTGTCCGGTGCGCAGGTGTTGCGGATGTCCAGCGTGAAGGCCGGCGCATCCGGTGGGTTGTCGATGACGAGGTCGCCGCCCTCGAGGCGGAACGACACGCTCTGGCCGTCGGCCTGCACGCGCAGCAGGGTCAGGTCTTCGCCATGCAGGCGCAGTGGCTGGTGGGGTTGGCCGGCAGCACGTTCAATGTGCAGTTTGCTGGCGACGACGGTCTTGACGGGGTCGAGATCGAAGCTCAGATCGACCGTGCGAATGAAATAGGCCGGCGCGGTGTAGTTCTCGCGTCGGACCAGGGTGCTGCTCGCTTCACGCTGCATGGGGTATCTCCGTCATAGTTCTTGGTTTGGTGCGCTTGCACAGGCACAGCATCACAGTCCCTGCTTCAGGCTGGCTTCGATGAAGGGGTCCAAGTCACCATCCAGCACCTTCTGCGTGTTGCTGATCTCGACGTTGGTGCGCAAGTCCTTGATGCGGCTCTGGTCCAGCACATAACTGCGGATCTGGTGGCCCCAGCCGACATCGGTCTTGGTGTCTTCCAGCTTCTGCTGTTCTTCCTGGCGCTTGCGCATCTCGAAGTCGTACAGGCGCGAGCGCAGCCGCTGCCAGGCGATGTCGCGGTTGCCGTGCTGGCTGCGACCATCCTGGCACTGCACCACGATGCCGGTGGGGATGTGCGTCAGCCGCACCGCCGAATCGGTCTTGTTGATGTGCTGGCCACCCGCGCCTGATGCGCGAAAAGTGTCGGTGCGCACGTCCGACGGGTTGATCTCGACGACAAAGGTGTCGTCGATCTCGGGGTAGACAAACAGCGACGCAAAGCTGGTGTGGCGGCCGCCGGCGCTGTCGAAGGGGCTCTTGCGCACCAGGCGGTGCACGCCGGTTTCGGTGCGCAGGTGGCCGAAGGCGTACTCACCTTCGATCTTGATGGTGGCGTTTTTGATGCCCGCCACATCGCCCGGTGTTTCGTCTTCGACCGTGGCCTTGAAGCCCTTGCGTTCGGCGTACTTGAGGTACTGGCGCAGCAGCATGCCGGCCCAGTCGCAGGCTTCGGTGCCACCGGCGCCGGCCTGGATGTCGACAAAGCAGTTCAGCGGGTCGGCCTCGTTGCTGAACATGCGGCGGAATTCCAGCTGTTCTACCGCCTCGCGCAGCTTGTGGGCTTCGGCTTCCATGGCCAGGATGCCGGCTTCGTCGCCTTCATCCTTGCTCATCTCGAAGAGTTCGCTGTTGTCGGCCAGGTTGCTGGCCAGGTGGTCGATGGTGCCGACCACTGTTTCCAGCGCCTTCTTTTCGCGGCCCAGTTCCTGGGCGCGTTTGGGTTCGTTCCACACCGCGGGGTTTTCCAGCGCGGCGTTGACTTCGTTCAACCGCAGGCTTTTGCGGTCGTAGTCAAAGATACCCCCGGAGCTGCTGGGTGCGGGTGCTCAGGTCGGCAAGCAGCGAGCCGACGGAGTTGATGTGCAAAGCGTCCATGGTTTTTCTTGAGTGGCCCGGCGACAAAGGCCTGTGGTGCAAGCCCGCGATTCTCTCATGCGGGTGCACGGCGCAAGCTGTTGGCCGCTCAGGCCAGAAAGCGAGCGACGTGCGCCGCCAGCGCCTGCGGCTGGTCGTGGTGCAGCATGTGCCCGCAAGGCGACAGCAGCACGCGTTGCACCTGGGGCACCACCGCCAGGCGGTCGTCGAATTCGCTGCGCAGGTAGCGTGTGCCCCACCACTTGCCGATGTCTGTGCGGTCGCCTTCGGCCCACAGCACGGGCGCGGTGATGAGCCGCCAGGCCTGCAGGATTTCTTCCAGCTGGTACAGCATGGGGTTGACGCGCTTGTGTGCCGGGTCGCCCAGGATGTGCCACTGCACATTGCCGTCAGCCGCCGTCTGCGGCTGTGCCCAATGCGGCGCCAGCCAGGCCGCCTTGTCGGGCGTCAGCAGCGGGTTGTTCTTCACCAGCCGCGCAGCAACTTCGCTTTCGCTCGCATAGGTGCGCAGCCGCTGCGGGGTTTTCAGTTCGTCCAGCCACTGCAACAGCCGCCGGGGGGCCTGGCTGGACTGCGTCTTCGGCATGCCGAAGCCTTCGAGGTTGATCAGCCGACGAATGCGCTGCGGCCGCACACCCGCGTAGCTCATTGCCACGTTGCCGCCCATGCTGTGGCCGGCCAGGTGAATGGCGGGGAAGGTGGCCACGGGCAGCAGCGCATCCAGCAGCGCGTCCAGGTCGGCCAGGTAGTCGGGGAACCAGTAACTGTCGGCCTTTGGGGTGTCGGTCAGGCCAAAGCCGCGCCAGTCGGGCGCGATGACCCAGCGGTCGAAACTTTCGGCCTGGCTCAGTTCATCGACCAGGAACTGGAAGGACGCGGCCACGTCCATCCAGCCGTGCAGCAGAACCAGTGGTGGACGCTCGGCGGTGGCAAGCGAGGCGTCTCCCCACACATGCGCGTGGTAACGCATGCCGCGCAGCGGCAGAAAGATGGACTGCGCCACGCGGCGCGGGGTGTAGATCGGGGTGAAGGCAGGAGACATGGCAAGACTTTAGGGCAGGGCGCTGTCGGGCACTGGCGGGCGCCGACGGGCGCTGACGGGCGCGTGCCGTGGCAAGCCACAATCCTGTCATGAACACACCCCACACCCTGCGCCCAGCCGCCCCCGATGACCTGCAAGCCATCGTCGGCCTCATCACCGAGTTGGCGGTGTTCGAAAAGCTTGAACACCTGGTGGTGGTGACACCCGATTCGCTGCACCCGCACCTGTTCGGCTCGCGCCCGGCGGCTGAAGCGGTGGTGGGTGAGGTGGAGGGTCGCGTGGTCGCCTTTGCCTTGTTCTTCACCAACTTCAGCACTTTCCTGGGTCGGCCGGGCTTGTACCTGGAAGACCTGTACGTGCAGCCCGCGCACCGGGGCACGGGGCTGGGCAAGGCGCTGCTGTCGCACCTGGGCGCACTGGCCGTTGAACGGGACTGTGGCCGCTTTGAATGGAGCGTGCTGGACTGGAACCAGCGGGCCATCGATTTTTACGAAAAGATGGGCGCCACGGTGATGCCCGATTGGCGCATCTGCCGCCTGACGGGCGACAAGCTGCTCGCGTTTTCGCGCTGAAGTCGGCGCGCAGCGGATCGAGCCAATCAGCCGGATCAGCCCGAATAGCCCGAATAGCCCGAGTAGGCCGAGTAGGCTGATCAGCCCGATCAGCCCGATCAGCCCGATCAGGCCGCCAGGGCCGCCATCAACCGGTCCAGCGGCAAGCGCGGGCCGACGCTGGCTTCACCCACCACGGCGGCCACGGCATGGGCGCGGTCGCTGGTTTCGCGCCGCACCGGCACCTTCAGGGGTGCGCCACGTGCATTGGTCAGGCAAGCCACCACGGGTGCCGTGATGACCGCACCACGTGCCACCACCACCGCCAGTTCACCCGACACCAGGCGCACGTGGCAGCCCGGTGGGTAGATGCCAAATTCCTTCACCAGCGCCGCTGTCATCGGGTGGCCGGGGTCGTTCATGAACATCTGACGGCCGGCCATGTCGGCGCTGATGGCGTCGCGTGTCGAACGGGATGCCAGCTTGGAGGTGTAGACATCCGACCGTCGCACCAGTGAAGCCAGATGCGCCACTTCGGTGGTGCCGCTGGGGTAGCCGCTGCCGTCTTCGCACTCGTGGTGCTGCAGCACGGCCTTCAGCCACAGCGCGTCGGTGATGCCTGCCGTTTCAAGCAGGCGCACGCTGCGCATGGGGTGGGTCTGCAGGTCCAGGCGCTGGTCCTTGCTGGGCGGTGAGGCCTGCCGCGCCAGCTGCCCTTGCAGTTCCAGCATGGACAGGTTCATGGTCAGCGCCACCTTGAAGGCCCGCTCGGCTTCTTCGGGTTCCCAGCACAGGCGTTGTGCCACCAGCAGGCTGGTGATGGCCGTCTGCAGCGAGCGCCGGGCACCGTAGTCCAGGTCGGCATTGGCGCCTTGGCGAATGACCTGGAAGATGGCCAGGTCGGGGTCGCGCTCCACCAGCGTCTGCACCGGGGCTGCGGCTTCAAGCAGCGCTTCACGGAAGCTGGGTGCCGTGGCGCTGGCCAGGGTCTGGCCCAACTGAGACAAGGCGTGGTTCCACATCTGCGGCAGCAGTTCGCGGGGGGCTTTCAGGATCTCGTCGCGCGGGGACTGCAGCTCGGCCATGTCCACCAGCGCGCCGCGGCGCACGATGGCCTCCAGTTGTTCGCGCGACTCCACCATCTGCCCACGTGCCAGCAGCAGCGTGTGGTCTGCATTGCGCACATTGAAGGGCAGCGGCGCCCCTGGCTGCAGGCGATGCTTGACACTGGACAGTTCGGCAAACGGCATGGTGGCGGGTGTGTCGGTGAGGGTCCGAAGAAATCTCGGTATGGTTGGTTTTTCGGCCGTAGATGCTTGAACTTGACGGTGGCTGTGTCGGTGGCTGTGTTCGTGACGACCCCTCTTGCCCCAACGCCAGCAGCCTGCGGGAAGGCCCGGGGCGTGGCCCCGCACGGGCCGCTTAAGCTTGGGCCATGAAGAGCCGAAAACCCCCGCTCGATGCCCACGCCGCCCTGCACGGCGGCTTTCACTGGCAGGTGCCACGGCGCTTCAACATCGCCCAGCCCTGCTGCACGCGCTGGGCGCAATCACCACACACGGCCAGCCGCACGGCCATCGCCTGGGAGCACGAAGACGGGCGCCACGGCGAGCTGAGTTATGCCGACCTGCAGCAGCAGGCCAACCGCCTGAGCCACGCGCTGCAGCGCCTGGGCGTGCGGCGCGGCGACCGTGTGGCCGTGGTCATGCCGCAGCGGCCCGAAACGGCGGTGGCGCACATCGCGATCTACCAGCTGGGTGCCGTGGCCATGCCCTTGTCCATGCTGTTCGGCCCCGAGGCGCTGGCCTACCGGCTGCAGGACAGTGGCGCCGTGGCCGCGCTGGTGGATGAGAGTGCGATCACCAATCTTTTGGCCGTGCGTGCCGACTGCCCGGGCCTGCTCACCGTGGTGGCCGTGGGCGCGGCGGCGGGGCAGGGTGACGTGGACTGGTCCGACGCGCTGGAGCCGGGACACATTGAAGGACGCAAGGCAGGACGCAAGGCCTTCGTGCCTGTCGACACCTTGGCCGACGACGCGGCCGTGCTCATCTACACCAGCGGCACCACCGGCCCGCCCAAGGGGGCCTTGATTCCGCACCGCGCGCTCATCGGCAACCTGAGCGGATTTGTCTGCAGCCAGAACTGGTTCGGCCTGGGCCCGCCGCAAAACAGCGACGAGGTCTTCTGGAGCCCGGCCGACTGGGCCTGGACCGGCGGCCTGATGGACGCGCTGCTGCCCAGCCTTTATTTCGGCCGCCGCATCGTGGCCTTCCAGGGCCGCTTTGCGCCCGAGCGCGCGTTCGAGATCATGCAGCGCCACCAGGTGACCCACAGCTTCCTGTTCCCCACCGCGCTGAAGGCGATGATGAAAGCGGTGCCCGAGCCGGCCACACGCTATCGCTTGCGGCTGCGCGCCATCATGAGTGCGGGCGAAGCGGTGGGGGACACGGTGTTCCACTGGTGCCAGCAGGCGCTGGGCGTCACCGTCAACGAGATGTTCGGCCAGACCGAAATCAACTACATCGTCGGCAACTGCGGCCGCTACGTGGGGGCAGATGGCGTGGCCT
>Ga0163154_10004735_pt1 | contig 17717 bp, 15 predicted proteins | sample OliLakLV19MP9P1_FD_148649 | JGI IMG/M metagenome (GOLD analysis project Ga0163154, IMG submission 148649) | Freshwater microbial mat bacterial communities from Lake Vanda, McMurdo Dry Valleys, Antarctica - Oligotrophic Lake LV.19.MP9.P1 | ecosystem: Environmental > Aquatic > Freshwater > Lake >...
GATGAATATGATGCCGATAAGTATGGATTGACCAACATGGTGGCGGCAAATTATGATGCGCGTGGCATGATCGATCTCTTCCAGACATTGCAGCAAGCATCCGGCAACAAAGGCGGCGGACCGGAATTTCTCAGTACACACCCAATGAGCAAAGAACGAATCGAGCGCGTCGAGGAGTTCATCGCCAAGCAATAGGAGACAGGGAACAGGACAATACAGGTCTGATCCACGAAAGCACACGAAAAAAACACGAAAAGCAATTCACGTACAAAACTGCCGCAAAGAAGCACAAAAAGCGAAAAGCACAGAAATTCTCTGTGCTTTTCGCTTTGTTGCAGGAATTCGAATGGAATTGACCGAATTCTTACTTGTCGCTTTCCGCTCATCTTTCCGAGACAGGAGTATCTGTTGTATGCCTCTGATCGAAGTTGCATTCACCAAGAACCGCAGGTCAAAATCTATACTTATACTATCGTAACCAGAGGAGACAATGCCGTATGAGCGGAACCATCTATACCCAAGTCAACTACACCCTTGGGCTGCTCACCCAAAAAATCGAACTGGGAGAAATTGCTCTGCCAGATATCCAACGTCCTTTTGTTTGGCAAAACGCCAAAGTACGCGATCTCTTTGACTCCATGTACAAAGGCTTTCCCGTTGGGTATCTACTCTTTTGGGCGAGCGGCGGTGACGAGCATACCAAAGCCATCGGTGCAGACAGTAAGCAGGTCATCCCAAGTCGGCTCATCGTAGATGGGCAGCAACGGCTTACATCTCTGTTTGCTGTGCTTAAAGGAATTGCCGTTGTTCGAGAAAATTACAGTGTTGAGCGCATTCAGATCGCTTTTCGCCCCGCTGACGGCACTTTCGATGTTGCGGATGCCGCCATCAAACGCGATCCCGAATACCTCCCTGATATTACCGAATTATGGACATCGGGCAAAGGCACATTTCCCTTTATTAACGCTTTTATGACTCAATTGCAGAGGCATCGTACTGTGACGATTGAAGAACAGTCCACAATCGCTGACGCGATTGGACGCCTTTATAATCTTATCAATTATCCCTTTATTGCCCTCGAACTCGCTTCTCACGTGACGGAGGAGCAAGTCGCCGATGTGTTCGTTCGTATCAACAGCAAGGGAGCCACGCTCAACCAAGCGGACTTTATTCTTACGCTGATGTCCGTATTTTCCGACGATGGGCGCAAAGAGCTGGAAACCTTTTGCCGAGACGCCCGCACTTTGTCGCAAAGCGGCAACCCTTCACCCTTCAATCATTACCTCAAACCTGCCCCTGACCAGCTTTTGCGCGTCAGTGTCGGGCTGGCATTTCGCCGCGCCCGTCTCGAACACGTCTATAATGTTCTGCGCGGCAAAGATATGGAAACCGGAATCTTCTCGGCAGAGAAACGTATGGAGCAGTTCGCCGCATTGAGACAAGCGCAAGCCGATGTGCTGAACCTTACTCACTGGCACGACTTTATGAAGTGTCTGCTGCGGGCAGGCTATCAGCGTGAATCGATGATCACCTCTGCCAATGCGCTTCTCTATGCCTACACCTTGTTTCTCATTGGTAAACGTGACTTCGGCGTTCCGCATACAGATTTGCGGCGCATTATCGCCCGCTGGTTTTTTCTTTCCGCGCTGACAGGGCGTTACTCCAACTCTCCCGAAGGCAAAATGGCAGAAGACCTTAACCGCCTTTCTTCTGTGAGAGATACGGCAGGATTTATTGCCCTGCTCGACGGCATTATTGCCGATACCGCCACCGCCGATTATTGGAATATCGCCTTGCCGAATGAACTGGCAACTTCCTCTGCACGCAGCCCGTCGCTGTCTGCCTACTATGCTGCGCTCAATCTGCTCGATGCTAAAGTTCTATTCTCCGACCTCAGAGTGGCACAGCTACTTGATCCCACGACTCAAAGTCACCGCTCGGCTTTAGAACGGCATCATCTGTTTCCCAAAAAGTATTTGGCGCAGCAGGGCATCACCGAAACTCGCGACATCAACCAGATAGCGAATTTCGCTCTTGTCGAATGGGCAGATAATACTGCCATCTCTGCGACCTCGCCCGCAGTCTATTTCCCTAAATATGCCGATAAATATACAGCACACGAATGGGAACAGATGCGCTTCTATCACGCGCTCCCTGAAGGCTGGGAAACGATGGATTATGCCGAATTTCTCCCTGAACGCCGCAAATTGATGGCAGCCGTTATTCGCACCGGTTTCGAGCGTTTGACGTAAAAACAGGAGTCAATGCGAAATTTCGGGAATGAGAAGCCGCCATAATAGGCTCGGATGCAGAATTGCTTTGGGCTGGCGCGTGTCACCTAAAACGCTGAGAAGGCGATCTGTGGCGGCTGGAGAGTTTTTGAGACGGGCGATAACGTGAGTGATCAGGGCAGGACGACGGACAACCGACTGAACCAAATCGCACAGTAAATATCGCTGTCTGAGTTCGGAGCGCAAAGAGTCATAGCGGGCGAGCATCTTTCGGGATGTATCGCCTGTCTTCAGTGCAAGTGCCGCCGTTTCTACCGCAAACTCTGCGCCGCGCAGGGCAAAATAGACTCCTTCGCCCGTGAAGGGATCAATAAAAGTTGCTGCATCTCCCACCAATAAGCCGCCGTCGAAAGTTGCGGGTTTGCACCGATGCCCAAAACAGCCGATGGTTCGGACGGCGGTTTCGCGCTCGGCTCCTGCCAACTGCACTGCCAAATCAGGAAAATGCTGTGTGAGAGTCTGCTCGACAAAATCGCCCTTGCGCCCCGCAATTTGAGAGGCAAACGCCGTCGGCACAACCAGCGTCACATTCGCTCCCATCTCGGCATTTTTCTCCCCCTCTCCCACATGGGGATAGCCGACGCCGCAGACCAAATCGCCCCGTGAGCGCATTTCAATTGAATCGCAGTCGCCGGAAACATTGCGCCAATGGGAGACAATGGCGACACGTTGAAGGCGAGGCAGGGGGCGCACCAATCCCAACTGACGCGCTATTGCCGAATGGGAGCCGTCCGCACCGATAACGAGCCTTGCAGTGAGGATTTTGGGTTCGCCGTCCGCGTTCTGTCCTGAAATACCGCAAACTGCGTTGTGTTCGCCGCGCACAAGATTTCGTACAGCAAAGCCTTCTTCAACGTCCACGCCAAAATGTCGCGCCGCCGCTAATAGAACCGCATCCAGAACGACGCGCCGAATGGTAGAGCCAGCAGGTTTGCCATTGGCGGGTTCGTGGCGAAGCGTTGTTCCGTTCGGGGCGATCAGAGTTGTCGCCGCCACGGGACGCGCACCGGCAGCAAGAACATCATTCCAAACGCCCAAGTTTTGCAGGAGATGGCACGCTTGCGGAGTGAGAAATTCTCCGCAGGCTTTGTCACGCGGAAAGCGGGCGCGATCCAATAACGCAGTCTGATAGCCGCGCTGTGCCAATCCAATCGCCGTCGCCGCCCCCGCAGGACCGCCTCCAACAACAATCGCGTCATATTCCGAGTTCATGGGAGTCAAGTGCCTTTCTCCGAACCAATGCCACGCGATAGAACAGACTGCGCCGAAGTTCGACCTCTCGCCCGACTTGCAAACCTAATCCCTGTGCCATCTGCCGGTATTCGGGAACGCTGTAGGCACGCAAGACCGAGGCAGGTCCATCATGGCGCGTCAGGCGGTTCATATTCGTGACGGCTGCGACCATGCGAATCAGATACCATGCCGACCATGCCCGCCGCAGATCGTTGACGATCCACCCATAACGTGCGACCCGTTCCATCTCCTGCAACGCCTGAACGCTCTGTTCGAAACCAAAATGGTGGAATGCCAATGAACAGAGCGCAATATCGACGCTGTGATTTTCTAAAGGTAACTGAAACGCATCGCCGCGCAAAAGCCGTATCTCAGAATGATGACCGACCTTTTCACGGGCAAAGCGCAAAATCGGCGGGCTGTAATCCAGTCCTATAATACGCACGGGCAGCCCTGCGCGTTCGGCGAGCGGCAAAATGGCTTCGGGAATATCGCCGGAGCCAGTGGCGACATCGAGAATTGTCAGTGGTCTGCCAAGCGTTTGGAACGGCTTTTCTTGGAACCAGCGGCGCAGTTGGCGCGTCACGACAACCGTTCCGCCGAGAAAACGATTGGCATTGCGGACATCGCCCATGCTGATACGAAAATCGTCGTAGGGTTGGTTGTCGTCGTCAATGAGTTCCGGCTCATCGATTCGCGGCGGGGTATCGAGCGTGAGGAGGCGTGAAAGCATAGGAGGCAATTCACCATAAGAGCGCAAAAGCCCTGCATGGATTTGGAACCGCGAGTTTCGTACAAAAAGGGTGAAAAATACCCTAATTTTGCGGGGCGGTGTCTCCGATAATTGTAAGTGGCTGCTTGCGTGTTGTTCTCCGCAGGAAAGTCCTACCCAAAAGCGTTGACAACCCACTAAGATCACTGTATACTGCGTGTGTTGAGTTTACTTCTGCGTCAATGTGGACGCATCTGCATCGCAGTGGTTCCTCGCAGTTGGTTTGGCTGGTTGCTTCAACGCGCTGCTTTCGATTCTGAGATTGAAGCAGACCTATTTCGCAGTTGCATTTCCCGCTGTGGGTGTTCGCGAAGTGAGCGGACACGGGTAGGCGAAGACGCCGATGATTGGCTGATCTGAAGATTCCTCTGCTCGATTGGAGGAGTCGCGTTGCGTGTGAAGGAGTACAAAACAAATGGGACAGAAATTGGAGTATGATGTCGCCGGTGGCGAGGTCTATCTGGCGGGCGAAAAGGTGTTGCCGGGACGTTACAAGCAGATGGGTGGCGGTCGGGAAGTGCTGTTGGAAGCCGAGGACGTTCTTCCGGCGAGTTTGGATGGTCAGGTCGCTGTCTATATGCGCGTCAATCAGACATGGGGCGAAATCGCACAGCACGCCGTTGTGCGCTAAACTCCTCGAAACTGCAATTCAGAAGTAGGAAAACGCGGACGCTTCCCTTCAAGGAATCGTCCGCGTTTTGCGTTTGCCGCTTCATTGATCTACAGTCTCTTTTCTCTTCAAACAAAAGCATTATTGACGCAACTGCAGCGTTTGCAATTCCTCTTGAGATTACCTCATATCTTCGAATGCCCATTTCTGAAACGCCCGTTCGATGTCTGTTGAGGTACGAATGATAATGCCAGAACGATTGGCGAGAAGGGAAAGCCCTTGTTTGTGATTTGCGCCTTTCTGAAGCAGTTAGACAATGCCATTGCGGGTAGAGATCACGTACCCGCCTGAAAAACAGACGTCCTACGGACGAACATCCCCTCTGTTGAGAGTGCGAAGCACGGCACGGCGGAACGCCCCTAGCAGAGGAATTTATTCCGCTGTATCCAGCATCGTTGGGAATGCGGAGGAATTTATTCCGTCTTAGATGGCACGAGTACAAGAACGTACCCGTAGTACAATCTTATGCTCGCTGACTGATGCAAGAAGTCTATTCAAACTACTGGCTTTTTCGGCATTTTTTGTGCCAATTTCTGCATCGCTTTCGTCTCTGCTGCAATGCCTTTGATTTATTTTCTCCCATATCGAGGATCGAGGCTATACAATCCTTATGCAACAAACCCTTTCCTGCGGCGACTTATCGGCGAGGGGTGCAGCGTTTGGCGGCTTCCCAATAAACAGGGATTGTCCAGTATTCTACCCGCACATTTTTGATATTTTGAGAGGTCACTGGAGAAAAACATGAAAAAGTTTGCAGCGATACTGCTGCTCGGAATGACGACATTCGCGTCGGCGCAAAAGTCGTCCACCCCGATGCTTGACGGATTGGCTGTTCCCGGCTTTGAGGTAAAAACACTGCCGGCAGAGCGGTTTACAAAACTCCATACCGCCATCGCACCGAGCGGCGCGGGCGAGCGATGGACGGAGATTCCTTGGGTTGCCGACCTTCAAGAAGCGCGGCAAAAGGCGGTGACGGAAAAGAAACCCTTGCTGCTGTGGATTATGGACGGGCATCCGCTGGGATGTACCTGAAATAATGGCGTTGCGGGCCGTGCGCTCGTATTTTCACATCCTGAAATCGTCAAATTGCTTCAGACCGAATTTGTTCCTTATGCGGGCGATCAGTGGTATCTGCATCGTCAGCAGGACGAAGCAGGAAAATACTTCTGGCAAGTTGCCCAACAGGGTCACAATCGGAATTTGTCGAAAGATATCACGCGGCAAGGAGTTTATGCGGCAACTGCGGACGGGAAATTCCTCGGTTCGCTGAACCATTCCGGCTCGCCGGAGCGCAATCTCGAAATGATGCGAACCGCTCTCCAGCGTTTTCGCAAATTCGAGCCGCAAGCCGTTCGGATCGAGAGAGATTCGCCGCAGGATGCCCGCTACGTTCGTACTCCGCCAAAAGAGGGATTAGTCCTCAACGTATTCTCCCGAATTCCCCTGCCTGTGCCGTCCGGCGAAGCATGGTCGCCCAATCAGACGACGGGGCGTGATCACCTCTGGCTGACCGCCGAAGAGAAGCAGTCGCTGTTGCCGACAACGTGGCAAAACGGTCTGCGCTATCCCGTTCCTCCTGCCATTGCGGAGCGTTTTATTCGATTTCATCTTGTGGACAATATCCGTGGCGAGCCGGACTATTGGGAGCGCGATCATCTCCGGCAGTCCGAAATGACCCTGACCGTCGTGGATGCCGCAAAGAAAATTCTGCGCTGGGAAGGGTTTGCCCAAATGCAGCGTGCCAAGACGCAGGGGGCAGAAGTCCGCTTGCAGGGGATTCTTCGCTATGATAGCAAAGCACGGCACTTTACACAGTTCGATATTCTCTCTTGGGGAACAGCGTGGGGCGAAGGGACGTATACAGGCGGCGCACCACAAGGACGCTTCCCGCTTGTTATCGCGCTGTCACTCGCAGGAAACCGTGCGGTAGACCGCATTCCCCCTCAAGCCAGTCGCACTGTCAGCGAGTATTTTACAGCCGCTCGCCCCTAATCGCATTCACACGGCGAATGCAGTTGCCCCCATCGGAGGAATTCATTCCGCCGTGTCTTTTGTCAGGGTACAAGAACGTACCCTGCTAAAAAACAGGCGTCCTGCGGACGAAATTCTCCCTCTGTGAGTGCGAAGCACGGCAACGCAGTTGTCCCCAGCGGAGAAATTCATTGTTGCTGTCCAAATCTCGTTGCTGACGGTAAGAGCGGGGGTTTTAAATCCCCGTCTGCATAGCCTGCGGCTCACCGTCCTTCGGACGGCACAACCTTCCAACCGTATCGCGTCCGAAGGACGCTTGGCGGAACGCCATCGTGCCGGGTATTTTCAATGCCCGCACAAGAGGCAAATTCATAGCAACGCAGTTTCCCCAACGGAGAAATTCATTCCGCCGATCTAAAGAACCGCAAACACAACTCCTGTCCCTGTTGTAAATTTACAGGGACAGGAGTTGTGTTTACGGATGTCATCAGTTGATTGTCGCATTCTACCCTGCACTTACAGGCGTTCGTCCATTCTGCGGTTGATTGAGTGTGCGAATCAGTTCGCTCGCCTGTGACTGTGAGAGTTCCGAAACGGCACCGAGTTGGTATTTCTCTTTAACCAGTGTTTCCGGTTCCATTCCGCGACGCTTGCACAAATTGCGAATGGCATCGGCTTGCTGCTCACTCAAGCCATCGGACGCGAGGGCAGAATTTGTCGCAGAGACCAGTTCTGGTGCGGACTCTTCTTCGATAACGGAAGGCGTCGGGCGTGGAGCATTTCGCGCTGGCGGATTTGAGTTGCTACTATTGCCATTGTTCCGGTTGTTGGAGAAATTTCCGCCTCGTTTTGGACTCATGGCATAGCCGCGTTCGGGTGCGCCGTCGTGTGCGCCCTCATCGCCTAACTCTTCCAACGCCGTCACGCCGACGTTGACCGCATCGCGCAAAGCACGCGCCTTGCTTCGTGTCTCAGCCATTCGAATCAAACAGGTCTGCATGGCAGGAGCAACATTGTTGGGAGCCGCATCGCCGATTCCAGTAAAGGTATATTCAATTCCCTCTTTTTGCAGGACAACCGTTGCGACGGCAATTGCCACGCGATTGTTCGCCTCTTGCGGAATCTGTACCAATTCTGTTTTGATGGATTTCAGTCCGTTTTGGTGCGCCAAATCGAGCAAACCTGCATACAATACAAACGACTTGCCTTGACGCTCAACAATAAATTCTTTCTTCATCGATTCCCCTTTCGCCGGACGAAACGCGGCGTCAACTTTTTTCACTACGGGAAAGCATCGAGAAAACAGAGTTGTTTCTCGTTGCCCGCTATTATAGTACAATACGTAGAAATGTGTCAACATCGGAAGCCCTTTTTCGACTTTTTTTTTCGGTTTTTTTGCTGTGTTTGGTTGTGAGAGAGGGGCAGGAAGTGGCAGGGAGTGGTAAAAAGGGCTAATTGTGTCTACTGAATTGACCTTGACACTGCGCCGGCGATAGTGCCATACTGCCCCGTTCTGAAAGATTAAGGCTCTTTGTAAGAACAAAGCAGTACGTCAGCCTAAGCAAACGAGTCAAGGAGGTTCGCAGACAGATCAGGCAACCGAACGGTGCTTGGCAGAAAGGAATAGGAGGAGCTAAGAGTGACCCTCAACCCCCTCGTCCGACGTTTTTCTTTGCTGACCGTTGCCGCCATTGGCGGAATCACTGCTTTAGGGCAGAACGGCGCGGCAAATCCCAAAAACGTCGACAGCAACAACACCAAGACGACGAACAAAGCACTGCCTGCCAGTGTCTCGACTTCGCAAAAAGTCACGGTGCGAGAGCCAATCCCTTATCCCACCCTAAGGAAAGCCACTTCGCAACTGCGAAACGGCACCTCGCGTCCCTTACAACAAGGGACAATGGGCGAAAAGGTCATTATCTATCGGGTTTATACCCGTGCGGATGGTGAAGAACAGCGGCGCGACATCCTTCGCGCACGTACGATCAGAGAACCTGTTCCGGCAATTATCGAGGTCGGTATCCGGTCTGCGTTGCCTTCACGCGGCGGATACTTCTCAGGCGGCAATCGCGCCCTGACCATGAGAGCGACCTATTATCTGCCCTTCGACTGCGGAGGGTCGGGAACAGGAATGACAGCAACAGGAATACGAGCGAAACGCGGCGTAGTCGCCGTTGATCCCAAATTCATTCGTTTGGGAACGAAGCTCTATATTGAAGGCTACGGGTATGCCATTGCCGCCGATACTGGCGGAGCAATCAAAGGCTCCCGGATTGATTTATGTGTTGACTCCCGGCGAGACGTAAAGGGAACCCACAACGCCCGCGTCTGGGTTTTGGAGTAACACGGGGCGACTGCCGACGGATGCTTAGAACCGTCGGATGTCATGGAACGCGGGCAAGGCTCGCAGGAAAAATGCTGTGAGCAAAATCGACGTTCTCTCCCCAACAGGGGCTGGCGAACTTCTGCGGTTATATGGACTACGCCCTGTCAAGAAACTGGGGCAAAACTTTCTCTGTGACCGCAACATCCGGGACAAAATCATTCGGGCGGCGAACCTCACGCCCGACGATCCTGTTCTCGAAATTGGCGGCGGGATGGGTGCCTTAACCGAGGGACTCGCCGCCATTTCCTCCTCCGTTACCACCGTTGAAATTGATACCGGATTTCAACCTTTGTTGACGACACGCTTTGCCGAGATGCCCCATGTGCATTTTGTTTTCGGCGATTTTCTCCGCTTGCATCTCAAAGAGTTGTTCGATCAGGCGTTCGGCGATGTGCGCGGTACTGTTGTTGCCAACATCCCCTACTATATTACAACCCCGATTCTGGAACATCTCATCGAGAACAAATCGCGTATTCGGCGCATTGTGCTGTTGGTTCAGCGTGAAGTGGCGGAACGCATGACGGCTCCTGCGGGCGATGACGCTGTAGGAGCATTTACCATGTTCGCCCAATATCACTGCGATGTGAATATCGTCGGCATGGTTCCGCGCACGGTGTTTATTCCGCCACCGGAAATCGAATCGGCGATCATCACGCTCGATCCGGTGATGCCCGGAACCGTCCCCGTCAAAGACTCACAGCGGCTCTCTTATGTTGTCCGCGCCGCCTTTGCCCAACGCCGCAAAACGCTCCTCAATGCCCTGCTTCGTGCGCCGGAACCGTTCGGTCTCGGTCTGACAATGGAGGATCGCGTCAAAGCGGAAGAGATTTTGGCAAGTGCTGGAATTGACGGCAGCCGTCGCGGTGAAACCCTCTCGCTCGAAGAGTTTGCCCGTCTCTCCGATGCTTTTCCCTAACTTCCCAATACGACTTATGGCTCTTGAATGCGATCTGCAAGATCAGGGGCGATCCGTGAAAAGTGATTGATGTTGAAGGTCAAGATCAAATCCACTTCGGCTTTGCGTGCTACGGCAACAATCAAGGCATCGTAAACTGACCCTCCGCCGATATTCCGGGCGGATAAGTCCCGAAGAATGATTAGGATTTCTGCCTCTGAGAGTGCAACGACCTCAAATACCGGTAGATCAGCCTCGATAGCACTCCAAGCAAATTCAGGAGATAAGCGGTAAGGGGCAGGCATACGGGTAAGTACAGAATAAGTCTCGGCAAGTGAGTGCGAGGAGAGAATTCCAGAGAATTCACCGGACAGAATTTTGTGTACCCACGGCATAACTTTGCTGTGATTCTCATGCATCTTTAGAAACGCCGGAATCATAACAGAAGTATCGGGAAGAATTTTCATTCCGATGTTTTATCCTTGACTATAGTTGGAAAGAATGAACGTATCCTCTCTTCTCGCATTTCGGCAACAAAATCACGCTGAGCGTCTTCGTGAGAAAATTCGCCTCCTGCAATGACCCAAAATCCGCCTTCATTGACTAAATGGGGTTCGATGTAATTTCCTTCTGTTTGTTCGGATTGAGGCTCTTCGATAAAAACCTCTGCCTGTTCGATGGGCGACTCCCAATGAGAGAGAAGGGCATCAATCGCTTGCCCGACTGTTTGCCCCGTCGAATGACGATCTCCAAGCACAGCACGAAAACGCGACGCATCGGTTTTCTCTTTTTCGATATGGATACAGAGCGTGGACATTCGGCTTTCTTCCTTTGTAACTCTCGTGATCAACTTTCTGTCAAGCCAATTATACCATAGCCCCAATGTGCCAGAATAAGAAATACAAATCAAGAATCAAGGAAATTTCCATGAACAAACAGACTCTGCTCAACGCAGTAGAAACTCTGTCCTACAGCGAGCGGGTGCGCCGTGTCATCGGGTGGGGACGCGAATCCCACAGCAATACCGCACTTGCCGCCACATTTGCCGATCTAAGAACCGGCGACTTTTATGAGCGATGGCTCGCACTGATGGCGAACTATGGCAAGCGTGACGGCGCACAGGCTCTCGCAACACTTAAAGACCAATCGCGCTTGATACGGAATGCCGCCCTCAAGCAAGCCGCTGCTCTTTGCACCGAAACCGAAATCAATGCCCTCCTCGAAACCGTTTCGACACGGCAGCGAGCGGCGATTCTGATTCTGCTTCGCAAAGCGCAACGCCTCCGCATCATTGATCTCGAATTGGAACGCCTCGCCGCACTCAACAGCCCCGAACTACCGCAGTTTCTGGCGTATGGTTCCGGTGAAGTTGCAGGGCGTCTCTTTCCTGCCCTTATCGAACAGTTGAGTGAACAGAATTGGCGGCGATTGGCAAAGTTTCATCCCGGTCTTGTTGCCGACGCCCTGCTTGTTCGCGCCCAAACCGCCGAGAGTGCCGATTTGCGCCTCGCGTGGCAGGTCAAAAGTGTTCTGCCGTTATTGGCGAAAAAAGTCCCGGACAAGGCACTCGCTCTGATGACGGAATTGACGCGGGTTGCGCCGCTGTCTCAGTTCGATGTGTCGGTGTTGGCGCGTCGCCGCCCCAACGAACTCGCGACATTGGCACTGCAAACCGGAAGCATCCCGTCGGGCGCGTTCGATGCCGTCGCGGATCGCCTCGACGATGCGCCGCTCCACGCTCTGCTGAAGTGGGGCGCGATCTCTGGCTCTTACACGACACGCCTCTTGAAACGCCTCCGCCCCGAACGCCGTAAAGCCGCATTCGACGCACTCTATGCCCCCGATGCTGTTGTTCCCGCTGCGTTCATTGGCTATCTGCCCGCGAAACGCCGTGAGCAAGAAGCCCGCCGCCATCTCGCTCTGCCGCAATTTGCCGCCACGCCGCACGAACGCCTTCCATACTCTGCTTATCTGCCTTGGGACGAGATGCAGACCCTTCTCGAACCGTACCTCAAAAACCCCGACGCTGAACTGCGCGGAACCGCTTTGTATGTCTCCGCTCATGCCGTGTGGTTTCAGCGCGACCATCTCGGCGACGTTCTTCAAACTTATGCCGCGAAAAAATCGGAGCAAGACCCCGTTCGTCTCCGTATGCTGATGGGTTTGTCCGAAATTCCGGTTCCGGCGTTCCAAACTGAACATTTGGAATCGCTGACCGCGATATTGAAGGCAATGCTCGACGCCAAAGACCGCTCGTATACCACCACCAATTACGCGCAAAAACTGGTATTCCGTCTCCTGCCCGTGTTTCCTGAATGGGCAGCACCACGTCTCGGCGAGATCATAAAAGCGACGGGGCAGTTGGTCTCTTATCCTATTGCGGACAAACTCAGCGCGAATGATGTAGCAGCGATTTCGGCGTTTTTGCTCCCCGTATTTTCATCGTGGATCACACGCGAACGCGAAGAAGCATTGATGCAAGCCCTCAGTATGTTCGGCAGACGACTGCGCGATTGGAAGGAGGGCATTGAACTGCTCGAAACCGTCATGGAACGCACCGGGCAGAAGTATCCTGCTTCTCAGGCTCTCAATCTCCTGCATAAGCACGCACGCCAACGCTTCACCGAGTTGGTTCCTGAGTTAATTCTGCGTGATATGAGTTGGGGCGTCAACCCGTCCGTATATGAATATCTGCACCGCGAACGGCAGGATTTGCTCACACTTTACCTCGGCAGACAGACGTTTCGCGGGAAATTCAGCACCGGGCGCAACCGCATTCTGCTGCCGTTCCGTTCCGGTTTCCAACGCTGGACAGCGACACAACAGTACGTCTTCGCTCAAACCCTGACCGAAGTCTTCGCCGACAAAGCTCAAAACAATTCCGCGATGTTTGCTGCGTTCGCTCAGATCGAAAACCTGCCCGTTCTCGCGCCAACAACACTCAGCGTTCTGATACGCATGGCAGAACAAAAGACAAATATCTTTCAGCAGAGTCTTGCTCTGAAAGCGTTGGGAAGCCTCGACGGCGATCAAGGAATACCAACGCTTCTCGATGCTCTCAATGACAGCGAACGCGCCTATTACGCGATTTATGGCTTGCGAAAGTGGGTCTTGGGTTCGGAGCCGGAACGAGTATTTGCGGTTCTCTCGCAAGCACCGCGCAGCAAGGTTACGATAGCGAAAGAGATTTTGCGTCTTATCGGCGAATTAAAAACAGAAGAAGCGTTTCAGTTCCTGATCGCAGAGTCGGCACAAGATTTGCATCGGGATACTCGTGTGGCGTTGCTGCGGGCATTTTGGGACTATCGGGATCGCCCCGAAACGTGGAATATCATCGAACAAGCTGCCGCGTCTGATGACGCACCACTCGCACAAATGGCGGGGCGCACGCCCGAAACAGGCTTAAGTTCGAGCAATCAAATGCGGCTGATCGGCGTGCTGGAAATCGGACTCGCGCACAAATCGCCGGAAGTGCGCCTTGATCTGTTGACGCGGCTTGCCGAACTGCCGATCAATGACAGCGAGCGCAAATTGCTGCCGCGTCTGCAAGGGTTTACAAAGTCGGCACTGCCGCAGGAACGCTCACTGGCGGCGCAGGCGATTGTCGGTGTGTACGGAATGTCGGACTTTGGCTTGCTTGCCGATCTCATTGCGGAACAGATGCCGAACCGCCGCATTTTGCAAACGCTATATGAAGCGTTGTTGAGTCAAGTCTATCGCAGCAAGGCGTATGCCGCGCCGATGGTTCGCGCCGTTCTGCCGGTTCTCGCCACTGACGCAATTACAGCCGAAATGCGGATTTCTCTGGTCATACAGGCTCTGACGGCAGACGAAGTGATCACGCACATTGTGGAGATGGCGCAGACCCGCGAACTGCACGCCGACGTTCTGATGACGCTGACGCAAAGTCTGATTCCGTCGTATGCGTCTCGTTTCCGCGAGGAAGAACGCGACAAAATCGAACGCACTTTTGCCGCAAGCAATGATCGTTATGTGCGGCGCGTCGGGTTTGCCATACTATTGGAATTGGCGGAATCGGCACGCGGTTGGGACACGGAACTTCGCTCTCGATTACAGCAATATCGGAGCGATTCGGCGGCACTCGTCGCGTCCATTGCCCAATTCACGTTTTTGCCCGATGAAGCCTGATATATAGAATCATAAGGGACTCGCCGATGAAGTCCCAACGAGAACAAGAAAGAACCTTCAACCTATGAACCGAGAATCTTGGCGTGTGTCCCTACATGGCGGACACAGTAGCGACTTTTGCGACCATGCCTCTAGTCTTCTGCGTGAAATGTTGGAAGCGGCAGTCGCGGCGGGCTATCACACTTTCGGCGTCAGCGAACACGCTCCGCATTCCGAAGCCCGCTTTCTCTATGAGGAGGAGATTCGGCGCGGCTGGGACGTGACGACAAGCCTTCATAATTTCAAGACCTATACCGCCCTGCTCTCGGAATTCGCGGAGGAGTTTGCGGATCGCTTGATCGTTCTGCGCGGTTTTGAGGCGGAAGTTGTGCCGACTGCGACTTATATTCCAGAGATGCGCGGCTATATCGAACAAACAGATGCCAGCGGGCGACGCTATTTCGATTATTTTGTCGGCTCCGTGCATTATGTGGACGAACTGGTAATTGACGGCTCCATTCCCGATTATCGTCACGCTGTTGAACACTGCGACGGCATCGAAAACTTTGCTGTCCGCTATTATGAGACCGTTGTCACCATGATCGAAACGCTCCAGCCAGACGTTGTTGGGCATCTCGATTTGATTCGCCGCAATCTCGAACTTGCAGGGTTCGCGCTGTCCGACATCGAAACGCCGCGTATCGCCCTCGCCATTGACGCCGCACTCGAAACTGCTAGAGCCTACGACGCGGTTCTCGATCTCAACACGGCGGGCTGGCGCAAAGGATTGGCGCATCCCTACCCCGCGCCCGCATTGGTTCGCCGCGCCGCCCATATCGGCGTTCCGTTCTGCTTTGGCGACGACAGCCACCGCGTTTCAGACGTAGGCGCGGGAATAGAGGCTGCCCGCACCTATTTACTCGAAAACGGCGTCAATTCCCTTCGCATTTTGACTCGCGAAGGCGATCCCTTCTCCGGCGAAATCGTGAAGCGCATGGTGAATTTGGTGGCAAACTGAGGATTGGGTCGGTGGGTCATTAGGTGATTGGGTGATTGGGTGATTGGGTCATTAGGAAATCCGGGTGCAGAAACGTACCCGCCTAAAAAACACGTCCGCTATTTGCGTAAAGGTTCTGTTGTTCGGGTACAAAAACGTACCCGTCTAAAAAACAGACGTCCTGCGGACGAGCAGACTATCACATTGTCCCACCATAAGAAACCTTGCTTGCGATAGAAAGGTTTTGAGAGGAGGCACAATCTCACAATTTGTTCGTCCGCAGGACGTCTGTTTTTTAGGCGGGTACGTTTCTGTACCCGTTATAATCAGGCTTACTTCGAACCCTTCAGAACTTGAGGAAGTGACGGAGCAGGAACATTTCCAACCCGTCATAATCCTGTGCGTCGCGATAGGCTTGCCACTCGGCGCGGTCTATCGTCGCCGACAACTCCACCAACTTCTCGAAAATCTCTTTGCTGTTGGCAAGATGCTTGTAGGAAATCTCATGCGGCTGTGTTCGCATCGCCTTGACATCCAAGCCAACCACTTCGCCATGCGTCCCGAAATCGTTCTGAACCAAAACGTCCACTTGATTGAAGGCGCGGCGCAAATCCACACTGCCGAATGTCTTGTCCTGATCATACTTTAAGCCGTTCTGATCGTTGAGGTGAACGCCCCACAGTTTCTTATGAAAGAGAGCGTATGCCATCTCATCGGCGGGATCGAGTCCGAGCAGAATACAGTGCGCCGACTCGATCAACACTCCTGTTCGGGACGGATCGACAGTTTGATACGCCATCGCCAGCATATGCCCTGTTGACGGCATATACATCAAGTCCATCGGCTCATTGGGCTTCATTTCCGCCAGAATTCGTACCTTCGGATCGGCGTTCAGAATGGCGTTGCAATAATCGCGGAGTCGCTCGAAGGCGGTAATCGCGTTTTTGGCTTCGCGGATATAGGTTCCTTCGCGGGCGGGCCACAAAACAATCCGTTCGGTTCCGAGAGCGTTGGCGATCTCCACCGAACGATGGGCGCGATCCAGAGCGAGGGCGCGGGCTTCGGCGTTATTGGAAGTCGGTCCGCCATCGGCAAAGCGCGGGTCTTCCCACAGGCGCGGCGCGATAAATTCGACGGTCAAGCCGTGATCGTCACACACCTTTTTGATCTGCTTGCAGTACTCGACGGTTTGCGCGGCAGGGACGCTCATCGGCACGGCGTCGTCGTCATGAAATTGGACATAGGCAAAGCCGAGTTTTTGCAGAATGGCGCATTTGTCGGCAAAATCGCGTTCAGGGCGCACCGGGGGACCGAACGGGTCGGAACCGGAGTGCAGGTTCCAAACTCCAGCACTGAATTGGAACGATGTATTCATGGTATCTCCTCGAAGCAAAAGCGTTGCGCGGAAGTATTCGCCATATCCCCTGCAATCTCCTTGCGTTTTTTGGTTGATCCACGAAAGAACACGAAAAAAAACGAAAGGATATGAAACTCAGGAAAATGTCGCCAGTTGATTTTCCGCTTTGCGGGGTATTCTGAGAGTGAGGGGAAAAGAGAACTATAGTGCAGAGGAGAGAAGAACAATGCCCACTACCATCGCACCCGAAATCATTGTCGAAGACCGCTTTCCTGACCGCAAACGCTCCACACGCGACGAGGTTCAATTCCTCGCCGATAACGGTTTGCTGAAGGAACGCTGGGAACTGATTGACGGGGAGATTATTATCAAAATGGCACAGAATCCACCGCGTAGTTATGTTTTGGATTTGGTTGCCATTTGGTTGGAGAAGATTTATGGGCGCGTTTATGTCCGCACTCAGCGCGGCATCGAAGTAGCACTCAAAGATCAAAAGATCAATTTCCCCGAACCCGACGTTTTTGTGATGACCAAGCCGATACGAGAGTTTATCCATCGGCATCCCAGTCCTGACGAACTGCAGCTTGTCGTTGAGATTGCGGACACGACGCTCGCCTCCGATATACGCGATAAGTCCGAACTTTATGCACGCGCCGGCATTGTCGAGTATTGGGTCGCGGATGTCAACAAACGCCGTATCATCGTGCATCAAGAGCCAAAAGAAAATAACTACAATACAATCATAACGATAGAAGCCGACTCTGAAATCGCTCCGACGAGTCGCCCCGATGCCAAAATTCGTGTCAGCGAACTGTTTCTGCCTGCCGAAACTGTTATTAGGCCTCTTGCAAGAGTACAGTGGAATAAATTCTTCGTGCAGGTCTCGTTCCACCGTGCCGTGCTTCGCACTCGATAGGGCAAGGGAATTTCGTCCGCAGGACGTCTGTTTTTGAGTCGGGTACGTTCTTGTACCCGACTGACGCAAGAGGTCTATTGAATAAGCCGTTTCGACCTTCG
>Ga0163154_10004740_pt1 | contig 17692 bp, 18 predicted proteins | sample OliLakLV19MP9P1_FD_148649 | JGI IMG/M metagenome (GOLD analysis project Ga0163154, IMG submission 148649) | Freshwater microbial mat bacterial communities from Lake Vanda, McMurdo Dry Valleys, Antarctica - Oligotrophic Lake LV.19.MP9.P1 | ecosystem: Environmental > Aquatic > Freshwater > Lake >...
TAGCCTGTTGGATGGAAGGTCTCAACGGACGCATCGAACTAATCCAAATCCCGGAACCAAAACCCGCACCCGATGCTTTCGGAGACGAGCATTATGTGGGATATTATCATTTATCCTTCGATTTAACTGAGGCGACAACTGATTTGCCGAGTTGGTTGCAGTCTCTCAAACAGCGGTTTGAGGAAGCTGCTAAAGACCAACCAAACCAGTTTCAACCTTTGAAAGTTTTATTAGAACCGACTCAACAGGCGATCGGGCAAAATGTTTACGAAGTAGCTTTTATTGCCGATACAGACGGCTTGCCCTTAGAGTTTATCCGGCGCATTAATTAGTCTTTTTTTAAAGACCCAACTTCTTAAAGAAGTCAATGATATGGCTATTCGGTTTGGGTTGTAGCTATTTTTTTAGGGGAGAGTACCGCAGCTTTATATTGTAAAAATTTTCATTCCTATATCTATAAGCAGTCTCTTATGAGAGGTAATTTCATTTAAAGTCCAAGCTGCTTTTTCCCCAATCTCATCTTTGGTTAAAAAGACTGAAGATCTTTTATAAATGGGCCTCTTTGTTAAAAAAGCATCATTATCTCCCATCCCATTTAAAGCGGGATCTAAAATTGTCAAATTTCCTAGTGAATGCTTGAAAGGCTCCAAACTGGAGTCAAATACACTACTACCACTTGTCGCATTTTGTGGATATATATGCTCGATAGAGGTACTGGCAAAGTCATATACCCTACTCTTGTCACAGCAATTAGGAACTCCAACAGCCCCCTGCTTAAACCACTCGTAATAATACTCGGCAGTTAGCAAAAAATACTTGAGCGGTTTATTGCTACCACCTCCACTCTCTTTGTAATCAAGCAACTCAAGGTTTGCTTTAAAAGCCTGATCTGAAGCTTTTTTATTTATTAAAATCCTTAGCTTTTGCTCCAAACTTGTGAGCTTGTAGTTGGCCGGATCACTTCTAATTAAGATTGCTTCTTCGCGATAGATTGTTTGAAGTGGAGTAGCGTGTTGATTACATATAATTTTATAACGGAAGAAAGCCTTTTCTATAATTTGTACAATTTGAGAAAATTTTCGAGGCTCCAGTTGGGATGCTGCCAAAAGCAAAGGTATAGGTAATGTATGATCTAACTCTTTCAATAGAAGATTTAGGCGACTTCTTTCCCACCCTGTTATAGGCTGCTGATTTGCATAAAGCCACTCTCCATCTTCCAATTTTCTGCACTTTATAATATCTTTGTCTATATCACGTAATGTTTGATAAATTTTATCGGCGTCAGTTTTTGTTAAGTTTGACTCCTTATGTTGCGGAAAAAAAGCATCAATAAAATTATCAAATAAAGCGTTTTGTGGTGCTCTTCTTCCATTATTTGATTCATAAATCCAGTGAAGATAGCTGGCAGTTTTATTAGGGTGATCGGAAAGAATTTTATCCCATAAATCTTCCACACTATTTTGCTCAGAGCTAAATCCTTCTAATATTTCTAATGTTTTTGCTCGGAGCAAATCTCCCTCCGTTAAACTCGTACCTCTGTCATTAATAACTTGAAATAGCCTGAAAGCGTCTTCTTTTGCTTTGGTAACCATGTGTAACACAGTAAAGTCATCGTCTATAACGTTCTGAATCACCTCAAGGTCGTCCATCATACTTACTAGATTGGACGTATCTATCATTTCTTGAATTGCCTGAGATATGCTTGTGTAGGCATCCCGTAACTTTTTGTGAGAATCTCTTAATGGCGATGGATCTTTATCTCTGATTAAATCTCTATAAAAATTATGATCAGGCTTTGATAGTTCTAAAACTTCGACTGTTTTAAAAACTCTTTGTACTTCTTGCTTAAACTCTATAAATCTGTCAGATAAATCTTCGATTCGGCTTTTAAGAATTAATTCATTTGTTTGCTCTCCTGAACTTTTGGCTTCATCCAGCAATTCCTTATACATCTTTACAACGCAGGCAATAAGAAGTGTAAAAGTTGCTGCTCTTTGTTGGCCATCTATAATTTCATATTTGTGTTGCCTTACCACGCCGTCAACAGGATACTCTACACTTAGAATACCTCCCAAAAAATGGCTAATGGGAGCTTGGGATTTCCGCTTTAAAAAACAATTTTTTAAATCTTTTATAAAATCTTTTATAGATTCTATCTCCCAAGCATATGCTCTTTGGTACTTGGGAATAAAAAACATCGGCTTATTTTTAAATAAGCTTCCTACAGAAGTATAAGCGGGATTGAGATCCATAATAATTTACCTATTTTAAAGTTTTAGCATACTAAGTCGAGTAGTATACCATATAAAGGTTGGGGCATGAGTCGTGCGTTAGCGAAGCCTCCCGTAGGGAATCGCTCCCCAGCAAAAAGCACTACTTCCAGTTTATGCCATAACCGCCAAGGCGATTGCTATATTTAAATTCAAATTACCAAAACAAAACCCGCCGGCGCGGGTTTCATCTTCATGCTTATTGTTAATAAATTACGGTTTCCACTACTTACTTTTTAGGAACAAGAGTCTCATTAGCGGCCACGGGACGGGCCGAGGCAGCGGTAGTTTTCAAAAGTGCGATCGCCTGCGCGTAGCAAGGATCGTCCTTAGTCGCAACCAACATCGGTTTGTTAGCTAATTTCAACTTTTGTTCGTCGGTTATTTCGACTTTGACATCGGGAGTAACGCCCTTGTGGCTGATATCCGTACCGTTGGGAGTATAGTAGTGAGCGATCGTCACCGCCAATCCCGAACCGTCAGCCAAAGAATGCACCGACTGCACCAAAGCTTTGCCAAAAGTTTGGGTGCCGATCACAGTTGCGCGCTTGTTGTCCTTGAGGGCACCGGCCAAAATTTCGCTGGCGCTGGCCGAGTTGTCGTCCACGAGCACCACCAAAGGCTTGTCAGTGAGCGCAGTGCGGTTTGTCCGCATTTCCTGAGAATCGCCCGCGCGATCGACTGTGCGGACGATCGCCCCTGTATCCATCCACATCCGGGCAATATCAATGCTCACCCGCAGCAAACCGCCGGGATTCCCCCGCAAATCCAAAACAAAAGCGTCAGCTTTTTGAGCCGAGAGCTTTTTAATCGCCGCCTCCATTTGTTCGCCCGCGTGGGAACTAAACTCTTGCAAGCGGATGTAACCGACTTTCTCGCCACCTTCATTCTTGAGGCTGTAGCGAACCGCAGCTACCTCAATTCTCGCCCGAGTCAGAGTGAGATCAAACTCGCTTTTGCCCGGACGAGCCATCCGCAGCGAGACTTTCGTGCCTTCGGAGCCCCGAATTATCTGAGCCGCATCCGAGACAGTCATGTCCTTGGTAGTTTTGCCATCAATCGCCAAAATCGTATCGCCCGCTTGAATCCCTGCTTTCAGGGCCGGGGAATTTTCCATCGGTTCGACTACCGTAATCGCTTTCGTTTTCTCGTCTTGTTCCAGCCTCATCCCCACCCCTGTCAGTTCCCCGGAGGTTTGATTCGTCAGCGCTTCGTACTGCTTCGGGTCCATGAAGCGCGTGTAGGGGTCGTTTAATTTCTCTAGGGCTTTGCGGAGGGCGGTATAGGCTGCTTCGCGAGAGGTATAATTTTTGCTCAGCAAGTCGTTCCGGGCCACTTGCCAGTCAGTCTTGTTAAAGCTGCCATCGACATAATCTCGGTTCACAATTTGCCAAGCTTCGTCTAAGACAGCTTTGGGGCTATCTTGAAGCTCGGCGCGGACTGATTGACTCAGGCCGGGAACGAGTAAAGATATCGAAGCGGTTGTTGCCATCGCCCCACTGAACAGGGCTGCCTGTAATTTAGAAAAGCGTCTGCGGGCTTGATTCATTGAATTTGGCTCAATTCGATTTTAGATTTTTGATTTGAGATTTTATATTGCTAAAAAATCTCACACTACTACTTAAACTATTGTGTGGAGGCTCCACCATCCCTTTGGATAGTTTAACGAGATTCATAGTCGATCGCCAACCAATTATTACTCTCTTTCAATAAACTTAATTTAAAACTTGGATTTATAAAGTGCCGTGGAAGCTAAAATCGAACAATTTTCGCGTAAGTGGTTGAGCCTGCTCGTTAATGGAGCGATCGGTCTAGCAGCGCTGGCGGGGGTCGTCGCCATGCAGTCTAGCGGGCAGTTGGGCGGAATGTCCCCAGTTCGTGTTCAGGGGCAAAAGCCGCTCTCTGCAATGTCTGCTGCCAGTTTCAAGCAAGCCGCACAGCAAGAAGCGCAGCAAGAAGCCCTGCGGCTAAAAATGCTCAAAACTATCCCTAGTTTTGGATTTGACAATTTAATTGCAGATTGGACATTTCTCAAATTTTTGCAGTATTTTGGCGACGACGAAGCCCGAGATGTGACGGACTACAATCTGAGCCAAGATTATTTTGACATAGTTACGCAGCGCGACCCGCGGTGGGCTGACATCTACCTGTTTCTTTCCACAGCTATTTCTTTTTATCAAGGAAAGCCTGAAACTGCTGTTAACTTTATAGAGCGTGGTACTAGGGCCCTTGCCGTTTCGCCGCAACTTCATTCCCAATCATGGATAGTGTGGCGAACTAAAGGTCTTGATGAGTTGCTGCTGTTGGGGGACATTCCCGAGTCAATTCGCTCCCACGAAATGGCCGCTGATTGGGTAGAAAACACGCCCGACGGCCCGAACTTAGCGCCGCTGTTTCGAGCAACTGCTGAGTATTTGCGCCGAGATCCCGATAGCGTGCCGGTGCGGTTTACTGCTTGGAGTACGATTTATTATCAAACAACTGATAAGTTGGTGCGGCAAAGGGCGAAACAAGCTCTTGTTAAGTTGGGAGCTCAGGTAAAAAAAGATCAGGATGGAAACGAGAGTTTTATTTTGCCGCCCAGAAAGTAGGGCCTGCATCGCGCACCGGAGATGATGTTTAGCGCCAGTCTTAAAATAGTTTGATTTCTGTTTGAGTTAATTCGCGCCATTCACCGGGTTTCAGGTCATTTAGTTGCAAATGCCCGATCGCACATCTGACTAGCCGCAGCGTCGGAAACCCTACTGCTGCGGTCATCCGGCGCACTTGGCGGTTCCGGCCTTCGGTGAGAGTCATTTCCAGCCAAGCTGTCGGAATGTTTTTGCGAAATCTAATCGGCGGTTCGCGGGGCGGCAAAGGTGGTTCTGCTGACAATAATTGCACTTTTGCCGATCGAGTCCGATAATCTTGAATTGTGACACCAGTTTGCAAAGCGGAGATCGCACTTGCATCGGGAATTCGTTCAACTTGCACCCAGTAAGTGCGGGGATGAGCGAATTTCGGATCACTGAGGCGGTGCTGCATTTGTCCGTCATCGGTTAACAGCAACAAACCTTCGCTATCGCGATCGAGCCTTCCCACCGCATAAACATCAGGAATCGGAATATAATCCTTCAGAGTTCTGCGTTTAACTTCCCCTGAATTATCAGTGAATTGAGTTAAAACATCATAGGGTTTGTAAAATAGAATGTAACGATAAGGCATGACCAATTAACGATTAAAAATGTACTAATCTCAATATTTTTGTACGGGCGAGTTCAGCAAACAAAAACGGCCTCAAACCGACAATCTGAAAAACCCGCCCCATCCAATGGCAAACCACTCTCTCTCTTGTCTCCCTTCTCTGCGCCCTCTGCGCCCTCTGCGGTTAAAAAAAAATCTTATTAACCAACGATTCAAACCAGCTATAAAATCTTCTGCCTTTAACAGCCTCGCAAATCTCAACTACCCAACTTTACCATGTCCGAAGCCACACACCGCATTTGCATCGTCCTAGGAACTCGCCCAGAAGCAATTAAACTAGCCCCTGTAATTCAACAGTTCAAAAAATCACCCAACTTTGACACCCAAGTAATATTAACAGGCCAGCACCGAGAAATGGTCGAGCAAGTAATGCGAATGTTCGATCTAAAAGCCGATCGCGATTTAGCAATTATGCAGCACCAGCAAACCTTGACAGATATTACATCCCGGAGTTTGCAGGGTTTGGAAGCCTTGTTTAAAGAATTGCAGCCCCAAATCGTCTTAGTTCAGGGAGATACAACGACAGCGTTTGCCGCTGCTTTGGCTGCATTTTACCAGAAAATACCTGTAGGTCACGTAGAAGCCGGTTTGCGGACTGACGACGTGTTCAATCCTTACCCCGAAGAGGCTAACAGGCGGTTGATATCTCAGCTCACAAAGCTGCATTTTGCCCCAACAGCGCTGGCCCAAGAGAATTTAGGGCGATCGGGCGTTTGGGGAGAAATTCACCGTACAGGCAACACAGTAATCGATGCTTTGCTGTCTGTCGCCAAACGCGAACCAGAATGCAACATTCCCAACTTAGATTGGAGCAAATACCGCACTATCTTAGCAACAGTTCACCGCCGCGAAAATTGGGGCGAACCCTTACAAGGAATTGCTCACGCATTTCTCCAAATCTTAGATAAATTTCCCGATACAGCTTTACTGCTACCCCTGCACCGAAATCCCACTGTTAGAGAACCTTTGCAAGCTCTTTTGGGCGACCATCCGAGAGTATTTTTAACAGAACCTTTAGATTACGCAGAATTAGTAGGAGCGATTCAGAGATGTCATTTAATCCTCACAGATTCAGGCGGCTTGCAAGAAGAAGCACCGAGTTTGGGCAAGCCCGTTTTAGTATTGCGAGAAACCACAGAAAGACCCGAAGCAATTTCCGCAGGAACCGCTAAACTTGTCGGTACAAATTCTGATACAATTTTCACAGCAGCGGCAGAATTGCTGAGTGATTCCGAAGCTTACAACGCAATGGCAATGGCAATTAATCCCTTTGGCGACGGTTTAGCCGCCTCGCGGATTTTGAAAATTGTTGAAGAGTATTTTAGTGAGAAGACAGTTGGCAATTGACGGTTGACGGTTGACAGTGAGTCGAAAAACTGAAAACCGATTCTCAAGTATTTGTTGGCTGAGTCCGATCTATGGGAATCTCAATCACAAACTTCGTGCCTTCGCCCAGGGTGGAATCACACCAGAGTTTTCCTCCATGCTTTTTCTTCACCACCTGATAGCTAATGGATAAGCCTAATCCTGTCCCCTTGCCTACGGGTTTAGTAGTGAAGAAGGGCTCGAATAGGCGCGATCGCGCTTTTTCTGGAATGCCCGTACCGTTATCGGAGATCGCAATCTCCACCCACTGTTTTTTTGTTTTGGTAGTCTTAATCCAAATCCGATTCGGTTGGTCAACCATATCCTGAAAACTACGTCCTTCATTGCTCTCTTCCAAAGCATCGATCGCATTTGATAGCAAGTTCATAAACACCTGATTAAGTTGACCTGCATAGCATTCTACCAACGGTAACTCGCCATATTGTCTGACTACTTCAATGGTTGGGCGTTCTGGCTTGGCTTGAAGGCGATGTTCTAAAATCATCAAAGTGTCATCAATGCCTTCATGGAGATCGACAGGCTTGAATTCCGCGTGATCCAGACGAGAAAAGCTACGCAACGAAACCACAATGTCCCGAATGCGAGCGCTGCCCACTTTCATCGACTTAAGAATCTTAGTGAGATCCTCTTTTAGGAAGTTTAGATCCACATCGTCTAGGTCATCTTGAAGTGATGGGGACGGGTTGGGATGGTCCATTTGATAGGCATCTAGTAATCGCAGTAAGTCATGGACGTGTTGATTGAGATGAGACAGGTTGCCGTAGATAAAGCTGACCGGGTTGTTGATTTCGTGCGCTATTCCTGCCACCATTTGCCCCAGTGCCGACATTTTTTCGTTATGCACCATCTGACTCTGGGTGCGGTGCAGTTCTTCAAGGGTACTCTCTAGTTGTTGCACCTGTTCGTTCAGTTGCCGATCGCGAGCCATAAGTTGCTCTGCCATACTCTTAAATCCCTGAGCTAAAAGCCCCACTTCATCCTGACTATCAACCGGAATACCAATGGCTAAATTGCCTCTGGCCAATTCCTGGGTTGCCTTAGTCAGTCTTTGAATGCGAAGGCTCTGAGCCTGGGTCAGACGGAAACCTCCGATCATCACGACTGCGATCAGGACACTTCCTAATAGGCCAAAGCCACCCACCACAAACCATAAATGCTGTTCTGCTTCGTCTATTTCCTTAGCAGACTTGAGTACAGCAATGTGGAGAGTTGCCCCATCAAAACTTTGTAATTCGATTGTTGCGATCAGGTATTCTTCACCTGCAATCCTGATTTTGGTGGGCAACCCGTCTGGCTGTCGAAATTGCCAAGGTCGATCGCGGTTAAGTGGCAAAGTAGCAGCCGTCACCTTCTCGCCCTCAAAAGCCACCAAATGTATGGATGTGTTGCCGCGAATCGACTGGAGCGCTGTGTCGTCAATGGCTGATCCCGCAACCAAACCAGCTAGCATCTTTTGAGATGATTTGATTGATATTAACCCAATCATGGAAGCCGGAGCCCAGTTTTGGGCCAGGAGAATTCCCGATAACTCTAGTCCGGTTCGGGCGGCACGGTTGACAGAGGAATCCTGCAATGTCGCCTGCCTTATTGCTCCCAACTGTGAAGACACTAAGACTTGACCATCAGTGCCAACTATTCTGATCAAATCCAGTTTAAAACCAGCTTGGATTGGTAATAGTGTCTGCAGTAATAAAGGGCGATCGCCCTTTATTACTGCTCTGATAACATCATTATCCTCACTCACCGAACGAGCTTTCACACGGAGTGATTCTTGCCTTTGCTTGAGAGATTCCCCCAGCATACTAGCCAGATCCACCATCTCCTTTCGCGCCATTTGTTCTAAGTTGTTTCTAGCAAAATAACCAAAACCCAAGGTTCCGACAGTCCATAGACTCAGAAATGCCAACAACAGAGGTGATAACAACTTGACAGAAACGGGTAACCGCGCGTATCTGGACTGGATGGCCATAGCTCTTAATTCTTGGCGGATGGGGTCACGAAAATAAAGCCAGACTCCTCCATCGCGTTGATTCCTGGCGGACTAGAGATGTATTTAATTAGCGCTTGGGTAGCCTCTGAAGGTTTTTTGTGCCAGAGAATTGAAATTGTCCGAACCATCGGATACTTGCCCGCTTTGACATTTTCTCGTGTTGGTTCAACCCCGTTGAGGCTGAGGCGGTTGACAGGTAGTTTATTGGAAATGGCGTGAGCAAGGGAAAAGGCACCGATGCTGTAAGGAGTGCTTTGAATTGCCTCGATCAATTCCCCTTCTTTCCGAAATACTACTGCTTCTAATGAATTTTTTAAATCTCCTCCTAGGTAATATTTCCGCAAGAGCCGCTTGGCAGATTCATCTTCTGGGCGATCGAGCAGCACAATTTTAGCATCGGTTCCTCCGAGTTCCTTCCAGTTGGTGATAGTGCCGCTATAAATGCCTTTGATGTCTTCATTAGTGAGGTTTTTCACTCCTGTAACGCTGGAATGAGTGGCTACTAAAAGGGCATCGTGGGCAACATCGCGAGACTCTAAAGTGCCATCATTTTCTTCTGGCTTTAATGTTCTCGATATTGCACCTACATCGACTAATTTCTGTTTAACCCCATCAATTATATTTTCGGACTGCCCTGGTTCTAGCTGGGTAATTTTGACGTTTTTTGCGGTAGCTTCGTAGTTGGTTTGCAGCACCTTCATCAGACCCAACGTGCTGCTTGACGCCCCAACTTTAATCGAGGTTTGGGTTGGCGTTGCGGCAGTCGTGGGCGCTGTTGTCGTGGTGGCACTGCTGGTCGTCGTACTGCAACTGGGCAGCCCTAGCAGGACGATCGCACTTAAAGCTAGGGTAACTAAATTCGGTTTGATTTTAAAATTCCGGTAGTGGTGCAAAAGTAATGTTTTTGGCATTCTCAATCTTTAGACAGAAAAGGTTGCATCGAATTATATCGTTGCTTGTGCATGACTACCAAAATTCCTATGCTATTAAAGATGATCTGGGTACTAGAAACTCAAGTTTTTGAGTATTTTATAGTGAACCCAACTCGCTCAATTGATTTTTGAGTTTTGATCAAAAAGGAGTTGATATCTCACGGTTGATTTCACCCCTATTAAATTTTATGCTAAATAATTAAAATCTGCAATGAGTCGATCGCAAAGTTTTGTGATGCTGTGTAATATGATTAGGCACCGGATCATACTTATGATAGCTGCGAGCGCAGACTATATATGCAGCCTCATCGATTAGAAGTTACTGTTACAGGTCAATCTCGAAGCTTTTATCCTGACTAATTTATCTTAATTGCCAGTTACAGATAAGTGTTTTGTGTTGAGCTTGATAGATCAATTTGCGATCGATCTAAAACGACGAAAATCAGAAATCATTTGATTTAAAGGGACTTAGACAAAAACTGAGGCGAAAATGGCTTCAAACCTAGATGGATTGGATAAAGACTTTCAGCTCGAATAGGCTTATATCTAGTATTTACAGGGGTTTCAGGCATTTTTAAGTCATCGGCCTCTTTCCTTTACCAGCGAGAGGTTTTCAGCACCTAGAGGGCAGGGCTGTTTCATTCTCGAATTTTAGCTGTGCTAAAATTTTGAATGAAAAGATTCATGTGCTCATCGGACACTAAAAATTATACTATCAATAAAATTGATAGTATAATAAACTATTTTTATTGCTGTGAATAAAATGGGGAATTATATTTTTTAACTTACGATCTAATAATTAAGCCAATAAGCTAATCCGCATTTAAATTGCATGGTAAAATAAATTTTCACTCTTGTGGGGTGGGCATCCTGCCCGCCCTCAACATACAATTTAAATGCACAACAGCTTATATCTTTTTAATTAAGTAAAATTATCAGCTTTTCTAGCTTGTAGTTTAGCCATCTTTGACCGCAGGTTAATGAGGAAAAACCTAAGAATCGGTAAAGATTAAGAGCGATGCTTCTCAGTACCGATAAATTAGTGACTGCTATGTAGTTATGTCGAGGCCATATATCTTCCTTTGAAACTACATTGTTTACCGAATGTAACTGATTTTCAATCAGCCAATGACCTCGGATTTTTGACGCAAATATTTCGGCTGACACCGATAATCTGCTGATGTAATAGGCAAGGTGTTCATAATCTTTTTGCCCGCGAGCATCGCTGATTTCCACTTTAATTAAACTGGTAATTTCACCCATTTTAATTGATCAAAATTCTTTAGTTTGTGATCGGGAATATCAAACACAGATACCTTTCTGACGAGGTGACGACTATGACTAATATTTACCGATATTGTTTGAATTCTAGGTTCTTAACTTTCTGTAATTTGCATAGCGTGTTTAAAGAATTTTTTTTAATTGCATTTAAGAGCAAAAATATAATCTTTTTTATACAGAGTAATCAAAGTAGTTGTCTCTTTGTGATAAGGCAAAGCATCCAATGTAAATACGTTCCTTTGATGAAGATAGCCCTTTACTAGCTATTGTACCTGTCCGATTTATGAACTTTTTTTGTTATCAAAATTTTGCCATTTGAGAGCCCAACCACTGTGCTGACTAAATAAGGACACAATTGACACAAAATTTTGAGAGTGATTCGGGAAGTTTTGGCAGGTAAGTAGGTCGGCGCAAAAAAACCGAACTATGTTAAAATAAGTAAACAAAGAGAATACATCTACTAAGGTAACTCAATATATGGGCGCTAGATTAAGGGTATTCCTGACTCAACAACAAGACAAAACTCTATTAAAACTGAGAATTGCTGCTGTACCACAAAAAGTCAAAGATAGAGCAGAAGTAATTAGATTAAATGCACATGGCTGGTACGTTGAAAAAATTGCTCATTTTAACTGGACTCCACAAACAGTGAGAGAGGTTTTACATAAATGGTCGCATCTAGGCATGGAAGGGCTTTGGGAATCGCCTGGTCGAGGGGCAAAACCCAAGTGGAAAGAGTCAGATATAGAGTTTTTAAAAGAATGCCTCAAAAACGAACCACGTACATATAACAGTCTTCAATTAGTCCAGAAATTAGAAAAAGAACGTTCTGTTAAACTAAGTGCCGACCGATTAAGACGGATACTAAAAAAAAAAGGTTTATTTGGAAACGAGCGAGAAAAAGTCATAAAGGAAAACAAGACCCCATAGTACAAGAAACGAAGCAATCTGACTTAGATATGTTGCAATTAGAGGCAGCGGCGGGAGGAATTGACTTAAAATATTTAGATGAATCAGGGTTTTGTGCGTGGAGTGAACCTGGTTATACCTATTACCAAATAGGTGAGCAAAAACGGTTGGAACAAACGAAACGGCGTGGTCGCAGACTAAGTATTATCCGACTTCTTCAACCGCAAATAAGTTTTGTTTACGGTTTAGTAATTGGGGGTGTTGATCGAAAAGCTTATATCAAAATGATGGAACGAGAAGCCCAGGAAGCTGCGGAGATTGGACGACTGAGAGTAATCGTACAAGACAACGGCCCAATACACCGATGCAAAGAAGTCCAAGAGTTATGGCCGCATTGGGAAAATCAAGGTTTATATATCTTCTTTTTGCCCAAGTATTGTTCGGAAATGAACCCCATTGAATTGGAGTGGCAACACATTAAAAAAGATGAATTAGCAGGACAAATGTTTGATGATGAGTTAGAGCTTGCCTACGCCGTAATTCATGGAGTAGAAGTTAGAGGACAAAGGGGAAACTACACTACGCAACGTCTTAAGTTTAACTCCAATTAGGTAACTTAATGTTTTGTTACATAGATAGGTTTTTTCCCGCCTACCTACTTAGTTCTGAGACATTTACCATCAATCGATACCCAATCAGTTAAGTCGATTGAGGTAGTTAGCTGACTAGCCCATTGATTAAGTGCGTCGATTAAATCAGAGATTTTGAATAACATCATTGCTCGTCTAATAGTAGAACAAGATTGATTGTACTTTATCAGTGGCGAGTGAGATGAAAGGTCTTAACGATTAGTTTATGGTGGAATTCAGCACTCGTGTTGGAGAGATAGCTCTCTATCCCAAATAACAGAAATCGACCACTATAACCAATAGTAATATCCGTCAGTCGATTTTAGATTTTAGATTTTAGAGGCGACTCCACGGATAAATGCGGGGGCTTGAGGATTTTAGATTTGAGATTTTGGATTGATTCCACGGATAAATCCGGGGGCTTGTACCATCAAGAAATTCTTGGTCATAATTGATGTTTTTTTCCTAATCTTGGGCGTAGCTCATTGACTTTCTTTAGAAATAAGATGAGAGTCGGCATATATGTTTTTGTTGAGCGAACGCTAAAAATCTTATCAGATCGGCGATCGCTTTTACTTTTGGCGATCGTACCCGAGAATGAAACAGCCCTGCCTCGCGAGTGGGGCGCTTGAAACTGCAACTACACAAACGAAGTCCCCGCAGAGGGGGACTAATTCCTGTTAAAAAAACTCGGTTTCTGCCTCCATTCCCGAATTACCAATCCCCACCGCCACCCCCACTACTAGAGTCGCTGCTGCTACTGCTGCTGTAATCGCTGCTGCTACTGCTGCTGTAATCGCTGCTGCTACTGCTGCTGTAATCGCTGCTGCTACTGCTGCTGCTGTAATCGCTGCTGCTACTGCTGCTGTAGTCGCTACCGCTACTGCTAATGCTGTAATCGCCACCCGCACCGCCACCGCTGGAGTCGCCACCACCAAAGCTACCTCCGCAGTCGCTGTTGCTAATACTGTAATCGCCACCCGCACCGCCACCGCTGGAGTCGCCACCACCAAAGCTACCTCCGCAGTCGCTGTTGCTAATACTGTAGTCGCTGCTATTAGTGCTGTAGTAGCCACCGCAATCATCGCTACTACTGTTAGTGCTGTAGTCGTTAGTGCTACTGTAATCGATGTTGTTACTGCTGTAGTAGCCACCCCCACCGTAATAGTTGTGGCTGTTACTGCTGTAATTGCGATTGTTACTGGTGTAATTACGCGGATAACGGCGGTGGCGGTAACGAGATATCCGAGAAAATAAGCTGCGAAATATCCTGAAGATAATGAAGCAAGGTATAAATGCTATGAATGCTATGAATAACAACCCAAGTAAGCCATAGATTAGATTCGATGAATCTTCACCTGTAGATGTACTATTGCTAATAACTGGCGATTGACTAGGTATTGGTGACGGTGTTAGCGCTTGACCTGGTACTATTGGAGCCAAAGGCAGCACGTTTTGCGATCGCACGTTTGCAGTCGGAGTTTGTAAAACATTAACTAACGCCCTTGTCCCGGCTAATGTACCCCCGTCAAAGTCTTGCTGTTTAAATCTGGGCGTAATCTCAGTTTGAATAATACTCACCGTTTTCGCATCGGGTAAAATGTCTTGAATCCCCGAACCAGTCTCAATCTGAACACGGCGTTCTCCAGATGAAATCAACAATAAAACTCCGTTATTTTTACCTTTCTTGCCTATTCCCCAAAAGTTAAATAATTCTGTAGAAAATGCCTTTGGTGTCGCCGATGGCTTGGTGTCAGGCACTGTCACAACAGCGATTTCTGAGCCATTTTTTGCCTCCAACTCCGCAATCATCTGATTTAGCTGAGTTTCCGTGCTGTCACTGAGAATATTCGCTTTATCTGTTACCCAAGTGTAATTTTGGCGTGGATTCGGTACTTCTTGTACTGTTATAGCTTGACTCGCTACCGGAAATGCAATTGCCGAAAAGCAGAGTAAACTGCTAAAAATTATTTGTTTTTTGCTAGATTGTAACTGCATCGTTTCAGTCTCCTGAATAAGTGCCAATCAAAAATTTAAATAGATATGTCCGCCTAATTACAATTAAATAACCAGCTCGCTCTCACGTCAATTCATATTATTCAGAAGTTGGATTCATAAAAGTCATATTTTTAGCGGCTTCTGCACCTTACATTTATACTCCTAGACGCACGGGCGGGCAGAAACCGGGTTTTTAACCAAAATAATGGCTCAAAACCGTGAATTTCGGTTCAAAAACCCGGTTTCTTAGTGGGCGAGTGCGATCGCCAACTAATTTAGATATATTTAAGGAGAGGGAAGTTGTGGCTGAAAATTGCTGCTGCCTTTATAACCGGATAAAAGAGCAAGTTTTTCCAAAGATTGCCTGCCGGTGTAATATTTTCCCCGAATTTCCCAAGTGGGATAAGCTTTAATATTGGCAGCTTTGCACAAATCCGGTTGAGCATCTTTGCCCCTGGGATCGCACTCAATGTAAGTAATCGCGGTAAATGCTTCTTTGCCGAAAAGTTCTTGTTGCGTGTGACAGTGAGGACACCAGTAAGCACCGTACATTCTAGCTTTTATGGTCTGCAAATGGGTTGCTAAAGCTATTTGCTCCGGCACGGATTCGCTAAGAATCGGGGGCGCTTCTGGTTCGGTAACAGGCTGTGTGGCAGGAGGTGGAGGGAGGGTTTGTGCTAAAGTTTGAGTGGATTGGTTGCTGAAACTTAACTGTGCAATTCCTCCGTCTGCTTTGGTACTGCCGACAATCCCCAGAGTTAGGAAAATTGCGATCGCACAAAAGTTGAATTTACTTACTGTCATCTTGAATTTCATCTGGGATTTGCTAGGATTTCGCGAGCTTGATTTATAGCCTCTACAGCATTGTTTACCACAAAAATGTTAATTTTGCCTAAATTTTTAAAGAAAAGTTGACTTTCAAAGCTATGATTTAACAAAATAACTTGCTTGTGAGCTTTGAGGGCGAGGGCAATTTCCGAAGCAGTGCCCGCGCCCGTACCGCAAGCAATTATGACATCTGAAGAAAGAATATTAATGTTATTTCTGGCGTTTCCCATATCGGTGACAATGGCAATATCTACAGCTTCGGAAATGCCGCGAGTATCGTTTCCCGGAAGGATGCCGATTGTTAAACCGTTAGCTGATTTTGCACCTTTGTTGGCGGCATCCATCACGCCGACATTTCTGCCGCCAGTTAGCAATATCCATCCTGTTTCGGCAATGAGTTGTCCAAGTTTATAGGCGTTTTCTAAGTCGGTTGATGTGGCATTTTCGCCTGGGCCCATGATGCCAATGATAGTTTTTTTCATAGTTTGGGGTAATATGGTGTTATTGATATTTGCTAAGTAGAACTATCAGAAAGAACCATAATATCTTGTAGGGCGGGTTTAGCTAGAATCTATACTAGAAGGCAGTTTATTGCTGCAAAACCCGCCCTCCCCGTCCCAGATTTATCTGCACCTACTTAGTTTTTTTTGCACGATATACGAAGGTATGTTATCATAAAAATACTTGCATCCTAAACAAAGCTTTTTAAACAACTAACTTGGGTAAAGTTCCTAGTATTGTTACTATGAAAGAGCAAACATTTACACTAGATGAGTCTCAGATAAAATTTTTAGAACTCTGTCAAAACTATGGATTTAAAGATCCTAGTGAATTGGTGAGAATAGCGATTCAACGGTTGGAGTTAGCGTTAGAAGCCCAGCAGTTGGAAGAATCGGCGATGCTTTATGCGGAAGTTTATGCAGAAGATACAGAGTTACAGGAATTGGCAGAATTAGGTTTAGAAGAATGGCCGAAGGAATAAAATTGAAACTGGGGCTAATTATTGAAGTTAATCTTGACCCTGCTAGGGGTTCTGAAACTGGCAAAATTAGACCTTGTATTATTGTGACCAATAATACTTATAATGAGAGAGTTCCCATAATCCAGGTTGTTCCCATTACTGCTTGGAGTGAAAAAAAAGTCAAGATTAGAAGTAATGTGGAGATTGAACCTTCAGCAGCAAATGGATTAACAAAAAAATCTATTGCAGATTGTTTGCAAACGCGCCCTATTGATTATTGTTCTCGCTTGGTGGATATCCGAGGTGAACTTGAGCTAGAGGTTTTACTGAAAATCGATCGAGCTCTCAGAATCGTGTTTGCTTTGTAATTTTTAAGCTTTTTGATGAGGTGATAATCAAGAAATTACGAGGCGATCGCACTTTTCGGATAGTTCCAAAAGGGATCTCGCTCAAGGGCTAATCGAAACAACCTCGCCAGCATCATTTATGCGAACTGCCGAACCCGCTGGTAGCGACGATATCATAGTGCTAACTTGCCTCATCAAAGGTACAAGGCGATCGGGTCTGGTACTGCTGGAATCTAACACGACAATTCTAATCACACGACTTGCTAGATTTTGTTGATAGGGAAGATTTTTATCAGCGGTGATAAAAACATCAAAAGGATGATTCTCCGATCGATCCAAAATTTCCCTGTCTTTTAGTCCTCTCCATCCCATGTCATAAACATTGCTGATTGAATGACCATCGTCTAGGAAAGGCTGAAGAGAGTTTTTGACTAAGCGAGATTTTCATCCAGCAGTATAAGCATTTGAAGTATTTTCTACAGACAGCATCATCTTAGTTACATTTTCTAGGACTTTAATTGCCTGAGTTTCTAGGTAAGGAAAATCATTAATAAATTCTGCCAGGCCACTTTCACCTTCGAGGTAGTCGAAAAAAGTCTTTAAGGGGACGCGGGTGCCGACAAATACGGGGACACCGCTCATAATTTCTGGATCGCGGTGAATAATCCCTCTTGTTTGCAGTAATTCTTCTATGTTCACGGGCTTAACTCCTTTATGTCAAAAGAAGTGGGCAAGTCTGGCTGTAGTTGATGGATAATTATATCATAAATTTAGCAAAGGCGATCGCCCTTTCGGATAGTTCCAAAAGGGCGCACCCTATTTCCTTTGCGGAGATTCTACCAGTTCTGATTCCTTAAGATGTTGCGATAATAGGCAATCTTCAAAGCTGAAAGCTTCTGAGTCTAGAAAACTAGCGAT
>Ga0163154_10004742_pt1 | contig 17687 bp, 16 predicted proteins | sample OliLakLV19MP9P1_FD_148649 | JGI IMG/M metagenome (GOLD analysis project Ga0163154, IMG submission 148649) | Freshwater microbial mat bacterial communities from Lake Vanda, McMurdo Dry Valleys, Antarctica - Oligotrophic Lake LV.19.MP9.P1 | ecosystem: Environmental > Aquatic > Freshwater > Lake >...
AGAGGAGAGAGGGGAGGAGAGGGGAGGAGAGAGAGGAGAGAAGGGAGGAGAGAGGGGAGAGAAGGGAGGAGAGAGAGGAGAGAAGGGAGGAGAGAGAGGAGAGAAGGGAGGAGAGAAAACCCTCCACCCTCCACTCTCCACCCTCCACCCTCCACTCTCTCTCCTCCACCCTCCACTCTCCACCCTCTCTCCCCCACTCTCTCCAAAGAAGACATTTTTCACTATGTTTACGCTGTGCTTCATAATCCTGCGTACAGAGAAAAGTATGCACAGAACCTGAAGCGGGACTTTCCGCGTATTCCTTTGTATGCTGATTTTTGGAAGTGGGCGCAGGCAGGCAAGGAATTGGTCAGTTTGCATCTTTGGGATGGGGAAGCAGAGAGAATAGAGTATGGAGATGAGAGAGTGGAGAAAACTCCTATCTCCCAAAAAGAAACATTTAAACCTATTGATATATATGATTTACAAAGATTTACAAGTTTGGCAGGAATCGATGAACTTAGTAACGGAAGTTTACAAAATAACACGGTCATTTCCGAAGGAGGAGTTGTATGGCTTGACAAGCCAAATGCGCAGGGCGGTAGTGTCTATTCCATCCAATATAGCCGAAGGGCATCAACGGAACAGCACCCGACAATTTTTGCAATTCCTATCGATAGCGAGAGGGTCATTAGCAGAAACGGAAACACAATTATTGATAGCGGAACGCTTAACATACCTCCTTCCGACAACAATGGAAATAATGCAAAAACAACTAAATACTGTGGGGAATTTATTGGGTGGCTTGGTAAAAGCATTGGAGAAAAAATTGGAGAATTGAAAATAGAGAAGGGGAAAATATGCCCTCACCTCTCACCTCCATTCTCCTTATTACTTTGCCTGTAGAAAGCCTCTTGCCTAAGCGCAAAAAATCAGACACTTATGTTATCAAACTGTGTTATCCAATTTTTAGCCTTGCCTGCACTTTTCTAAATACCAATAACGACAGAAAAGTATGACCACAAAAAAATTAGATAGGTTCAAGGCGTTGTAAGTTTAAAAAATATCAGTACCTTTGCTTTAGCATTTAAGTCGTGAGTTTGGTATGCGTGTTTTGTATGTGTTGTTTTCCTTTTGTCTGCTTGTAGGCAAGGTCGCCCCTTTGTATGCGCAAAAGGATAGTCTTGTCTATACGTACAAACAATCTCCTAATACCAACAAAGAAGCCTTGCCTACCAAAAACCTGCTGGCTAAACTGGCACAAGCCGAAAACAGCCGTAATTGGAAAGACGCTGCTAAACTTGCCTACGAGATAGGAATTGATTATGACCATCAGACAAATTACTCATTGGCTTTACAATACTTCCTCAAATCATTGCAAATAGCCCAAACTATTCAAGACACCAAGCGCGTTGCGGCAAGTTTGAACAGCATAGGCATAGTGTATCAAAATCAACAAGATTACAACAAAGCACTTGCCTATTTTGAGCAAAGTCTGGCTATCAAAAAATCTATCAACGATAGGGTTGGTACTTCAACCACACTGAATAACATGGCGATAATTTATCGAAACAGAAATCAGTATGGCAAAGCTTTAGAAACCTATCAGGCTTCACTCGTCATCAGGCAAGAAGTACAAGATAAACGCCTCATAGCCGCCACTTTGAACAATATTGCTACCCTTTATGAGGTTCAAAAAAACTATGAACTGGCTTTGGAATATTACCAAAAATCAATAACACTCAAAGAAGAAATAGCAGACAAACAAGGACTTGTGCACTCATTCAATGGATTAGCAAGTATTTACTACGACAAAAAAGACTACCAAAAGAGCGTTGTTTTTGGAGAAAAAGCCTTTCAGCTTGGCGTAGAAACTGCCTCTATCAAAGAAATACGAAGTACTGCCCAAATCTTATACAAATCGTATAAAGCAAACAAACAATATGACAAAGCATTGCTTTATCATGAGCATTATAAGCAACTAAATGATAGCATATTCAGTGTAGAAAAGACCAAAGCTTTTGCAAGACTTGAGGAAAAACAACTCATTGAAAAGCACGGAAAAGAAATGGAAATTGCACAAAAAGAAGCTGAATCAGACCGTTTTCGAAACTTAACCCAACAAGAAATAAACCAAAGAAGAACCGAGCATTTCCAAAATATAAGCCAAAAAATGCGCTTGGAAAGAAACCGCCTAAAAGCCGAAAACAAAACGAAGGAACTCGAAGTGCAAAAACAAAAAGAGGAAAAGGCTTTCCAAAAAATAATTTCGTATTTGATATTGTTTGCTTTTTCGGGCGCAAGTATGGCTACTTTTATAATATTCAGAAGCAAGCGAAAAGAACAAAAGACAAACAAAGCATTAAACAATACTCTGAAATTGGTTAATGAACAAAAGAAAGCCATTACCGACAGCATCAATTATGCAAAACGTATTCAGATGGCTATTTTGCCCTCCGAAGAAGTATTTACACAAATCTTGCCTGAAAGTTTTGTTTTTTTTCAACCCCGCAATATTGTAAGTGGTGATTTTTATTACTTGGAGCAAAAAGAAAATAAAATTATTTTGGCGGCAATAGATTGCACAGGACATGGCGTACCTGGTGCCTTGATGAGCATGATGGGCAAGGAAATATTGAGCAAAATTATTCAAGATAAAAATATTTTGCAAGCTAATCTTATATTGGATGAGTTGCATAAAGGAATTAGAACTGCCCTCAAACAAGCCCATAACGAAAACAGAGACGGCATGGATTTGGCCTTGGTGGTCATTGATACCCAAACAAGACAAATGGAGTTTTCGGGAGCTAAAAACCCCCTTATTTTTATTCAAAATGGTAAGCTCCAACATATAAAAGGGGATAGAAAAGCCATAGGAGGCGACCAACGAGAACAAGAGCGCGTATTTACGCAACAGCTCATTACCTTGCCTGCCAATGAAGGGACTACGGCATATCTTTTTTCCGATGGTTTTCAAGACCAATTTGGTGGCGAAAATGACAAAAAAATATCGATAGGACGCATGAAAACATTATTTACAGAAATACATGCCCTGCCAATGCAAACACAAAAAGAGGCCGTAAAGAAATATTTTGATGACTGGATAAATGCAGGGACTTCAAAACAAATGGACGACATTTTGGTGATAGGATTTAGATTATAAGGCAGAGCTGTTAAGTTCTCCAAAAAACTTCCCTCCCAGCCTCCACCCAATATGCTCCTCGTCCTTAAAAAAGCCTTCTAAAATTCCAAAATTAGTCTTGTGGCGTAGCAATTTTTTCATTGCTCAGTCAAAACGAATTAGTTTCTTGCTCATGTTACACCTATTGTGGTTTTATGTTGCAAAGATACAAAAAAAGATAAAAGCAGGCCTTATTTCGGCTTACTCTTATCAAAATTATTTGTTGTTTTCTGTGCCAGCTGTTTTTACAGATGTCCCTTCTACTTCACAACCTTACTGTTAGACTTGTACCAAATCGGCTTTTTGCCAAGCCCGAAAGAAACTCAAAATGAGTTTTTTCGAAGACCTTTTTACCGATATAGCAAGGCACATCTATTCAAACCCTCCCTAATAGCGAAGAAAAGCGGAAAATAGGCATTCACAAAAATATCGGCTTATTTTAATGTATTTTCTTGCCTGCTGACTCAAATCGGCTTGTTTGATAAACGAAAGAGCGATTTGTTGTGTTGTATAGAAACACATTCGGCTCAAAACGAATTTTTTGAAATGTAGTGGAAAATTTTATGAAAAGTCCTCTAAAAACAAAAAGAAGAAGAATGGAGGTTATAAAATTAACCGAAATATTAGGGCACGGGTGATGCGAAAATACCTTTTTCAACTCTTTGATTGTCCTGAGTTATTTCTTGAAAATGTACTCAAAGAAATGCAAATCTATTGTCTTCAAAGTTTGGAAATGGTCAAAGAAACACAGAAGAAGCATAGGCGAAAAATACTCAGGCAAAGTTACCGACATCATACGGAATTGAATTATAAAAGAGGTTTTTAAGCCTTGTAAAAGGCTGTTTTGAGGGAGTTCAAAATAGCACTTTTCCAAGTTCTTTGACATAACGAAACAAAGAGTTTTGCTTACAAAAAGGGGGGCAGGCAAGTCCACGCATTTTTTGAAAAAGTAACTCGCCAAACAAGGTGCGTGCCAGCTTTTCCTTTAACTTAATGGGTTTGAATCCCTGTTAGCGGCTGGTGTTTCTCCTCTTTTAATGTAACTTTCAAAATTAAACTCGTTTATTAATGTTTTGCCTATTTGCCTTTAAGGTCTTTATTTCAATGTAAACGAGTCCACATATTATTAAAATTTCTCCAACAAAGTAGGTTAGTCCCAAAATAGTTAGTTTGTTGTAATAATAGATTACAAATCCTAAAGTCAAGATACAATAGGTCAAATTAGCCACAATGACAGGTTTTAAAAGTTTTTGCATGTTATTGGGCAAAAATGCAAAACAGAAAAATGAGTAAATGGCGAGAGCCAATGCTAATATTGAAAGTATCGTAAGTGTTTCTTGAGGCATTCCAAAATATTCATTGAACGTCTTAAGACCTGCAATCAAAAAAATAGTTGTTAAAGTAGCCCCCAAAGCGTCAATTAGGAAAACCGTTTTTGGCTTCAAGGTCAGTGCCTTTATAATTCTTTTTATGTGTCCAATCATTTAGGTTGATTATTTTCTGTTACACTTGCCGCACACGTTTTGCGGCTTGGCAATGTGGTAGAATTAGAAGCACAAAAATTTTGATTAAGCATAAAAATTGATTAGAAAAACTATTTTTTAATTTGCCGCTGAACCCACTATTACGCAAAATGGCTATTAGTGGTTCACTCTTTTTGTCAGCCTTTTTTTTATTTTACGTATTCAAGTTTAATAATTTTTTTGCACGTTTTAAGTCAATTGGTTGTTCTTGTGAAATTTGTAAAAAATATTTTGTCTGCCAAAGTTGAGTTTTCTGTGCTTGTTTGTTCGTTGTCAAATCCCAAGTTGGATAGACCCTAATTCCTCGTTTTCCGTTTCTCGTTTTGTCTGATAAAATTTTATTTTCGTATAATACTATTTTAGGAAATATAAAAAGTCCGAATTCTGTATCTTTTCGTGTTGCAATTATGTAAAAGTCTATATCGTCTGAAATGTCAAACGGTTCTGTAATTCCTTTTTCGTTGCGTTTCCAAATTGTTACAAATTGTCCTGTTTTTGTTGGTGTAATTTTCGCTGTTCGAAATTTTACTTTTTGTCTACTAATTTCAAAATTATGAGCAAAATATTCTCGACTTTCTAATTCAGTTTCTACGTTTGTCAATTCAAGCGCGCAAATTTTAAAAACGGATTTATTGATAAGTTCAAGTTCGGAATTTAAAATTTTTGAATTTGCCACGCCGTTGTTCTTTTATTAATTTTAATTTTTATAGTTTTGTTTTTTGTTTGAATTTTCAATATTTACACTGTCTTTTCAGAATGACCGCTAACGTAAAAGCATTGTTGAAGGCAAGGTTTAAAAGTACAAATACTTACATTAGCAATCTGCCCTGCTTTTGCTAATGCAATGTTGTCATCAGTTTTTCTTTGTTTCATTACGCAGTTGTTCTATTTGCTCAACTGGCAAACCTGTTAATTCTGAAATAAATTTGTTATCAAGTTCTTTTCTAATTCCAGTTTTGGCAATTTCAATTTGTTTTTCCTCAACTGCTGTTTCCAAAGCACTTTTCATACCCCAATATTGAATAAGGTTTTCTTCATAAATGGCTCGTTGTTCTGTGGTTAAACCTGCTAATTCTGCAGTGCCAAAGGCTTTTTGAAAAATTGGTTCGTTGAGAATATTGGGAATGTGGTCAAAACTTTCTAAGTTTTTTAGAAAATAGCACCACTTGTCAAACTTTGTTTTTAATTCGTGTTCTTACAATTTGAACAAAGGCATTTGCAAAAATTTGAAATGCAATTTGTCAAAAAATACATCTCCATCTTGGTCTTTGAGAGCTACATCACGCCTAAATTTACGTCTTTCCTCTGCCTCGTCATATTCAAAATCAAGAATTGCCACAAAATAAACGGGTTCTAATTTGAAGTTCCATTCGCTTTGTTGGGCTTGCTCTCGGATAGGAAAAGTTACATAAAATAGACTTCAGTCTTTGAAGTATTTTACTTTCGCCTTTTGCATTTCTACAATAAACCTTTCGCCCGAAATAGCCTTACAATGAATATCAAAAATAGCTTTTCTTTCTGCCTACAAATCAGCTAAATTTTCCACATTACGGAAGTTCAAAACAGCAATTTGATGATGTGCAGGTAAAAGTTGGTTCAAAAAATCAATTAAAAGGTCTTTGTTGCCTTCCTCTCCAAAGAGTTTTTTGAAGCCAAAATCAGTGTACGGATTGATGTACTTTGCCATAAGTTTATATTTTTGATAAAGTTACAGGTTTTTGTAGATTTATTAACCTTTTTCAAGCGTATATGTGTCTGCGGAGCATTGAACCGCCAATTTGCCAAACTGCTGTTAGCTGTTCGTTGTTTTTTTGTTCAATTTGTCTATTGTAATTATCCTATTTGTATAGGAATTGATTGTCAGTCTAACATTCCTTTCATTGTTTGTAATGTAAATATTTTTACCTGTTTTTATAAATTCCGTTTCGTCAGTTTCCGAAATAATTTCCGAAATCATTTCTTCAATTTTGTCTTTTGATAATTCTTTGTTCAGCTTCTTGTTAATTCGTCCATATACAAGTTCGGTATAACAAATTTTGTTTAAAATATCTTTTTTATAATTGTTCATACTTGCTTTTCTTATTAATTGTAAGTGTTTATAGGCAAATAAATGTCAATTTCTGAAGTTGATTTGTCCCAATTAAAACGGTAATCATACTTCTCAAAATGAATAAATCCTGTCTTTGAATGAGGCTCAATTGTCAAATTCGAGTTCGGTAATATGTTTTTATAAATGTTGTGAATTGTCTGTTTTATATTTTCCATTTTGCCTGTATGTGTAAATATTTCGTAGTTTCCTTTTGGAATTTCTTTATTTACGAAATGTTCTGGGAAAATCATTTTGTCTTGTGGAATTGTTGTCAAGTAAAAATACGTTTCGTTTGTCTTAAAAGTTATTCCGTACTTCTCCCAACTTCCGCCATTTTGAATCAGATTATATTTTTTCAATTCAGCGTTAAACATTTTCCAATGATTTTTTATAATCTCAAAATTGCGGGTTTGAGAGCTTGTAAGTTCTGTAAAAAGTCCAAAAGTTGATATGTTTTTGTCTATGATTTTCATTAAGTTTCTGTTTTGTACAATGACAGCTAATGGTTCTCGGCTTGGCGATGTGGCGGAAATCGAAGCACAAAGCTCCAACTTTGCACTAAAGTTCAATTAAAAAACTGAACTTTATTTCAGTACTAAAGCCGCCATATTGCCAAATCGATGTTGTGCGTTCACCGTATTCGCTATTTAACTATTTCAAAATTCAGTCTGCAAAAAATAATGCAGCAAAAGGGTTGTCAACAAGCCAAAGCCAAACTCCGTCTGCATTTTTACGCATTATATGTGCGGAAGCTCCTTGCATCTTGATTGGGTTTCCTTGCGGGTCGGTAGCTGTTATAGTCCACTTATCTAAACGATATATCAGGTCTTTACCAACTGGCGAATTTTTGTGCTTGTAAATTTTAATATCAGGTTTCATATTGCAAAGATTAGCAACCACCTTTTCTATATTGGCAAGGCCACTAATTGCATTTCCGTCCTTGTCCATATACACTGCTTCTTGGTCAAAGCAAGTCATAGCATTTTTCAAATCACCTTCCCGAATGCAATCCATGAAATATTCATCTGCCTCGTCTGGGTTTGTCCTGTCAAAATTTTGTTTCATATCTTTTTTTTGTTTAATGATGTTAATGTGTGTCGTTTAGCATTACGCATAAGATTTTGTGGCTTGGCAATGTGGTAGAATTAGAAGCACAAAATTTTTGATTAAGCATAAAAGCTCATTAGAAAAACTATTTTTTGATTTGTCGTTGAACCCACTATCACGCAAAGTGCCTAATTTTTTACACATAACAATTAACTGATAATCAGTTGTTTACAATTTATCGTTAAACGCTGATTTTTATCTTTGCGCTAAAGTGTCGGAAGAACCTATTTTTTAAGTTATTTGTTTACCGTGTCGTTTTACAATGATAGCCAACTTCTTAATTGACGCAACTCGTGCCTTTCTTGATACAAATATACGTAAGGTGTTTCAGACTACCAAATAAATTTAAGAGTATTTTTTAAAGTTTTGATAATCAATACTTTAACGTATAATCATTGCGTCAATCAAAGGGCTACAATACAAAAAACAGGCAATCCGTTTTTTACATTGCTTTGACGCATATTTGGGTACATGTTATTTTTGCAATACAAAATGCGCAATTCTTTTTTTTGTATTGTTTTAGCGTATATGTGGGTAGGCAAGGTTTTGACAATACGAAATACGCACTTGCCTACACATACTATACAACGGATTTCTGAACTTTTTGATGCTTTTTTCTACTGTTTTGAGTTGTGATTTGCTACGGTTGATACTGTCAAAAAATGTTTGCGCAAACCTAACAGCCATAAAAAGGCGATGCTCGATAAAGTTACGCAAATACTTAGCCAAAGAGTAGCTTGCGCACTTGCCTGCAAAAGCCAATACAGGGCGACACTCGTTACCAATAAACGTATCAACTCGCCTGCCCACGCCCATGTGCGTTGTTCCAAAATAGCCCCATTCAAAATAACTGCTGCTATGATTAGTCCCACGCTTGTGAGTTGTTGGGGCATTGGTAACTTGGATCGTGTAAGAAAAAAGGCTAACGCGCCACCTGTAATAAGCAAATATTGAAACAAAGCGTAATAATTTAAAGCAGGAGGAATAACGGGGTTATACTTCGTATTTGTGGCGCGATTTACAGCAGGAATGGGCATTTGCCCGCCCAAAGAAGCTGGCCGCCAACCCGGTGGATAAAATACTACTTTTACTTTATCCAAAAAATTGGGGGTTTCTTGCATTTGTTTATAAATAGCAGAAAAGTGTGCAAAATTGGCCCAAACAGGACTCCAACTCGCAAGAGGCGTAGTAATGCCATACGTAGGACGTTCTTCTTCTATTTGAAAAGTACCAAACATTCTGTCCCAAACAATAAAAACGCCAGCATGATTGCGGTCTATATATTTTTCATTGCGCCCATGATGCACGCGGTGATGCGAAGGCGTATTCATAAAATATTCTAAAAAGCCCAGCTTGTCTATAGCTTCTGTGTGTATCCAAAATTGGTAGGTAAGGTTGATAGCACCCACCCAAACCAACATTTCGGTAGGGAAGCCAGCCAGCGCGAGGGGCAGATAAAATGGCGCCGTCCATAAACTTTGAAACCAACTTTGGCGCAAAGCTACCGCCAAATTGTAATCTTCGCTCTGATGATGCACCACATGCCCGCTCCACAATAAATTGATTTCGTGGCTTTTTCGGTGCGCCCAATAGTAACAGAAGTCATAGGCTATAAACAAAATAGCATAATTCAACCATGTATTTTGTATTTTAAAGAATGCGAATTGACTAAAAACCAACTCATACAAACTCAATGGAATGAGTATTTTGAACAAAGTACCCACTGTTTGTTGGCTCGTTCCCATATTGATATTGCTGATAGCATCATTCAAACGATACAATTTTTGGCGTTGCCAATGCTCAACCAACAACTCTATGCCTATCAAAAAGAAAAACAAGGGAATAGAAAGAATAATAGGATTAAAATCCATTTTGCGCGTGCTTTAAAGTTACGTGTCTGCAAAATTAGGTGTGAATACCTAATTTTGCAAGTTTTACGGCTGTATTTTTTTAGCTATCTTTGCGCAAAGTTTTTATGGGCGTATTTTTGAATAAAGTAATCGTATTTTTGCAACAACGTTTCCACAGTTTTGGTTATGCAGGCAAGGGCGTTTCATACCTGATGCGTACCGAAGCGCAATTTAAAGTCCATTTGTTTTTAGGTGCTATAGTGGTCTTTTTGGGTGTTTGGTTGCACATTTCATTTATTGAATGGGCAGTTATATCTTTGGCGATGGGCATGGTATTTTGTGCTGAGGCATTCAATACAGCTATTGAACATTGGGTAAATTGGCTATCACCTGAGCGTTGTCCAGAGGCAGGCAAGGTCAAAGACATAGCTGCTGCGGCTGTTTTGTTGGCTTCTCTTGGTGCTTTAGGAGTTGGGTTTGCTGTTTTTTTACCTAAACTTTTTGTATAATTTTTGATGGATTATTTAATTGTTTTGGCGAGCCTTGCCGCGTTTTTTGCAGGATTTGTAGATGCTATAGTAGGTGGCGGCGGCTTGGTACAAGTTCCTGCTATGTTTGTGCTTTTTCCACAAATGCCTGTTTCGGTAGTGATAGGCACGAACCGTACTGCTTCTTTTGTAGGCACGCTTGTAGCAGGTTATCAATATGCACGCAAAATTGCTATTCCTTGGCGTGTGGTAGCGAGTGCAGGCATTGGTGCGGCTATTTTTGCTTATGCAGGGGCGTTTTTTGCGAGTCTTATCGCTCCAAATTTACTAAAGCCTGTCATGCTTTTTGTGATGTTGTTGTTGGTTATTTATACTATTTTCAACAAAGAATTAGGACGATCAACGACAAGCCCTACAGAAAACATCGCCCTTTTATTCAAAAGTTTTGTATTGGGTGCGTGTTTAGGTTTTTACAATGGTTTTATTGGACCTGGCACAGGCACTTTGTTGGTTTTTGGTTTTTCGGCGTGGTTAAAGTTCAGTTTTCTTAGCGGTTCAGGTATTTCTAAATTTGTGAATGCAATAGCCGACATAGCTTCGCTGGTGTTTTTTTTGATGAAAGGCTTGGTATTATTTCATATAGCCCTGCCTATGTTGGTTTGCAATGTAGCGGGTTCATATCTTGGGAGTCGGCTGGCTATGCTCAAAGGCAATGCGTTTATCCGCATAGTTTTTTTGTGTGTAGTTGCGTCTTTGATGATGAAGTTTGGATATGATTGGTTTATAGATGTTTCAGGCAAGTTTTAGACAAATTCCCACGCGCTTTTATAGGCATCAATGCTATCTATATACGTTAAAAATTCTTTGTAAAACTTGTGTTGCCCAAGCGTGGCACTGTCGCCTATGACGACTAATTTTTGTTTGGCGCGTGTAAGGGCGACATTCATACGGCGTGTATCGCTCAAAAAGCCAACTTCTCCTTTTTCGTTGCTTCTCACGAGTGAAATATAGACTATGTTACATTCTTGCCCCTGAAATCCGTCAATCGAATGTACGCGAATGTAAGGCAGGAAAGGCTTCAATTCAGCATTTTCTGTCAATAACTCTTCCAAATAACGCACTTGTGCGTTGTAAGGAGAGATGATGCCTACTACAAAATCGCTTGTAAAAGTGATACTTTGCAGGAGGGCAGTAAGGTGTTTTATCAAAAGTACAGCTTCGTCAGGGTTGTAACGGCTTTGCGATTCACTGTTTGACTTTTCCTCATAACTGCAACCTGCCGTGTCTATAAAAGCTACTACGTCTTGCATTGCTTCGCCTTCGGCACTCAAGAGTGTTCCATTTGCTACAGATTCGTGTGCAGTAAGTTCGCCGTGATAAAATTGTTGGTTAGAAAATGCCATAATAGCTTCATGCATGCGGTACTGCACGTTGAGCATTGTGGCGGTTTGTGGTTGCTTTTCTATGACTTTTTCCAGCAGAGTTTTGTCTAGTCCTTCTTTTACAGCTTGTTGCGATTTTACTGTAGGGGGTAGTTGAAAATGATCGCCTGCCAGTACAACTCGATGCGCTTTTGAAATAGGTATCCACGTAGCAGGCTCAAGAGCTTGTGCGGCTTCGTCTATAAAAACGGTTGAGAATTGTCTTTTTTTGATGTATTTGTTCACTGCTCCGACAAGTGTGGCGGTGATGACTTGCGCATTTTGCAATAAGTTTTCGACTATGTATTTTTCTATGTCGCTTGCTTCGTCGAGCATTTTATGTGATTCGGCAAAGAGTAATCTGCGTTGTTCGCGTTCATCTTTTCCAAAACTACGTTTGTATTTGTGCGCCATTTTTCGAAACTCGTCGGCACTTCTACGAAGTTTGCGGATATTTTTAAAATCTACATGATTGCTTATTTGCCCATCGAGGCTATAGCCTTGTATCGCCTCGTCCATACGTGCAGGATTGCCTATTCTCAATACACGCACACCTGCGTCAGCCAATTTTTGGGTAAGCAAATCTACAGCTGTGTTGCTTGGTGCAGTTACCAAAACTTGTCTTTCAGTTTGTAACGTAACGCGAATAGCCTCCACAAGTGTTGTAGTCTTGCCAGTACCAGGGGGGCCGTGTATAATGGCTACATCTTTGGCGGCAAGGATATGGCAGACGGCTTCGTTTTGCGATTTGTTCAAGCGAGGGTTTTGGTAATAATCTATATGCGAACCAAATTCAGCTTCTTTTTCACCCAATAGAACAGCTCTTAAGCGTGATAGAGGGAGTTTATCCGCCTTTTTCACATATTCCATTGTGTCTTTCATCTCCTTGTAGCTCGCAGTATCAAAAAGCCAATCGATGCCTAAAGCACCGTCATCTATCCAATCGGGTAGTTCGCGGGTAGGAAAGGCAACCCGCATATTGTTGCGCCATAGCCCTACAATGATGCCATTCAAGACAGGGTTTTTTCCTTGTTGCACATTTTGGAATAGTGAAATTGAATCACCCACTTGAAAACGGTGTGGCTCATCAGTTTGCGAAGTGCGTTCTAAACTGATATAAAGTTGCTCGCCTGTGCCTATCTCGGTGCCGTTTATTTGGATAGGATACCAAGCAAAACCTTGTTTTTTGCGTTGGTGCAAAGGCGTATCCAATACTTTCTGTTGGTATTGGCGCAGGTCTTCTTGCAATTCTATCTCTAAAAGGCGAGCGAGGTTTTCAAAATACATAAGAAATAGGCTTTAAAAATGCAATTTTAGACAATTTTTGTATTAAATTTGTGGTTGAAAGAAAAGAGTATGATTTTATTGAATAAGATGTATATATATTGGAGTATTATTCTTTTATTGTCTTGCGCAAATGTGTTTGCGCAAGACTTTAGCAAAGCGACCTTGCCTGCCCGACCTACAAAGGATTCTACAGGGGCTAAACAAATAAAAATGGCGCAATTAGCAGACCTCGTGCACACCTTGTATGAAGAAAATCAATTCAATGGAGCCGTATTGGTGATGGAAAAAGGGCAAATGCTTTTTCATAAAGCCTTTGGCTGGGCAAATATAGAAAAGAAAGACACACTCAAAACAAGCACGCCTTTTCGCCTCGCCTCTGTATCTAAGCAATTTACGGCGGTCGCTACCATGATGTTGTATGAGCAGGGAAGGGTAGGATTGGACGACGCTGTGCAGTTGTATTTGCCCGAATTCCCCTATAGAGATGTTACGGTCCGACACCTGTTGAACCATAGTTCAGGGTTGCCTGACTATTTTGGGATAGGCTGGCATATCCAAAAACATTATGGGAACTTGAAAATTATTCATAACCAAGACTTGCTGAACTATTTGATGATATATCAGCCCAAACTGGAATTTAAATCAGGCAAGCGCAGTAGTTATACCAATACAGGTTATGTGATACTCGCCCTCATCATAGAGCGTGTAAGCAAAATGTCTTATTCCGCCTTTTTGCAAAAACATATATTTGATGTAGCAGGTATGGAAAAAGCTTTCGTTTACAACGTGTATGGCAATTTTGATATGGCACACAGCATAGACACCATACGTATAAAAAGCGACACCATTTTTGCAAGTAACAACGAAATGCGCATAGAAACTACTTTTAAAATAATAGACAAAACGCGCTCTATACCCAAAAAACGCGCCTACGGTTATGAAAATGCGTACCCATACCCACAAGGCATGGTATTGTTGGATTTTCATCAATTTGATGGCATGGTAGGCGAGAAGGGGGTTTGCGCCTCTACCGAAGATTTGGTGAAGTGGGACAGGGCTTTGCGCGACCACAAACTGCTCAAACCAGCCACATGGCGCATCATGGTTACGCCTACTACTGACGGCGATTATAGAGATTGGGACTACGGCTTTGGCTGGAAAGTGCTAAAAAAAGACCACGACATCGTGTATCATCATGGGCTTTATCGTGGATTTAGAACTTGCTTAATGCGCTCACAATCTGAACAAACCTTGATTTTCGTTCTTTCCAGTGTACAAATAGGCGGCAAAATGACACCCATTATGGACGCAATCAAAAGTATTTTAGAAGGAAAAAAATGTAAAACACCTGCCGCCACTCGCCTCGAAAAAGACACAGAAGCTATATTCAAGCGTGAATATTACATCAATTATCCAATAGGAAAATAATGCTTTCCTTGCCTATATGAAAAAAAAAATTACTTATATTTTATCCAACATCGACAAAGCCCTCGCTTTTGAATGGATAGCGGAAGAACTCAATCCCGAAAAATTTGAACTCTCTTTTATTCTCTTAAATGAAGGCGATAGTTATTTAGAACAATTTTTGAAAACCAAACAAATACCTGTCTTTCGTGTGCAGTACGCAGGCAAGAAACATCTTTGGCGTGCCTTTTGGCAGGTAAGGCGTTTGCTAAAAAAGATAGGCACACAAACAGCCCACGCGCATTTGTTTGAAGCCAATATCATAGGCTTGAGTGCGGCGTGGAGTTTGGGTATCAAACAACGGATTTATACACGACACCATGCTACGTTGCACCACGTCTATTTTCCCAGAGCTGTTTATTATGACCGCTTTGTGAATTGGCTGGCTACAGATATAGTAGCCATTTGTGCGTCTGTAAAGCATATTTTAGTCGAAAAAGAGGGCGTAAAACCTACTAAAATAAGCCTTATTCCACATGGCTTCAAATTAGAAGACTTTGCCACAGTATCTCTTGAGCGCATTAAAAAATTACAAGAAAAGTACAATTTACCAAAACAATCGCCTTGCATAGGTGTTATAGCGCGGTATATACATTGGAAGGGCATACAATATATCATTCCTGCATTTGCCAAAATACTTGAAAAATACCCGCATGCACACTTATTGCTCGCCAATGCACAAGGCGATTATAAACCGCAAGTTCACGCATTATTGGCTACCTTGCCTGCCAACAGCTATACCGAAATAACCTTTGAGCAAGACTTGCCTGCCCTGTACCAACTATTAGACTTGTATGTGCATGTGCCTATCAATCCCGATTTGGAGGCATTCGGGCAAACATACATAGAATCCCTCGCGGCAGGAGTGCCTGCTATTTTTACGCTTTCAGGAGTCGCGCCTGAATTTATTGAACATGAAAAGAATGCTTTAGTAGTGCCATTTGAAAACAGCGAAGCGATAGCAACAGCTATTGAACGTATTTTAGGCAATGAAATATTGAAGCAAAATTTGATAGAAAATGGTAAAAACAGTGTGAACCCGCGCTTTTTACTCGAAAATATGATAAACGCACTTGAGCAATTATACACTCGATAATATGCAAAATATACACTACAAATTGAGCATCACACAACCCCGAACGCATTATGCACAAGTGCAAATGCAGATTGCTGAACCACACACGCTTGTCGCAGCTAATGGCTATATAGAGCTGAAAATGGCGGTTTGGACTCCCGGCTCGTATCTGGTACGCGAATATGCGCGTATGGTAGAGCAGGTAAGGGTGGAGGGCGGTACAGTTCGCAAAATCAACAAAAATACGTGGCGTGTTTTGCTTGATAAAAGTACGGAAAAGCTAACAGTGCATTATGCTGTTTATTGTTTTGAACTTACTGTAAGGACAAATTATATAGACCAAGATTACGCTTTGCTGAATGGCGCACCTACGTTTATGTATGTAGCCGAACATTTGGACTTGCCTGCCACACTTGACATAGACATGCCCAATAATTGGAGGACGATACTTACCGCCTTGCCTACCCAGCCTACACAAACGTTTGACTATCATACACTTGTAGATTCGCCTATCGCTTTGGGAAATTATGACGTGTTTGATTTTGAAGCAAATGGCATAGCCCATAAAGTAGGCATACAAGGTCTGGAAGACTACAATCAAATGCAAATCGCGGCTGACATGCAACGGATAGTAGAAAGTGCAACAGCTATTTTTGGCGAAAATCCTTGCGAAGCCTATACTTTCATGACCATCTTTACCCAAAAAAGTAGGGGAGGGCTTGAGCATTTGTTTTCTACAGCGTTGATAGCAATACGCGAAGAATATTTTAAGCCAGAAGGCTATGAAGATTACCTTACATTGATAGCCCACGAGTATTTTCACGTCTGGAATGTGAAACGCCTTTGCCCAAAACCGCTTGATAAGTTTGATTATGAGGCAGAAAATTATACTACTTTGCTATGGCAAGTAGAGGGCTTTACAAGCTATTATGAAAATATAGTAATGCTTAAGGCTGGGCATATTTCCCCTGAACAGTTTATTGAAAAAAATATAGAACACCTGAATATTGTAGAAAACCAATACGGCAATCAAGTGCTTTCGCTCGCCGAAGCAAGTCTAGACGCATGGATAAAAGCCTATCGCCCTCACGAAAACTCAGCCAATAGCAGTATTTCATACTATACCAAAGGCGCAATTATTGCCATGTTGTTGGATTTTGAAATTATAAAGCACACAGGCGGCGCACGAAACCTTGATGATTTGATGCGGCATCTTTACCAAAAATTTTATAAAACAGAAAAAAGAGGGTTCACGGAAGAGGAAATATTGGAGGCGGTGATACATATCGCTACTTTGACCGAGATCGAGAAGCCACAAAATGAAGCCTATTTTCAAGATTTTTTTGACAAATATATTTATGGTACAACACCCATTTTTTACCACACTTATTTTCAATCAGTGGGATTGACTATTATAGACGAGAATAAAGCAAAAAGAACGCCTTTTTTGGGCATAGAATTGGATAAAAACGCTGTGAAATTTGTGAAAAGAGGCAGTAATGCCAACCTCGCAGGATTGCAAACAGGTGATAAACTCGTCAGCATGAATAGAGTAGAGTCCTCGCAATATGCAGACTGGATTAAAAGACAAAAGGTTGGCAAAAGTGTCAAAATAAAAGTCTTACGCGATGGCATATTACGCGAAATAAGGGTCGTCATAGAACGCGATACAACCCGCCAATTCAAAGCTAAAGAAATGCTTAAAAAAAACGCATTACAAACCAAATATTATCAAAAATGGATGCGTTTTGTTTAATTTTTTGGTGATCTGACAAATTTTGTGTTGAACCACATAGAAACATAGAGAGCATAGCCCGAAACACTATGTTCCATGTCTTTCTGTGTGATTTATACTTTACCCCACTAAAATTGTCGAAGCACCAATTTTTTTTGTTTTTAAAAGGGCGCATTTCAAAACCTTTTCTTAAGACCCGAAGAACGTACAAAAGCAAAAAATAAAGAGGCTTCAATGGTAACTGTAGCCAAAATTGAAAATCGTAAAGCCTTTGAAATTTCTAAAAATGTTATTATTGAAGGTTTTGATAATCAAATAATTGCTAAACTAACGGGTTTAATGGTTGAACAAATAGAGCAACTTCGAAATAAATAGGACTTACGCATCGCTTAAAGTCTTAGTACAAGAGCTTCCTATTCTCAATGTTATTTGAAAATACTTAACTATGTGCATGTTTCCAAACAAGCTTCCTATTGAAAAGCGTACAT
>Ga0163154_10004744_pt1 | contig 17685 bp, 14 predicted proteins | sample OliLakLV19MP9P1_FD_148649 | JGI IMG/M metagenome (GOLD analysis project Ga0163154, IMG submission 148649) | Freshwater microbial mat bacterial communities from Lake Vanda, McMurdo Dry Valleys, Antarctica - Oligotrophic Lake LV.19.MP9.P1 | ecosystem: Environmental > Aquatic > Freshwater > Lake >...
ACGCAGGCAGCGCGACAGCCCGAGGCGATCCCACAAGGCCGACAGCAGCCACGGGCCACCGGCTTCCAACGCACGCTCAAACGCCGGTGCCTCCGGTGCGGCGCGCCCCGCAGCGCGACACAGGCCCTCGATCAGGCGATCCAGCTGGCCGTCGGCCGCGTCCAGCCGCCCGAGGTTGGCGACGTGACGATGGCGCACCGCGCCCTGCGGATCGCGAGAGGCCTCGACCAGCTGCACATAGCGCCGCGGTCCGGAGCGCGTGATCTTGACGAACATGCCGCCACCGTATCAGGCCACATACATTGCTGCAAATGGCTGCAAACTGCACGACGTGCCACTACAGACGTTTTCGATTTTTCGGTCCATGAAAGGCCGCAACCCATTGATCCGCCGAGATGAAGGGGCGGCTAAAAGGGGGGTGTTGGGTGAAAGGTGTCGAACTCGGGGGTCATGAGCTGATTGGCTACCGCAAGACGAAGCCCCTACAGGCAGCGCTGCGGCGGGAGGACGCGCACACCGGCGCAATACTCGACGCGCTACTATCGGGCGCGTGGAAGCGCTCCTTCCGGCACCCGGCTGCTGCGGTCGGCGCGATCGTTAGAGCAATGGACCGATTCAGCGCGGCACGTGGTGTGGGCAACGCCCCGACTTGCAGCGCCGGGTGAGCTCGATTTCGACTATGCTGGCACCGCAATCGGCGGCAGGCAGATCAGGTTAAATTTCGCTTCACAACTGTCTCAACGACAAGAGTCGCGTAAGGCAATGACAATCAAACACAGCCAACCAGGACACCAACTATGCGATACAAAGTAGTTCCTTTCGCAGCTTCAATTGCCAGCCACCAAGCTGCCTCCGCCGTCGCGGAGCAAATTCAAAGCCTCATCGCAAGCCACGTTTCTGACGGCTGGGAGTATGTCGACATTCACCAGCTCGAAACCTTCAAGGCGGGCTCCAACGGCTGCTTCGGGCTTGGTGCAACGCCGTCAATCACGACCTCAGTCGAGTTCATCGTCTTCCGTCAGTGAAGCATCTGCTGTTAGCGACGGTCCGTGTCTACTGGGCCGTGTGGCCGCGACATCTCAATCGCGGCTGTATCTTCCGAGAGACCTGCTCGCACAACGTCCACCGTGTTGCGTCAGACTCTGGCTTCGTCGCTGGTTGCCGAGCCCTGCTCTACCGCCTGCGCACTTGTCGTCCCGGTTACGCCGTCACGACGAGTGCCGAGGGAGAGCTTGGCCTCCTCATGCGCGACGGTTCATTCTTGCCAGAACACCTGGTTGCGGAGGACATTCTTGCTCTGACCCATCGAACCATTGCAGACCTTGAACAACGCTTCTCCAGCAACAGCCGCAAGACCTAAACCTGACAAGCCATCCGATGCGCGTCGTCAGCTATCAGTAGAAGTCACGGCTTGAGCATGGCGTTTTCCATGGATCGGAACTCGATAGTCAAAGGCGGACTCAACGAACTGGCGATGGGAGTCGCATCCAGCCGTTGACATTGTCGCTACATGCATCTACAAACGAATCTAGTTGAGGTCCGCAGCGATACACCCGGACGTCAGCCAAGTGCAAAACTCGTCGCGGCATGTCGATAGCTCGTCGAACCATCGGAACGACGTACCTGAGCTTGTTTGCGAAGCGCATAGTTCAAGGGGAATTTATGCTGCGCGTCTGTCTTTCGCCAAGCTACGCTTGGGCCCTGCGAATTGGCAGACACGCTGCCGATGTCGCGTGTGAGGCCGGCTCAGTGCCTGCAGGTGATCCACAGCATCGCTTTGTCAAGAAACGCAGCGCACTATCCGGGAAAGCGCACCGTCGGTTCGTCGGAGCCGGCTTCGTCAGCTACATCGAGCACAAACGGGTGCAGCGACGCGATACGGAAGACCGCAGCGCCAGGTCCAAGCCAGGTCTGCACTCGAAATGGCGAAGAAGCGTCGACACAGCACGTCTCAGTGAACCCGTTGATGTGAAGCAATTTCACGCAGTTTCCGCCCCGCTGCACAACTCCATATTGCAGCCAACGCTTCCCGAAAAGCGCGCGATGCCGGTACGCAACGTGATAGACGAACGGTCCATTTCGATATGCACAATCACTGACGGAAATTCGCAACGTGGCGTAGTAGTTGATGCGTCCCGCCAAATCGTGTTCGAACTCACGCACGCACCAGTCCCTAGCGAAGAAATCGCGGGCCAACCAAGCAGGTGGCCACATGGTTCGCCGGCCGAGAAAGCTACTGAGGAATTCAAGCGCTGGCGGGTCCCAACGGCCGTGCAGATAAGCGGTGGACAGACGCTCCATGGTGGCCTCTGGATCGTCCTCCGGCAGTCGCAACAGGCACATCGGATCGACGTCAAGAATGCTGCACAATCGCAGCAGATCGTTCTTGGTGCGCGGCATCTGGCCTTGCGTCCACCGGTGGATGGTCGCGCGATGCGGCGGCTCGATGCTCTCTCCCTTCTCCGCCTCCTGCCAATGCCAGCGATCCCGCAGCTCGGACGCCCCGCGCGGCAATCGCTCCGCAATCAGGTCCCGCAGTCGCCGACCATCCAACGCCACCACCCCAGACCTCACAGGAATAGTCGCATCGGGAGCGGCCCGAACGCGACCACGTTTTCGCGATGGCTTGGTATCGTCCATAGACTCAAGAAGAATCTGGGAGACAAAAAATGTCAAGAAACATCGAAGTGATAGTTGAAGGGGGCGGAGCTAACCTTTACGAAATAAACGAATCAGGCGGTCGATTCACCGCATACAAAGTCACAGTCCATATTTTGGTGCCCAACTCCAAAAGCAACATCGGAAGTGCCAGATCGCTTGAAGACGCGTTGTCGGTGATCAAGAGCCATTCCGGGAAAAGCATTAAGAGCATCGACTAATATCAATATTTAATCTCCAATTCCACATGTCAGGTGTTGTTATCGACTATTTTCCTTCTAGCGTCGCACGAGCTGTGAGCGACTCACAAGTTCGCCGCGCCTCCTTTAAGTTCCTTGACCAGAGACCAATCAAGCAACCTGATAAGTGATCTTCAACACATCACCTTCTTAACTGACATTCGGTGCCAAGACATGAGCATTAGAGATTTTTTTCAGACAATTCAATGGGGTCCAACTTTACAAATCGCCGCAATTCGAATCGGCATTGCGTCCATCGTATGGTCTTTGTTTTTCTTGATTTTTGGTAACACGACAGTCGCAGAATTTTTCCCGCAGCTTTTTACAATGTTTGTCTTAATAACTGTTTTCGTCGGTATCGCTATTCCTGCGTCCGGACTGTCTCGCGCAGGCACTCCCTTTGTCGGCTTAGCAACCTTTCCGGCATGGCTGGTTGTGGTTGCGGACCCGTTCGTTAAGATACTCCATACGAAACGGCCAGACTTAGTTCCAGTAGAGAGTTTTAATTTCTTTAATCCACCAGTCCTTGGAGTTTTTGGTGCTGCGGATTCTTCCCAGTCCAAAGATTCGACGAAAAAAGCAAAAGTCCAGATCGTGCCTGATCCCCCAAAACCGGTTGATCGAGAACCGTCGTCGACTACGCAAGACGTTAGCGCGTTTGACACGGGCTCACCGGAAGAACGCTACGCTCGCGCGAGTCAGTTTTGGAATTCAAAGGATCCGAGCGCGCAGTCGACGGCGATAAAAATATGGCAGCGCATGACTAGTGAAGGGGTGCCGTACGCAAAACCGTATCTCGTTTATGGGAACTACCTGTCGGCCGTGGATCCAAGGGGCAATTGCGATGAAGTCGTCGAGCTGCGCAGGCGACTCGTAGCAATTGAACCAGAAAACATAAAATTCAAGAATTATCTAGCTGGCAGCCTCTTCCTAGAGGGAAAATTGTTGTGGGACGATGGAAATAATAGTGCGGCGTTCGAAAGTTATATCGAAGGACTGCATCACTTCCTCGATACGGGCCAAGTCATGAACAAAGCAGCCCCGGTTACCGCGCGCATTGCATTTTGTGCTTGTAGGATGTTCTCAAAACAGGCGCTCGAGCGAGACTCGAACGCCGACCTCGGTGTTCGTTTTTTCGATTGGTGCGAACGCGCAGGAATTGACGCGAACGAGGACATTGACATCTCCGACGCTAGAACAAAATGACTGCTTAGGCCAGCAGCATTCGAGGAGCGGCCGATTTTCCGTCTCAATTCGGATCCCACTATATAGGAGCTCATGGTGATTAAGAGTCAGAAAACTGGCGAGGCCGCAGACTCATGGCAGTCAATTTCAGAGCAGAGGTTGTGCCCATGCAAGCCATCGCATCAGCAGGCCCGCGGGAGACCGTCATGAACACAAGCGGGCAACCGACACCCCCTTCTGATCTCGTCGATGCGGAGTCCTCGGCGGCGGATCAAGCGGTTGGCCAAACGGCACTCGACACCGGCAACGCCACACCCTCAGCGTCACCGGACCCAAGCACGGACACGGCCACGCGGCACAGCGAAATGCTTGCGGCGATCCGGCACTTGCAGGGCATTATCGAAACAGTTGGCGAGAGGTCGCGCGCCGACCAGGACATCATCAGTCGTATGCAGGCAAGGATTGAGGCGCTGCAGGCTGATCAGGTTCGTGCGCTGCTGGGTCCGGTGGTGACAGAGCTCGCTGGCCTCCACGCAGACTTCGCCGAAGCAGCCCTGCGGGACTATGAAGTATTTGGACTCGCACGCGTCCAAAAGGAATTTGGGCTCCTCAGCAGCCGCATCGAGAACGCGCTTGATCTGCTGGGCGCGGTCTCGGTCGACGCAAAGCCAGGCCAGGTGTTCGACTCCCGCCTGCACACCGCAGCGCGTCAGACGCCGACCGCTGACGCCGCCCTCGACAAGACCATCGCGATGGTCCTGCGCCAGGGTTTCGCGTTTCAGCACGAGGCCAAACCCGCCCTCTATGCGCGCGTCAATGTCTACAGGTACGACAGCGCGCTCGATGGGCCTGCTCCGCAGGCTGAGTCGAAGCCGTTTGCTTCCCCTGCGCCAGTAGCGGCTGAGCCAGCCGCCGCCCCGGTTGACAACGCGCCAAAGGCCGCCGACGCAACGCCATTCCATATCCCCTTCGAATCGGACAAGGAATAAAAACCCGTGAACGATAAAGTTTTCGGAATCGACCTCGGCACGACCTATTCGGCCATCGCCTTCATCAACGAGAACAACCAGCCGGAGGTGATCCGCAATCGAGAGGGCGATGAGACTACGCCCTCAGTCGTGTACTTCGAAAATGCGTCGAACTTCGTGGTCGGCAAGGAAGCGAAGAACGAAATTTTGCTGAGCCCCGACACTACGATGATGCTTATCAAGCGACACATGGGCACCAACATATCCTTCAACTACCATGGCACACAACACGGGCCAGAGTCAATTTCGGCGATCATCCTTAAGGATCTCGTCGACTATGCGCGTGAAGCGACGGGGATTGAATCCAACAAGGTTGTAATCACCGTTCCGGCGTACTTTGGCATCGCCGAAAAACAAGCAACCCGCCAAGCGGGCGAGATCGCGGGTCTTGACGTCGTGGGAATTGTCGAGGAGCCGGTCGCGGCCGCGCTTTCGGTCGGAATTCGGCCAGGCGAGGCACGAACGGTGTTGGTATATGACCTCGGCGGCGGCACATTCGACTGTACGATCATGGAGATTTCGGAATCGCACGTCGACGTCATAGTGGTCGACGGAAAACGTGAACTGGGCGGTGCCGATTGGGACGCGCGCCTGTTTGATCTGGTTCGTGATCGATTCGTGGCGCAGGCAGGACTTGCTGAGGACCCAGCGGCTGACCAAGACTTCGCTCAGAAGCTCAGCATGCAGGTGGAAGACTTGAAGAAGTCACTCTCGCGAAGGGAGTCGGCTAGCGTGACGCTCAGTTACGGTGCTGCGCTCGAGAAAGTCGAGGTGCGGCGTGCCGAGTTCGAGGAAGCCACTCGCTCGCTCGTGGACGAGACGATCGAGATCGTGCGTCGTACTCTCGCGTCCGGCCAAGAGAAGCGCCAAGGCCTTCGGCCAACAGAAATTCTGCTGGTTGGAGGGTCTTCAAGGATGCCGATGGTCGAGGCAGCCCTGCAAGCTGCGTTCGGCTGGACGTTGCGCAAGACTGACCTAGACCTTGCCGTTGCCAAGGGAGCAGCGGTCTACGGGTTCGACCCGCTGCCTCCAGTGCAGCGAGGCGAAGACTCCCAGCCCGGCAATCAAGGTACTCCCGCAACCCGGCAACTGCCCTCAGGCAAGGCAGTGACCATTTCCTCTGTCCTCTCGCGCAGCCTAGGACTCCGCTATGTGCGGAGCACGGCTTCAGGCCCCGAAGAATATGTGGGATTCGAGGCGCATGCGAACGACTCTCTTCCTTTAAGGCAGCAATTCGACGCGTATACGAACAGTGAGGGGCAGACCTCAGTTGCGATCCACATTTACGAGCAAGCGGGCGAAGTGGAGCATGAGGCTGTCGAATCCAACCGCGAGGTGACTCCAGACGGCCCGGGGGCAGTCCTCACTGGTCTGTCTCCTTTGCCGAAGGGCTCGGCGATTCAATTTGAGCTCGAAATCACGGCCGAAGGCGTGGCTACGCTGTCTGCACTTGAACCGGTAACGGGGAAACGCATTCGTGTAAAGATCTTGCTTTCCGTCATGCAGAAGGAGGATGTTGATAGAGCCAAGGGCGTGGTAGCGAGGCTCACGCGTCGTGAGTAACCACTCCGCAGCCCTGGCCATGCGCAAAAGGGGGGGGGCGTGACGTTCAATTCCGGCGAATACCGCAAGCGCGTGGTGACGATGTACGCTCACACCAAACAGCCGTTGTTGCACGCGGCTTTACGCGACTTGAGTGATGGTAAGAAGGTTCCGAGCAATCTCGACCTGCTGGAGTTGTACGAGATCGACCCGCGATGGAGCGATGCACAGATCGCTGAGCAGGTAGCGAATGTTGCGAATGACCTAAATAAAATCGCTGCAAGTTCGCTTGGGTTCAAGGCAATAGGCCATAACCTTGTCAATCTGCACAAGAAGCTCGCTCACGCCAACCCTGGTCTAGCGACCAGCGCATTCTGGACAGCTCAGTCGAAGAAGCGCGACGAGGCCCGCCAAGATTCCTTGTCGGACTTCGGAAAAGCCGCCGCCGCTGAGTTGGGGCCTTTAGGTGCGATAACCGCTCAGCATCTACGTGAACTCGCACGGCGCTCTCGGGTGCCGGAAAAGATTGGAGAGGCCGATCTCGCCAAGTACATAACTGCGTCGGGTGGCATTGTCGTGCCAGCCGTTCCCGAAGTCACTGCGCCCGCGCAAGCGCTTAAGGAGATCGGCTATGGCGTCGCCACGACGGCGAGCCGCAGCGTGCTTTCGGCGATCTTTCTTAAGCATGTTCATAAGGACAAGAAGCCTGAGCCTGAACGCTTCTCACTGCTTGATGGTTTCCACGTGCCCGTGCCCGGGAGTCCTCCGCTCTCGCTGAAAACCGTGGCTGAATCGCTCACCTACTCTAAGGAGATGCGCGACAGCAATTTGAGCAGCGAGCTCGGGAAGGTACTAAGCACGATCCAAGGGGCCGCGCCTAGCGACGACGCGTTACACCAGCTCGTGATTTGTGCCTTCATCGACGTCGCAAAGCAGATCACTAGCGAGTTCCCGTTGCAGTTGCAGGCTTTAAGGGCCTTCATGGAGCGCACCGGCATCGAAGAAATGGATGCCAAACGTATCCTTCTGCATGTATTGGGAGGCAAAGCGCAGACGCCGGGTGGTTACCGTGAAGTTGAGGCTAAGATCGCGAAAGGTGCTCTTAAGCACGCCCGCCGCGCCTACGATGCGATGCGTGCCGCAACGAAAGGATCGTCGTCTCCAGAAGAAGCCAGGACGCTGGCCGCCTTGCAGGAAGCCGAGCAACGTGTTGAGCGACTTCGAGCCACCGCCCGCGACGCCGTAGAATCAGGTGACATCGAGACAGCCCAAAAGGCGCTGCGAAATGCCCTGACGATCTGCACGGACGACGCAGAGCTCGAGGAAACCGCTCGTAGGCTACCACCAGCCGCACCGATTCGCCTTGTCGCCGCCGCGACGGAAGAGGGCCAGTTTGTGCGCTTGAGCTGGGAACCCGGGTTTAGCGACACCGGCGATGTGCAATACCAGATTGTGCGCAAGATCGGTGCGGCGCCTGCCAACAACCGAGATGGCAGTGAGGTCGGCAAAGCGATCTCGGAATCCGCCTTTGTCGATGCCCAACCCTCGGTCGCTGCCGTGCTGCACTATGGGGTTTCGGCAACGCGGGGAGATGGCTACTCGCCCGTCGCCACCGCCAGCATCCGCTTGCTGCCACCAGTGCGTGATGTGCGAGTGTCGTCCGATCCAGCAAGTGTGGGTCTGCGATGGACGACACCCGTGGGAGCGCGCGCAGTAGAGCTCTGTCAAGTCGCGCCGGATGGCAGGAGAACACTGATCCCAGTAGGCACGCAGAGTGGTGCCACGTCTGGTGGTCTGACGATGGGCGCAACCTACACTTACCTGCTCACAGCCGTTTACACGGGGCAAGACGGTGCAGAGCTAAGATCTGAAGCGGTGCGAGTGATTGGTGTCCCCCGTGGTGTTGCAGATGTTGTTGCATCACTGTCGTTGGCGAACTGCACGAGCAACAGCAGCGCACCTGAAATCGAGGCATCTTGGCAGGGAATCCCCGGCTATCAGGTCGAGGTTTGGCACTTTGCGCAGCGCCCAGCGTGGGCGCTGAGCACGCGTGTGCCCATGGCGAACGTGCGATCCCTCGGCACGCAGTTGGCAGGACGGGAAACCAGCGGCGGCGCTAGCCAGGGTGTCCGCGGATCGGCAGGCAGCGGGTTGCGCTACTACGTCGCGATCACGCGCGACGGCGATGAGGCATTGATCGGGCAGGTGCAACCATTCGGCATTTGCCCTCCTGTGACGGATGTCGTGGCTGAACGATTCAACGAAGAAGTGCAATTGCGGTGGAATTGGCCAGGCAACGAGTTCGATGTGCTTGTGCGCTGGACTGGCGCCGCCGGCAGCGGCGAAAAAGTGGTCATGCGTAGTGACTACCTCAAGGAAGGATGCCGCATACGCACCGGCACCGGCGGGGCCGTTTTTACACTCTCGACGATTGCCGGCCAGGCCGATGGCGAGTGGGCTTCGCCCCAGACAAGGGTCGAGATCGTGCCGGCGTCGGCAGCTGTGCATTACGAGATTCAGGTTCACCGTAGCTTCTTCCGTTCACCGAAATCCGCAACCCTTCGATTCTCTGGGGCAGCCATAGGTAATCTGGAAGTCGTAGTAGTAGGTGCATTCAGCCGAATCATGCCCCACGACGAAAGTCAGGGAACTGTGCTCGTCCGAGCGAGCGTGAATCCAGCAGCAAACCCCACTTTTGATGTCGCGCTGCCGAGCGGAAGTGGCCCGCTCTGGATCCGCGCTTTCTCAAGCACCCCTGGGTTGCGGCTCGTTGACCCTCCTTCGTTCCAGATGAGGGTCGAGTGATGTTCTTTGGATTACTGGGCAAGAAGCCTGCGTGCCCCTACTGCTACACGCGGGTCAGTTCCAGCGGGCTTTTTTACCGTTGCCTGGGGTGGGTTAATATTGCGGGGAAGGACAAGTGCAAGAAGACGGAGGATCCAACACGTGTTCGCGTACTGTCCTCCTCAGAAGCAGTCTTGCCTTCATTCAAGCCTGATGTCTGGCGCAGCCTTCTTGGACTGTCGCAACCATGTCCCCATTGCCAAAATTTAACGAAGGCGCTTGCTTGCCCGAATTGCCATTCGGCGTTGCCGGCGGACTTTACTCCAGACAGCCCGCTTTTCGGCATTGTTGGCGTGCGCGGCTCTGGAAAGACCGTGTTTCTCGCCGTTCTCAGCAAAGAATTGGTCACTACGATCCCAAATAGAACTGGCGCCACAATCTCAGAAGTCGCCGGAAACAATAATGCATTGCTGAAGCGGCTTGCAAATACGCAAGCTGAGATGGAGCGGGGCGGGTCGCTACCAATTCCGACAGCCTCATGGAGTAAGGAAGAGACGGTGCCTGCTGTCTTCAATTTCCGACTAAGCAAGGCGAACCTGTTGAGCAAAGCGCTAAGCAGATCGGGCCATCTACTTAGGATGCGAAGAAAATTCAGATTCAAGGACTTCAGATCGACGGTGGCAGCCACGTTTTCGTTTTATGACACCGCAGGCGAGGATCTCACCAGCAACGATAGTGCGCGCGATTTGCATTATCTAGCCGCAACGGACGGCTTGATCCTCCTGCTCGATCCGTTCGGGTTCCCGAAAAACCGGGAGGTGGCTCGAACTCGAGGAGTTGACGAGACGAGCTTGCGCGACGAGCCGCGCGTCGTTCTAGGCGCCCTCAAGGAAGTCTTATTTGAAGCTGAGCGTTTGGGTCAGAAAAGCAGAATTCGAAAGCCAATTGCCGTGGTGCTCGGCAAGATCGACGCGTTCTTCGAGCGAGTCAATCCGGATGACCCAATGCGCTCGCCCTCGCCGCGAGTTCCATTTTTTGACGAAAGGGAGTCTCTCAACCTGCACGAACGCGTCGCCTCGCTCATTTCCGAGTGGGGCGGCGAAGATGTATTGGCGATGCTTGATGCGTACTTTGAGACTTACCGCTTCTTTGTCGCATCGTCGCTGGGCATCGAACCTGACTACCGCGCGGGAAGGGTGAGTAGCCAAGGCATCCATCCCCATCGGGTCGCCGAGCCCTTTCTGTGGCTCTTGGCGCGGCGAGGATTGATCGAGACCAAGGTATAACCATGTTCGACGTGCTGGTTTATACCGACGCAACAGAAAGGGAATCGCTGAACGGGCTAAGCGGGTTTCGCTTTATTGCCAAGTCTGCCGGTGCGACAAGCAGAGATGAGGAAGTAGTGCGCACGCGCTTGCAACATATAGTGCCGGATGATCGTCTCCGGGCTGAAGACTGGCAGTCACATCCACACAGCTGCGGTTACGTTTCGGAGGGGGGGCGAATGTACCTCGCGCGTGGCGCGAGCATCGGGGCAGCCCTTGACGGACGTCCCGGCAACCAGCTTACACAGGCGATCATGTCGTCTGACCCCTACGACGTTCTGCCTTTGCGGCCCGCGCAGCTTTACTCGACACCCGGTTGGTCAATCGAGCGTCCGACGGGACAGAAGCTATCGGCATGGACATCGCCGCTGGAGATCAGTCCGGAATTCGACATTCCCGCGTTGCATGAACTAGTGGCGAACAACGAATGGGCTCGTACGGCCCTTCCTGCACTTCTCACCATGATCGAGCAAACCCAGGGTGACCTGCGTGTACGGTTATTGATCCGTCATCCAGACCAGTGTCTCGTAATGCGCTGGATCGCACTGCTTTCGCGTTTTCTCGATGCTCAGGCGGCGTTGGGTCTTGAGTTTCGCGTTTATGCGAAGGAGCCGCTCAGAGTCAATGCCCATGTCGTCGGCGTTCATCCCGCCTTGAGTCCTGAATTGACTGTTCAGCGCGCTTCCGGCGACGTCAACCTTGTGGACTTGGAGAACTCAAGCCACACAGCAATCACGCCAACTGATAGCGCTCAACGACACGCGCGCTGGTTCCTGGCGGGTGACCCTTATGAGGCCCTCGACGCGGTTGAGGTGAGCCGGCGATGGTCCCGAACGATGGCACCCGAACTAGCGGCTTGCGCGGCCGAACTCGCTTGCCTCGCGTCGAACCGGTCAACCGTGACCAGTAACGACCTGCTAGCCTCAGTCGATGCCCTGTATGCCCTGGCCATGGGCGGGCATGGTGACGAGCTCGACGCTTACGGTGATGCGCTCGTCGACGTCATCGAGGGCTACCCACCCCTGGGGTGCGATGATCTGCCAGCGATTGGCAAAACGCTGTGGGCCCTCTCGAAGGCGGGCAAGACTGACCTGGCACAGGCGGTGACGCTCTTCATGCTGGAATGGGCGCGGGCACAGCCCGATGCGGCAGCGGCATGGGCGCATGCAAGTGTGCCTATTGGTCAACAGTTCGTGTGGCCCGACGCCGGAGTGCGCGCGCGCGCGGCGGCGCTGTTGGGTGCGATCCTCTCCAACACCGAAACACAGGACCTGCCGGCCTGGTTTGCGTTCGCACCCGCACTCGACACTGGGGTCGCGGCTGCCGATGTAGCGGAACCAATAGGCCGCCTCGCTGCGATGTGGGCCTCAGATCCCACACTGACCTCCAGCGCACCCACTTGGCTGCACAGCGCCGATGTGTGCGCTGCGCTGCGCAATCGGGTAGTGGGTTTGTTGGAGCAGGGCGATGTCGCTGCCATCTCGTCCTTGCGTGAAGGCACATGGGATTGGCTGGGGCCACAACCTTGGGAGTTTCAGCTGGACAACCCACTGTCGGTGTGGCTCGCCGTCCGCGTCCTGCCCGGTGCCGATGCCCCCACCCGGGACGCGGTGCTTAAGGCTGTGTTGCCCTATACGCAAAACGCGGCGTGGCATCTCTACCTTGAGACGCCAGCCGGACTCGGCCCCAAGGAAGTGTCCGCGTGGGTCCGCGCCCACGGTTCGATCGAACCGAGGTTCGCTGATCGAATCGAGCGAGTTATCGACGATATTGCGAAACACCCTGTTTGGCAGCGCGGCGGCGCGGCGCATGTGCTCCACAGCCTTGGATTGGAGGGAGGGGTGGGTGGCTTGACGCCTGTTCTGCAAACGCTCGTTTCCGACCAGCAACGTATTCTGAACTTGTTCGAGCAGGCTAAATCTGCAAAGGAAACGGTTCCGAATCAAGCGCTGCGCTCGCTGGCGCAATCGTTTGGCAATTTGCTCACACGCATTTACGGCCAGTGGATAGTGGAGGCAATTGTCTGCACGACGGACCTCGATGGCGCGTTGGCGCTCGCACAAGTCACCGATAGTGATGTCGCCAAGCGTGTCGCCAGTGTTCTTGAAAAGCAGATGAGGGATGGCGAAGTCGCTGCCCTGGAGACCGCTCTACGTCTGCTCAGTCCAGACCGTCGCGCATGGAACAGCGTGGGCAAGCGGGCGCTTGATGCTCTATGGAGCGACCGGGCTGCCGAAGGCCTACGACAAAAGTTGACCGAAAGCCTAACCGAAAGTGGAAAACACCCGCTGAGGCAAACCCTGACGGAGTACGAAACTAAGCGGAGCAAGGGTCCACTCATGCGCGCATGGGATCTGATCCGCTCGCCATCGCTGTTTAAGTCGAAGAACAAGGAATAGTGCAGTGCCTCAGGCGATCGGCGGATTGTTAATCATCTTTGTTGTCTTCTACATCCTGTGGATCATCGCTGCGACCTTCGTGCGGGTATTCTCGTTCTTGCTGGCTTATTGGGCCGGAACATTTCTTGTGGGCGCGCTTGCCGGTGTCGTTGTCGGAATCGTCCTGCCGGCCCGGGTGCTGCGAGGCAAAGGAAAGGCACCGTTTCAGCAAATAACCCCTGACGCCTTGGTTGCGGGCAAAGTGATCTCACGCAAGCCGGCTGGTCCGAATAGCGAACACGGTTGGGATCATGCTTGGCCGAACTACCTGCCTTATCAGGCGACCCGAGATGCCAAGGGGGTGGCGGCAGAAACTCATCTGTATGTGAGCGCAGTGTGGAAGTTGGCGGAACGCTATCCGGGCGCTAAAGGCGCCATATTGATGGTCGTCGGGTTTGCGGCGCTTGGTGGGTACACCGTCGGTATTTGGGCATCGGTGATCAGCTGGTTGGTCATCATGGGCGTGCTTGGTCTCGTTGTTGCCGCCGGGCAGCAGATCTTGCTCGGCGCACACCGTCTGGCCGACATGTACGGTCGCAAGCGAAAGCGCGCCACCCTCAAGTGTCCGCATCCCGGGTGCTATGGCGAATCGACGTTGCCGGGGTATCGTTGTTCGGGACCCGGCTGCACGGTTGTGCACTGGTCGATGCTTCCCGGTGCCTTGGGACTGTTCACCCGCCGTTGCAGCTGCGGAACGCAGCTGCCCAACACCGTCACTTCGGCTGCAAAGAGTTTGGCGCCGGTTTGCCCATATTGCCGCCGCGACCTCGTCGAGGGCAGCGGTGCACGACTGACGATCCAGCTTGCGCTAATCGGTAGTATCGGTGCAGGCAAGACCCACCTGCTGGATGCCGCCACGGTCGGGCTTGAAGCCGCATTGGACGGAATCGCAGGCAAGCTCGTTCCCCTTGATCGTGCCGCTAAGGCCTTTCTCCAGCAGGCCCGTGATCGCATCAGCAGGCAGATGCAGCCATCTAAGACTCCCCACCAGCACCCAACTGGACTGCCCTTTCTCGTCCGCCACGCCAACGAGGCCATGGAGTTCCAAGTGATGGATGTTGCGGGTGAGGCGTTTGCAAACTGGGACGAGACCGCGAAGCTGCGCTACCTCGACCATGCCGATGCGGTGTTGTTCGCGCTCGATCCGCTTGCACTGCCGCGTGTGTGTGATCAATTCCGTCGTTCCCAGTTCGCCGACTCGGTTTTGCCCGCTGAAGGTGACCAGGAAGCGGCCTACGGAGCTGCCATCGACCGCATGCGCGCGGAATCGATACCGGTAGGCCGTCGTCAACTCGCGGTCGCGCTCACCAAGGGTGACATCCTTAGTGAGCTGCCCATCGCTGAGAAACTTAACGCACGCGACAGTGACAGCATCCGCTCTTGGCTGATCGAAAATGGATCGGATTTACTGGTCCGTCGGTTGGAGAAAGATTTCCGGGCCGTCCGATACCTCGTGGTCGACTCGATGACCCGTCGTGACATCTCGGACCCTTTGCACCCGTGGTGGACTTTCGAATGGTTGCTCCGGGAGTCAGGGGCACCGCGCACGCTCGTAGAGCCATTGTCCGCTCTTAAGGTTGAATCTTGAGCAAGGGGAGCGCGAATTGAAGAACGCGATCCCTCCTGCGTACTCCTATTACCGCGTGGGTTGGAGCATGGTGCATCTCGCACTTGTAGGCACTCTGCTTGCGCTGCTGACGGCTTGGTTCATCCGTGACGGCCAAGGGCCACGTGCCGTCTTCAAGACCTGGACAGGCCTTGGCGAGATACAGCAAGGGTTCGCGAGCTTACTGCCGTTTCCTTGGGAGGAAACCGACAAAAAAGCGATACTCACGCCCTCACCAAGCATAGTCCGCGAGCGCCAGCTTGAACCTCTCCCGTGTGTACGTCCACTACTTAGCGACGGGACCCCTTGGGAGACTAAGTCGCGCGTCCTTAGATCGTTCCCGCCGGACACTCCTCGCCCAGCGTTCGTGGGCACGTTTACTGATGCACGAGAGACCTATACGATAGAAACCTATCGTCTTCACGTGTGGCGAGATTCAAAGGGAATTTTCGGAGAGATCGCATACCCTGTATTAGATGCCGATTCACCGGCTTCGCGGCTTTATGACGCACATTTTGACGCAAAATCGGGGGCGCTAAGTTTTAGAGCAAAGTTAGGTATTGGCGAATTAGTTTTCTCCGGGGTTCTCAGTTCGAACATCATCAAAGGTACGCTACGCGATGAATCTTTCGTCAAAGACGTTGTGATGTTCAGATCAGCGGATGATGGAAATTATGGAAATCAAAGAGATCGGTATGTAAGCCGCGCACAGCATGATTGCGAGATGGTTTTGTATAACCGAAATTAGGTATTTCAGGTTTCGACACGCTGCCTTGGTAATTCCCCCACCAAATAGGGGCTGCAAATGTCTTAGTAGGATCAGGCGGTCATGATGAATAAGCCATGTGCGTTCCAATCATAAATGTACGGATTCTTAATCCGGATAAAGGAAGCAAGCATTGAACAACGCGGCTCCGCCCGCATATACGTACTACCGCGTTGGTTGGAGCGTAGTTCATTCCAGCGTTGTAGTTACTTTGTTTGCGCTTCTCACGGTTTGGTTCATCCGTGATGGCCAAGGGCCGCGTGTCGTCTCCACCACCTGGGCGGGCCTTGGCGAGATACAGCAAGGGTTCTCGAGCTTACTTCCGTTTCCTTGGGAGGAAACCGACAAGCCGTCGCCACGGGTAACCTCGGCATCGGTGCCTCAACGACCGTCAACGACTCGCACTCCAGCGATACGAGTCACTACCACTATGGGCCCTACCGATGTATTGCTAATGCACGACACCTTTGACGGGGCCAGCATCGCCGACCTCAACTCATCTTGGGGCGCATATGGCTCGAGGGTGTTGCTCGGCGCTCCGGCAGGTTGGCTGTCCATTCGGGCCGATGTCGTAGATACCTACCCGCGCCTAGCGACCCTTGACTTCGCTCCCAGTGAAATGGTGAGGATTCTGCTTCGGCACCGCATGATTCCATCGCCTTGGCAACCAAATCATTTCTTCCCGTCGGTAAATTTCACCTTCGCATCGGGAAAAGCGGTTTCGTTGACTTGGCTCAGAAGTTCATATGCTCCCGATTATTGCAACGTCCCCAACGGATTTGACCGCGTTACGGTGAAGCGATCCGATGGATCCTGCGTCATGAGCACTATCCAGTCTTCCGCGCTTTACAACGCGGCTGTAGTATCGAAAATATTCGTGGATGCGAAGCGTGGCACATTCGCCTATGACCTCGGAGCTAATGGCACGGTGGACTTCTCGGGAACGCTTGGTGGAAGCTCGGAAGACCTAGTTAGTGGCATTGAGATCCATGGATATGGATGGAACACTGGTCATCGACATGAGCTTGATGAAATTTATGTTTGGGGGCAGGGGTTTGGGCCTGGCCTTCCAGATTTGGAAAGGACAGCACTAAGATCTGCTCCTGTACATTCTGGGCCTGGGACAGAATTTTCGAGGGCCGGATTCGACCTCGCACAGGGCGAGGTAGTGTCTGACCGAAAACCTCAATAACATATGTAGATCAATATGTTATCATGCATTTGTCGGTTCGAAGATGTGTGGGCCGACGAGGCTGCGCGGTGGATTTCACCCGTTTTGCGGGGGTAAGCCCTCTCATCTGGGCCCATCGGGGCAAAATCAAACCGATCTTCGTCAGGCGAATAGTATGCGCACGGTTTTCAATCCTCAGATGATGTTCGGTTTGACGGATATTTCGGCGATTGATTTGAGCCGTAAGTCGCGGGACGACGTCCCTTATTTGTTGCGCGGGCTGCAGCATATTTATTGCAAGCCGGAGCTTCGCCAGCGTGTTTTCGCCATTCTCGCCGAGGTGTTGCCGCAGGGCAGCAACGGCCCTGCCGATCCCAACAATGGGCGGCCGGGCATGTCGCAGTGGACGATTCTGGTGTTGGGTATTATTCGACTGGGATTGAATGCCGATTTTGATCGTCTGCACGAGTTAGCCAATGAACATAAGACGTTGCGCATGATGATCGGACTTGGAGGTTGGGAGGATCCCACCCAGTTTGAACTGCAGACGCTCAAGGACAACGTGCAGCTGTTTACGCCAGAGATTCTGGAACGGATCAATCAGGTGGTGGTTGACGCCGGGCACCAGACGCTAAAAAAAAGTCCAGAAGAAGGCCTTAACGCGCGTTGTGACTCGTTTGTGGTCGAAACCAACGTCCACTATCCGACTGACACCAATCTGTTGTTTGACGCCATCCGCAAGACGATCCAAATCTGCGCCGGGCTTTCATTGGCGTTTGGCCTGACCGAATGGCGTCAAAGTGAATATCAGATTCGACAGTTCAAATGCAGTTATCGCAAGATTCAAAAGCTCAAGCATTCCACTTCCAAGGATGAGCAAAAGCGCCTGCTCAAGCAGGGCGAGATTGAGGAGGCGCACGAGGATTATCTGGTGTTAGCGCAA
>Ga0163154_10004745_pt1 | contig 17684 bp, 17 predicted proteins | sample OliLakLV19MP9P1_FD_148649 | JGI IMG/M metagenome (GOLD analysis project Ga0163154, IMG submission 148649) | Freshwater microbial mat bacterial communities from Lake Vanda, McMurdo Dry Valleys, Antarctica - Oligotrophic Lake LV.19.MP9.P1 | ecosystem: Environmental > Aquatic > Freshwater > Lake >...
TGGAGCGCGTCCTTGCGCCGATTGTCGTACACGGTGAGATTTACGGTTATGTGTGGATTATCGCGGATGATGGCCCCATCACCGATCTTGACCGCATGGCGATTGAATCCGGCGCGACCATCGCCGCGCTGATGATGCTTTATCAGGAATCGATTCAGAATGCAGAAGCCTCACTCAAAGGCAGTTTGCTCACGCGCTTGGTGCAGGGTGAGGCGGGACGCGAAGATTTATTGACCGATCAAGCCTTGCGCTACGGACTCGATATTCGTCAGCCGTTCCGCGTGCTGTTGGTCGATTGGCCGGAGTCGGGGCCGCGCCGATTGGTCGGCTTATCGCAGCGCGTGAATCGCCTTATTGCAGAACGAAGCTATACCGCCATCGCCGGACAGTTCGCCGGACAGTTATTGATTGTGGGGCAGGATACCTCACCCCCCTTAACTGAACGTCATTCAAGCGCTCATCTGCCCCTCTCTGAGCCGGAGAGGGTGGGGGGTGAGGTTATCAATGCGCTTGCCGACGGCATTCATACCGAATCGGCGCATTTTGAGGGAAGCGGCGGCTTATGTGTGGGGATTAGCGCGGCACAGCGCGGCGCGGAGTCGGTGGCGGCAGCGTATGTCCAATGCCGGGAAGCGCTGTTGATCGCACGGCGGCTGCGGAAAGCGGAAAACACGATCTATTTTGATGATTTGGGCTATCTCCATGCGCTCTATCACGCTGGGCCGAGTGCGCTAACGGGCAATCCGCTCGTGCCGGGGTTACGGCTGTTGCAGGAAGAACAGCAGGCCGATTTGTTCAATACGCTGGAAGCCTATCTGGATGTAGGTGGCAATGGCGTAGCGACGGCGGAACTGCTCCATATCCATCGCAGCACCCTCAATTATCGCCTCGCCCGAATCGAGGACATCTGCGCGGTTGATCTTTCCCAGCCCTCAGCGCGGCTGAATCTGCAAATCGCGCTTAAGCTGCTGCGGCTGTTTGGGAATGAGTGAAATTACTGCGGTGGATTAGCACAAATTTCGTCAAGTTGATAAAAAGGTGTGAATGTTCCTCTACCTGTACGTGATGAAATGCCATATTCTGCGTGTTCTTTCCAAAAGTAAGGAAAAGTTCCGGGACATGCAATTGATGTGTCTATACCTGCTATCGTATTTGAGGCTGCATCGAAATAAGAAGCACTATAGATAATATGTGGGATTGTGTATGCAAAATTGTTATAAAATGCACTACCAAATTCTGTTTGGCCCAAAACTGTATATAGATCATAGAACCTAATGTTTGCAGAAATTGAAATATTTTCTATGCGCCCTGTTTGCGGTGTCCATGTCACATAACCTTTAATTTGACCGTTGATAAATTTTGGTTGTAAGCCCGACCATACCCAATTTAGATTAATATAAGTAATCTCATCAGCATAACCCCTTCCAATTTCCATTTCAATCTGTTCAACCCACTCATTTCCTTCCAAAATTTGTCTTACATCATTAAGTGTCGTAACTCCGGGACGAATGCCCATAAAACATGGGGCGGAACAGCCCTCCGGTGGCGTAAGGAATGCCCGGATTTCCTCTAGTCTCTGCTGCCCTTGTGTATATGCGATGTTCATCACCGCACCCATGCTCACGATGAACAGTACAATCAACAGCGCGGCTATTTTCATCAACGGACGGAGCATAGAGCGTTCTTTTACCTTAAAGTGGTAGATAAACGACGCGGTTTTCATATTCAGCAGAGTCACTTGCGCCAATAACGGCGAGAAGTTCGTCAATAGTCTGACCAATCGGCATATCTTGCGGAATTTGAATCACACCCGGCATAGGCAATTCTATAGCAACACGATCATAGGCAAATTTCGGCATCGTTTTAAAATCATGCGTAAGCAAGATGCGGCCTGCTTTGGCTGCCCACTCTAAAACAATCGGGTCTTCCGCTTCATTGATTTCAACATCCTGAACGCGCACAATGTCGAGGTCGGGATAAACACGTAGTAATCCACGCAATATAGGGCCGTGAAAGTTTTCATCCGCTAGAAAACGCATTATTCGGAGCGCCTCTTTTCTTCCAATACTGCCCGCAACCGCGCCCGCAGCTTGGATGTATCTGGCTGATTGGCTTCGATCATACGGCGGAGTGCTTCGGCTTCTTCTTGCCCTTTCTGTAGATATGCGTCTATTTCATCGCGGTTAGCGAGATAATAAGCGATGACGGCATAAACATCGACCAATTTCAACACATCTATAGCGTCCACGATTTGTTCAGGGGTTTCGCCGCGTTGATAAGCGCCGATCACGATGTCTAGGGTGACTCGTGTGCCGCCCACGCGGATAGCGCCATATTTGTCTGTCCGCAGCGGGACGGAAACAGCTAGGGGTGAGTCGATCATCAGGTTATTCTCTGGCAACTGCCAATCATTGTGCTTTGCTCTTTATTGTAGCAGCAAAAGGCGCTTCTATTTCCGATTTGCAATCAAGCGCGGATGACGGTGAGGCCAAGTTCGGTATACGGCAGTAAAATTTCATCCGGGACGCTTGCCTCCACAATCAACCCGCTGACATCACTCAGAGAAGTCACCACATACTGTGAGGCTGCGCCCAACTTTTCCTGCGAGGCCAGTACAATCGTCTCGGCGGCACATTTACACAGCGCATATTTCACATAAGCCTCCTCAAGATCGCCCGTGCTGAGGCCAGCTTCTGGGTGAATCCCGGTCACGCCCATGAAATAGACATCAGCGCGAATGTGGTTGATTGCCTCGATTGCGGCAGCGCCCACCGAGACTACCGAATGCTTGAATAAACGTCCACCGATCAAAATGACCTCGATTCCGGCATAATCGAGTAGTTCGATAGCGATTCTCGCGCTGTGCGTGACGATGGTCGCCTGAAGGTTAGGGGGCAGATGCCGCGCAATCTGTACAGCCGTCGTGCCGCCATCCAGAATCACGACCTGCCCCGTTTTGATGAGCTGCGCGGCTGCCCGGCCTATCGCCACTTTCGATTCGACCAGAATGTGTTCGCGTCCGGCGAAATTAACCACAGCAGGCGAGGCTGGCAGCGCTCCGCCATGTACCCGTTGCAGCAAGCCTTCCTGCGCCAGTTCGCGGAGATCGCGCCGGATGGTATCTTCGGATAAGCCGAGTTCTTGGCTGAGTGTTTTGGCGATAATTTGCCCATCGCGTTTTAAGATATTCAAGATGTACTGCTTACGTTGATTGGTCAGCATCAGATTTCCTTACTTTTTACGAATATGCACGAAAAATCTTGACTTTGCACGAAAAATCTTGATATACTGTTTTTATGTGCAGTATCGTGCAAGTATCGGCGGGTTCGTTCATAGGATAACCACTTATCTGGCTTTCTCAAAGAGCCTAAGTTGTGTTGACTTCTGAGGTAAATCCATCCCATAGCTGTATAAGTTGACGTAAAACTGATCGACAGACAGGGGATCAAGATGAAGGAGTTTTTGAAACACCCCTAAATGCTTATACCGTGAAAGACGGAAATGCCTGCTGTGGTTATCTTCAACAAACGAAGGAAAGTGGTCAATGCGCCCTTTGGAATGGTTTTTTTCACTCTCATTTATCCCCATCCTGCTCATCCCGTTCATCCCGCAAACATGGCGGCGACGTGGGTTGATTACATCCGCGCTGCTGCTTCTGCTGGTAGGTGGAGTTCATCTTATTGCTGAAGGCTGGCGTATTCAGATGATCCCGTTGTACTTTCTCGCTGCTCTCGTGCTGCTGAGTCGGCTGCCAGCGTTGCTAGGGCGCGAGGGCAGAGTACGGCGTAGGCGCGGTCTGCTGGCGAGTATCGTGAATGCGATGCTTCTCATGCTTGGCGTGTTACTCGCTGGCTGGCTGCTGCCAGTCGTTACACTGCCGGAACCGACTGGCCCCTACCAAGTGGGCATTGTTGACCGCGAACTGGTGGATGAAGCGCGTGGGAGGCGGCTGATGGTATCTGTCTGGTATCCTGCAATGGAGGGTGGCACACCTGCCCCAATGACGCATTACCCTGATGAAGTGACAACCGCCCTGGGGAATCTTTCCGGCCTGCCGGGGGGGGTGCTGCAACACTTGCGCTATTTCATGCTCTCCGCCAGCGAGGATGCGCCCATGCTGGCGGATGACACACCATTTCCTATCCTTGTGTTTTCACATGGCATGGTCGGTTTGCGTCTTCAAAACAGCTCGACGCTGCAAGAGTTGGCAAGTTGGGGCTATGTCGTGGTGGCGATTGACCATACTGATGCCGCCGCTGTTACAGTTTTCCCTGATGGCGAGGCAGTTTTTTACGACCTGGAACGCTTCGGTATTCCCCCCGACGTAGAGCCTGATGGGGCTTATATGGATGAGCGTGTATTTCCGGTATGGGTTGCTGACCAGCGTTTCGTCTACGATACGCTCGAAACCTGGGCGGAGAATGATCCTTTATTAGCGGGCAAACTCGATATAACACGCATTGGTTCACTCGGCCATTCCTTCGGCGGCGCGACAGCGTTGGAAGTCTGCCGTATCGATACGCGCTGCCGTGCTGCTGTTAATATAGATGGCGGACTGTACGGCGACATGGTGACCCAACCTGCTGTAAGTCCGCTGATGCTGATGAGTTCTGCCGAAAGCAGCCAATATACAGATACCGTTGAGGAGTGGACGCGCATGATTGGGAATGCAAACGCCGCCGCCTACTGGTTAGAAGTGCCTAACAGCACTCATTTTTCCTTTACCATCACCCAACTACTCTCGCCGTTTCTCGTACCAACGGATTTCGATCCGCGTGATGGGCTGCACATTATGGATAAGTACCTACGCGCATTTTTTGATCTTCACCTGCGTGGATTAGAGTCACTCCCATTGGGATCATCCTCCGCAGAAACTGATGTGCGCTGGCTCGCTAATTAACCTACAAATCTGATTATTGAGGAGAATATCATGACTGAACAAAACAAACGGTTGCTCATTCTAATCGCTGGCCCCTATCGCAGCGGCACAGGCGACGATCCGCAAAAAATGGCGGAAAATTTACGCCGACTGGAAGAAGCGTCGTGGCCTATTTTTAAAGCCGGACACACCCCCATGATTGGCGAGTGGGTGGCGCTGCCGATCTGGACTGTGGCGGGAGGCAAGGAAATAGGGGATGCGCTTTACGACGAAATCCTGCATCCAACGGCGGGGCGATTAATTGATCGTTGTGACGCGATTTTGCGCTTAGAGGGCGAGTCTAAAGGGGCGGATAATGATGTACGCTTAGCCCACGAGCGCGGCATTCCTGTATATTATCACATCGACGAAATTCCCGTTTACAGCGAAGTCTAAACGTAAAATCAGGGCGATAGGCCAGATTTCTAGTCTATTGCCCTGAGTACATAGAGTCTATTTTTTTGGGAGGTGTGTTTAATCACCTTCGGCATCGACGACATCAGCCGGAGCCGCTTTACGCTTCCAAGGCGGAGTATCTGTCGCCATTCGTACTAGCTTCGGCTGGAACTGCCCGACAATTTCTACCAGATCAGCCTGCGCCTGCATGACAGCGTGAATATCTTTATAGGCCTGTGGTGCTTCATCCAATCCACCACCGATCAAGGTCACGCCATGCGCTTTCAGATAGCGCTTGTGTTCATCGGACGTAATCGTCTTTTTTGCCTTAGTCCGGCTCATCTGCCGTCCGCCGCCGTGCGAAGCCGAATTGAGCGAAGCTGGTTCACCTTTGCCCTGAATGAGATACCCCGGATCAGCCATTGTGCCGGGGATCATGCCCATTACACCCGCTCCCGCCGGGGTTGCGCCCTTGCGATGCACAATTACTTCCCGCGCCACGCCCTCGACAATGACGGTTTCTTTCCACGCGAAATTGTGATGATTCTCAATCACTGCAACAGGCGTGATACCTGCCGCTTTTGCCACCTGCTCATGGATAATATGATGATTGGCGGATGCGAATTCCCCCGCCAGCGTCATCGCGTCCCAATATTCCTGGCCTTCGGAAGTGTCCATCCCCAGCCATGCCAGATGTTTGACCGATTCTGGCAGCCCAGACATGCGCGACATGGCAAGCTGCGAATAATAATTGGCGATTTTATAGCCGACTCCACGCGATCCGCTGTGGGAAAGCAGCGCGAGGTATTGACCCGGTTTGAGTCCGAGGTCATTATCTGCTTGCGTGATACTGACCTTGCCCCATTCGACAAAATGATTGCCAGTGCCGGATGTGCCAATCTGGTAAATGGCGGTTTTCCGCAGACCTCGCAGCAAATCAGTCGCCTGCCAATGCTGCTCATCGAGGATCGGATGCTCGTACTTACCCTTATGCAGTCCGTCCCCGCCTGAACCAAAAATGGTGTTATCGAGCAAGGCATTATGCAGCAGGGTGTACTCTTGCTTGGCCTTATCGAGGACTTGTGCATCTGCCTCATATACGGTCAGCATAACGCGGCACGCAATATCTACGCCGACAGCATAAGGAATAACGGCGTTTTCCGTCGCCAACACGCCGCCAATCGGCAGCCCATAGCCCTGATGTGCATCAGGCATAAGTGCGCCGATGACCGAAATCGGCAACCGCATCGCGTTCACCATCTGCGAAAACGCGCCTTCTTCAATGTGTTCCTTGCCCCATACCTTATAAGGGGCTGGTTCAGTGCGGAGGTCAACTTTTTCTGGCGCGGGTGGCCTCGCATTTTGCAAAGCGGTTACAAATGCAACAGCTTCCGCGTAGCCCTTCTCTTTAAAAACACGCCATGCGTCGCCACTTTGTTTATCGCGCAGGCCAGCCTGTTTGACCAGCGCATCAAAAATCTTAAATTCGTCCTGCTGTGGTGTTTCCACGATGATGTCCCTATGATTGATCGTTACAGTTTTCTACTGACACGATCATCATATCATAAAGGTTCATGAGAGGTCAAAATTGTTGCTACAGCCTGACAAATTTTGTCAGGCTGACGATTTTCTATTTAGCGAGTCGGCTTTCTTGAACTGCTAGGTCGATAAAGACCGCCGATGTCCAGCCGAAGATCGGCGCGGCCTTGGGCGGGCGTTCCCCCGTAATCGGATTGTAGTATTCGTAAATATCCTGATGCTGCATAATCATTTCCAGCGTTTTACGCCGTAGTTTACGCGCTAATTCTGGTTTATTGATGCGATTCAGCGCCTCGACGAACAGATAATTGATATTCGCCCAGGTCGGACCGCGCCACATCTGCATCGGGTCAAACTTGGGATCGTTGGCGGCGACAGTTGCCAGAGGCCACTCCGTCCAGAATAAGTCGGGATTCACCAGATGTTCCAACAGGCGACTCGTGATTTTCTCTGGCAGCCGCCCCGTCCAAAGCGGGAGCAAGCTGAACGGTGTGACGACGGGCAGAAATTCGCCGTTATGTACAGCCATGAACATGCCGCGTTTTTCGTCCCACAATGTCTCCATCATGCGCTGAGTCATTTCGTTTGCGCCGTCACGATAGCGTATCGCGTCTTCCGGGCGACCAATCGCATCCGCCATCTTCGCCAAGCTCTCTTGCGAGAGGATCAGATAAGTATTTAGATCGGGCGAAATAACGGGCATCCCATAATCCCACAGCGGGCTATCATCCAAGCCTGACGAAAATGGATGGCGATATTCGCACAGGCCGTTTCCGGCACTGTTGTTAATCATCCACCATTCGCTCCAACGCGCAATCGACTCGTAGACTTCTTCCAGAAAATCGGCGTGATTCGATTTCTCAAACAGCTTTAAGACCGTCCAGGCCATCAGCGGCGGCTTAGTGACATCTTCTTCAACCGGATAATTGAGCCGTGTGACCAATCCTTCATCGTGGATGGCATCGGGCAGCATCCCATCCGGGCGCTGATGATCCAGCACAATTCGGATTTGATCTTCCGCCAATCTTGTATCAACGTGGCGGTAAGCTATGGCATGAAAAAACTGATCCCACTGCCACACGCCGACATAATGAATTTTTGAGGGAGAAAGTGCCTCGCGGGTAAAGTAGAAGCGCTGGCTGAGTAATCCGGCACGCATCACCCACCACGCATAATCATACTGCTGTCGATACTCCGGCAGCACCTCCGGCGTAGCATTAAACCATGATTCCCAGCGTTCTTTGGCCTGTTGGATTTCGACATCCGGCGACGGAATAGAATGATTAAAACCCAAGCGTGGTGTGATATTGAGCAGCAGCGAATCACCCGCTTTAGCCTGCATCATCAGCTTGATCTGATAAAATCCTTCCGTGCCGAGGCTGATTTCGTTGACAATCAAGCGAGCATTGGTGGTATAGGCGACGTTCCGTTTGCCACGCAGCACACCGCCGCGTCGTTCAATTTGTCCAGTTTCAGCCTGCACAATAAAGGTAAAGCCAAATGTCCCCGTCGGCAGCTTGACCAGCAGCGTTTCCGCATCAGTAAACACCCACTCAAAATCACCGACTGCCGTAATCATTTTTATCAGATGCGGGTAACTTTCCACACTAAATTCGAGTGGTTCTTCATTAAAAGCGAGGTAATTAAAATAATTGATAATGGGTGGACGCATCCGATAATGCCCGATTTCGCTCTGCCATTTTTCCCATCGTTCCGCCAGCCGGATTGACAGTTCATTCCCGTCCCCGCTGCGGAACACCATAATACGCGATCCACGATCAGTAAATGGAATGTGTGTTAAATCAATACGATTATGCAAATTTTCGATTGCTGAAGTAGGCGACATAGGACACCTCAAATGGGACTTACCCACACTAAAATCTGATTAAAGATCACAGAGTATATCATTTTTATGGGGTTCGCTGTGGTTATATGATCTTTATTTTAGCGTTATAATGCGCTGGACTGTAGGCCAACATGATAGAATGGCTATAATCAAAGCAGACTACCTTCATCACTCATATTTTAAAAACCGCTGCATCTATCCTGAAGTTATTCCGTTTAGTACACAAGGGGAACACTCATGCAGGCGACCATTGTGAGCCGGATTGAATCGAAACTGATTGTGCTTTATGGGGAAGACCGCACCCCTGCGATTTTACAAGCGCTGCTGGCGATGATCGAAACACATCATCCTGATGCTTCTAACGCCCTCAATCTCTCGCAAAAAGATGTGCTGCTGATTACGTATGGTGATATGGTCAGCGCCAACGGTGAAGCCCCACTTAAGACATTACATATCTTCCTTAAAGCGACGATTAAAGACATCATCAACACCGTCCATATTCTGCCTTTTTATCCTTATTCGTCGGATGATGGCTTTTCAGTGATTGATTATGAGGCGGTTGATGCAGCGCTCGGCAGTTGGGACGATGTACGTGCCTTACATGAGGATTTCGGCCTGATGTTCGACCTCGTGCTGAATCATATCTCTGCACACAGCGCATGGTTCCAAGCCTATTTGCGCGGCGAAGCCCCTTATGACGGCTATTTTATCGACTTCGCGCCGGAGAGCGTTCCTACGGAAGATTTAAAGCGCGTCCGTCGTCCTCGTACCTTGCCGCTTCTTACATCCTTTAAAACTGCACATGGAGAAAAACAGGTCTGGACGACGTTTAGCGAAGACCAAATTGACCTAGATTTTAGTAATCCGGCAGTGCTGTTGGAGATGCTGCGGATTCTGCTGTTTTATGTCAAAAATGGCGCGGATTTTATCCGATTGGATGCGATCACCTATTTATGGAAAACGTTAGGGACGGAATGTGTGCATCTGCCACAGACTCATGCCGTCGCTCAGTTGATGCGCGATGTGCTTGATCTGGCTGCGCCCTCTGTCGTCATGATTACTGAAACCAACGTCCCACATCACGAAAATATCTCTTATTTTGGCGATGGCACGAATGAAGCGCAGATGGTGTACAACTTCGCGCTGCCGCCGCTGCTGCTGCATACCTTCAACACAGGTGACTCGTCGGCGTTGGCAAGTTGGGCAAGCACTTTGGAACGTGTGGGCGAGCGCACGACCTATTTTAATTTTACCGCCTCGCATGATGGAATCGGGGTCACGCCCGTTAGAGGTATCCTTTCAAACGATGAAATAGACGCGCTGGTGCAGTTGGCAGAAGATCACGGCGGGTTCGTCAGCTACAAAAATAATGCCGATGGCACACGCAGCCCGTATGAATTGAACATCACGTATTTCGACGCGATTACCGATCCCGCTGTGACGGCGCAAGACCCCGAAACCGCCGCCGCCCGTTTTATCTGCTCGCAGGCGATTATGCTGGCACTGGTGGGCGTTCCGGGCATTTACTTCCATAGTCTGTTCGGATCGCGTAATTGGCGGGAAGGCGCAGCCCAAACCGGACGCAGCCGCACCATCAACCGTGAAAAATTAGCTGTCGCGCAGCTTCAATCTGAACTTGCCGATTTAGAGTCGCTACGACACACCGTTTTTACGGGCTATCAAGACTTGCTGAAAATTCGGCGGAATGAATCTGCCTTTCATCCGTTGAATTCGCAAAAAATACACACGCTGCATCCGGCAGTGTTGCCAGTGGAGCGAGGCAGCGGGGCAGAAACGGTGCTGGCGCTGCATAACGTCACGGGGGAGCAGGTGCAAATTGCGCTGCCAGCGGGACACTGGCAAGACCTCAAGGACGATCAGCGTTATTCGGGTAGTGTCGTCCTTGAGGCTTATCAAGTCGCGTGGTTAAAAATCGTGGCGCGGTGAAGATGGCTACTAGATTGCCACAAGTAGGGCGATTGCATGAAAACTAAAGGCACAAAACCTTGCATAAATAATTGTCATCCCAACCAGCGCGTAAACGCTTGATTTTAACACTGGAACGGGTTGAGCGTTCTTGTTTGAGAAGATTAAGCGCGATGTGCTGTAAAACCGCTAGATTTTCGGGAGCATGGTCTTTGTGAACGCGATTATGGTCTTGAGCAAAAGCCACATCCAAGAGCCAATGCAAGTCATTTTCAATATGCCAATGGTCACGACAAACCGCTAGTACCTGCCGAGCGGTGGGGTTGAGACTGGAGATAAAGTAGCGCGTTTTGGTGGTCGTTTTACCGTTCAATTGGCGAATGGAGAAGGGGTCGGGGGATGAGGACATTATAAAAGTTAATCAAGGTAAGCTATCCAAAACTGAGGTTGTATAATCCGTCTTTTGCACATGGCACATCTTTTGAACCGCGCATTTGTTTGCCATCCATGGCGACCACTTCACCGCTTGTTACCGACCTAAACTGTCGCACCCACCCTAAAAGCCGTTCTTGAAAGGCTTGTGGATCAAGAAATCGAAAGACACGCCCAAACGTGTCATGTGAAGGGATGCCATGCGGTAAGGCAATTTGTGTTTCGAGCCATGCTTGTTTCGCTTTCCCATAGGCTTCAATCTCTACCCAATTGTCTGCCCCCTGGTTGCTCCACATATTGCAATAAATAAAATACTCATCAGCGCATGGTCTTGACTTCGTTCACTGCGTGGATCAGCTAGATCTTTGAATGAATCGATTAGGCTTTTAAGTTTATCCTCTTGCATGGTGACCTTCTGCTTCCTTTTGCTTTTGTCACCATTTTCTCCCCTTCATCCCTTTTCATGCAATCGCCCTAAATCCATGACGCACTTTAAAGAAGTTGTGTGGTACACTGTATAAAACTCTCTCGGAGAGTGTTTCGTTCTTTTGCGAATCCCCCCGAATTAATCGGTTACAGTTCGATTACGATTGACCTGCGATCCATTACCCTTCTGAAATCAATCAGCCCCGAGAGTTTGGCTGATATACAAACCCTATGAGGTTTCATGCAATTTAAAGATTTGAATCTTATCGATCCTTTGCTGCGCGCTGTCGCGGCGGAGGGCTACACCACGCCTACACCGATTCAGTTGCAGGCCATTCCCTACGTCCTTGAAGGGCGTGATTTGCTCGGCTGCGCCCAGACGGGTACAGGTAAAACCGCCGCCTTCGCGCTGCCGATTTTGCAGCGTCTTGTGAATAATCCCCGCCCGCGTGGGAACATCCGTGTGCTGGTGCTTTCGCCAACCCGCGAACTTGCCACCCAAATTGGCGACAGCTTTTCCACCTATGGTCGCCACACCAACATGAAATCCACAGTCATTTTCGGCGGTGTTGGTCAGGATGCTCAAGTCCGTGCCGTCCGGCAAGGTGTGGAAATTGTTGTTGCCGCGCCGGGTCGTCTGCTCGATTTGATGGGTCAGGGGCTGATTAAGCTCAATAACGTCGAAATTCTGGTATTGGATGAAGCAGATCGGATGCTGGACATGGGTTTTATCCATGATGTGCGCCGCATCATTAACGTCCTGCCCAAGCAGCGCCAGACACTCCTTTTTTCCGCCACGATGCCGGATGATATTCAGGATTTAGCCAACAGCATCTTGATCGAGCCGGTCAAGGTCGAAGTCACGCCGCAAGCGACAACGGTTGAAAAAATCGACCAGTCGATCTTTTTCGTCGAGAAAAAAGATAAACGCAATCTGCTGGAACACCTGCTGCAAGATAAGGCCATCAAGAAAGTGTTGGTCTTTACGCGCACCAAACACGGCGCGAACAAAGTCGTTGAGCAGTTGGAACAGGCGCGGATTCAAGCCGAGGCCATTCACGGCAATAAATCGCAAACGGCACGGGAACGCGCTTTAGCGAACTTCCGCAAAGGCACAACGCGGGTTTTAGTCGCAACCGATATCGCCGCACGCGGTATCGACGTGGAAGAAATTACGCACATCATCAATTATGATTTGCCGAATATCCCGGAAAGCTACGTCCATCGCATCGGACGGACGGCGCGGGCAGGTGCATCTGGTATCGCGTATTCGTTCTGTGACTCGGAAGAACGCGCTTTCCTGCGTGACATCGAAAAAGTCATACGGATGCGCGTCCCCGTCGTGACCGATCATCCCTATGTGTCGCCGTTGGGAGTGCCTTCCGCCAATGCTGCACCGTCACGCGGAAACAATGCACAGCCGCAGCGTTCTAATACCAGTGGCTATGGCAACAATGGCAGCGGGTCGCAAAACGCGGCGCGCCCTGCGCCCAGACCGCAGCAGGCACAATCGCAATCGCGCCCAGCGACATCGGAAACATCTGGCGAAGGCGATGCTCAGAAAAAACGCCGCCGTCGTCGTCGGTCAAATAATACATCGCGCACACCGCAACTATAATAGCTAACGCAGGGACAGGTTTAAAGCCTGTCCTTTGTTTTATAAATCATCTGAGAATTGCAGAAGCGGTAAAAAAACAATGTAGGGGAGGAGTGTTCATCCTATATCCGTTTATACCAAACGGGCTTATTCCGATGACTATCTTACGAAATTGCCGATTGATTTAGTATGTGCTATACATAAGGCGCAATTGCTATTGTAGCTTCATCAATCAGGGGAATGTATTGTTGAAAGTAATCCTGAAAATATATGAGTAAATAATGTATTTTTACCTGTATTTTGTCGTATTTTGAACTGATTATAGCTTCAAAATGACCACTTCATCTCTCGGATAAACTCGAGCATACTCACACAACGGACATTAATGTGTCGACAGATAAAAGGTATCTTAGGTTTTTTATCGGTACCGCCTTGTTCCTCAGTGATTACAGTTAGATCTCGTTGTTTTGCTAGAGCAATAACGAAGGGATCAGCACCAAATTTCTGATGTGACCCCACAATTCGAGGATAATCCTGCAAAATCCCGCTTGCAATTTGCTGAATTTTTTCATCAAATGGAACGCGTAATTTTTCTCGTTGCTTGACCCATTCATGTAAAGTATCATCTTGGCTTTCGATTTCTTTGATAACCACTTCTTGAGCAACAACGATCTGTGTATCAATAATATCAGATAGTTTGTGCCAGAAGGACGGAAAAATATCTTGGGGATAACGCCTATGCCAAGATTCGATGAATGAACTGGTATCGATACAGTATTTCATGACAATGCACGTAAATGATCTAATATTTTCGGAATGTGTTTCATCTTAGTGCCAAGATATTCAGATAGCTGATTTGCTGGAATAACTCCTCGATTGTATGCCTCGAATGCTGTTTCAACGAACCGTACACCATGACAGCGAACGAATTTGGTGTGGTATTGAGGCCCACCTGAGCTTTTCTCCTGTTTGCCCCTTGTTTCATTAATTGCTATCCATTCTTCGCGCCACTGTTCTCGTTTCTCTTGATAGTGGCTTTCTGTTGTTCTTTGAAGGGTTAACAACTTACGCAGAATAACTTCTTTGCTAATACTGTATCTGCGGGATAATAAATCAAGTACTTCATCACTCCAAATCAAACTGTCATGACTCTTGACTTCTGGTTCCTCAATCAAATGATTACTTGGGACAAGCAATTCTCCCGCAAATTCATTGCAAAATATTTCTTCTTGGTTGAGACCGTTATCTTCGTATGTATTGCTGATACCTGACAATCGGAGAATTAAGTGTTCTAATTCATGCACAAGTGTAAAAATACGCGCCGAATGAGAATCTTTGGAATTTATAACGATTATGGGCAGTCGGTCATAATAGATAGCAATGCCACGCATTTCTTCAACTCTAATAGGGTAATTAGTGAAGAAACCGGTTTGAAAAACCAATATATTTAGCTTTTCCACAGCCGTGCGCCATATTTTTAGTGCATCAGGTATATTCTTTATTTTTACTTGATCCATATAAGTTATATTGAGCTGATTACGAACAAGTCGGGACAGATCAGTAGAGGACATATTATTCTGATATGTGATGTCGAATTCGGTGATTTCTTCATTCATCTCCTCAGCTAGGTCAAGAAGTATCTCGCGGCGACGTAGAGCCTCGCGCAGTTCTAAAATCAACCCAATTGACTTTTTACGATCAGTGCTATCAGCTAACTTTCGCCAATCTCGCAGCGTATCAAATGGTTCGTCCATCTGATTTGGTGGGATAGGCAAATAGAATACAGCGAATGGACGTTTGTACACTTCAGCGATCTTGAGAAGCTGATTGACTGTAGGGCGGGTAGTGCCATTTTCCCAATTTTTCAGTGTATCTATTGAAACACCAATCTTTTTGGCAGCAATTTCAATCTCATAACCGATACTTTCCCGTCCCCATTTCAACAGACTGTATTGTATTATTGCATCAACGCGATTACTCATTTTTATTCACATTGTAACCAAATTAACCGTAAAATCATTGTATATCATCCAAAATATCTTTGATATATCCATTTAGAACTAAAATTCTATTTAAAAATTCCTTTCACCTACACCGAAATTATCTAGCAAATGGTATTTGATAGTGTAGTTAATATTTACTATGACTCGCTTTCATGTAGAGCGCAACCAGATTACCAAGGTCTAAAAGCGCAATCGCTTCAAATATAAGTGCCACGATATTATTTCTGCTTTATAATTAGTCATACTCATAGTCAAGGACTTTGAAGCAGAATGAATCATGCCGATCATGTCAATTTACTGCGCGATGGAATTAGCCAGCAGGGTGGTACTTGGGCGGATTTAGGTGCTGGAACGGGTGCATTTACACTGGCACTAGCTGAACTTGTCGGCGCGTCGGCTGAAATTTATGCGATTGACCGCGACGGCGGCGTACTCAAGCAGCAAGAACGGGCGATGCGTGATCTTTTTCCAGCCGCGAAAGTCCATTATCGCACCGCCGATTTCACCCATCCGCTTGATCTGCCGCCGCTGGATGGGGTGGTGATGGCGAATTCGCTTCATTTTCATCGCCAGAAAAATCCGATTTTGCAATTGGTGCATGGGTATCTCAAACCCGGTGGTCGTCTATTGCTGGTGGAATACGATGTTGATTCGGGGAATTTCGCGGTTCCGCAGCCATTGTCTTATCCAACATGGGCAGCGCTGGCGAAACAAAACGGCTTTCAGGAAACCCGCCTTTTAGCGAGCCGCCCCAGCCGTTTCTTGAAAGCGATTTACAGCGCGGTCAGCCTGAAAGACGTGAAAGGTTAAACGCGAAGGTTCGCCAAGAAAGTCTAGGGACGAATCGCCGATTCGTCCCGTGATATGAGCTTAAGACCCGTTCTCTAAGGTGAGCCTAAAGTCCTCAGTGTCGTCGCCTAATCCTTGCGTCGCACGGACGACGAGATGGTATGTTCCCGCTAAGGGTAAGGTAAGCTGATAAATTTCAGGATTGCTGCCTGCGCCGCTGTCGTCATCGAACCAATTTAATCCGCTTATAGCCTCTGCCAGCAGCAAATTGGTATTAAAACCCCCTATGCCCTCAACCCGTACATTGATGACATCGCCTTCCAGCGCTTCAAAGGCATAATAAGCGTAAGGTTGCTCCTGCGTAATGCTTGCTTCAATTGTGTCACCGTACGCGATGGGCTGCGCTTCTAGCGGGCTGATTTGGATGCTGTATGCGCCCGTTTCCGTCCCACTTCTTCCTTGCACCACCATATACACTTCCTGATTTGGGCTAACAACCATCACAGGTACCAATAGATTTGAGCTAATCAGATTGGCTGACGCAAACGTAAAGGGTGTGGTGGAATAAACGCTGTTCGGCGAAAGTGCTTGGATAGTGACTTCCAGCGGCACAAATGTTGGTGTTGCCTCCGTATTGGAAGGTGTCGGCGTAAATGTTGGGAGGGTGTTCACAGGTGCCAGTACTGTCGGTGGCAAGGGTGATTCAACCGGGACAAGCGTTGGCTGGGCGGCATCAGACATAAGTGTCGGCGGCACCTGAGCGCCACCAAGTGAAATGACACCGCCTGCTTCCGGCACGAACTCGGTAAAGTAACCGCCTAAATTGGTCGCATACGTCACAATAGGCGCGAAATCCTCCGATTGTAGATCGATGAAATATGCCCCTGCTTCTTGTCCGACGAAACGATAGATGAAGGTGGGCTGCTCATTCGTCAAGCTGCCTATAATGATGTCATTCTCAGTCAGATCAACCGCATTGACGGGAACGGTGGAAGATAGTCCAACGATATACGGTACGGGCGTATGTGTGTCTTGAGTAATCACATTTCCCTCCGCTGGAATCGGAGTCCCAGTAGGTACGAGTGTCGGTACTAACGTAGCAATTGTCTGCTGTGCGTTGTTATTTTGCGCGCCGGCGATAATCGGTTGTTCCTCATTGGGATTTTCTGGTTGACGATTAAACAGCATCAAGCCAATAACGATGAAAGCCATGACCGCCGCGATCATCGTCAGCCGTGAGGAAAGGCTGCGATGGGGCGTAGTAGGTTTGTCATACATGAGTTCGGCAGGAAAAGCCGTCATTAGGATTTTCTCCTCTGGGAATTTTGAATAAGAATGGCTGCCGTTTGTGCTAAACGAATTGTGTGTCCGCACATTGGCGAGTGTTTTTTGCCATACACGCGCCCGCAGCGCGGCATCTTTGGGCGGCCTCGGTTGGGCGGCGAGCTTACGGGCAAAGGCCACAAGTGCCGGATCAAGGCCAGATGGGGCGGCGGCATGGGCGTCGCGGCGCAGTGCGATTAGGTATTGTTCCAGCAGTTCTGGTTGGGTGTTCATTCGATGTTATCTCCCATGATCTGGATATAACGTTCACGCAGCCCTTTGATGATACGGTGTACTTGGGTACGAACCGCGCCCGCGCTTTTGCCCACGATTAGGCCAATTTCGTTTGATGTCAGTTCCGCGTCCAACGTCAGTGCCAGCAAATCGCGCTGATCGTCCGGCAGAGTTGCCACTAATGCTTGCAGGATGCGTCCATCCTCAGCGCGTTCAATCGCTTCTAGGGCGTTTTCGTCCGGCATATCAATATCA
>Ga0163154_10004747_pt1 | contig 17680 bp, 14 predicted proteins | sample OliLakLV19MP9P1_FD_148649 | JGI IMG/M metagenome (GOLD analysis project Ga0163154, IMG submission 148649) | Freshwater microbial mat bacterial communities from Lake Vanda, McMurdo Dry Valleys, Antarctica - Oligotrophic Lake LV.19.MP9.P1 | ecosystem: Environmental > Aquatic > Freshwater > Lake >...
ATCAGGCCCAGCGGACGATCCGCGGCACCGATTTTCGCATCGTGAGCAAGGATTTCCTCGAGACGCAGGTGATTCGCGTGGGATACAACTGGAAGTTCTAGTATCGCGTCGCCGCCCTCAGTCCGGCAGCGCCGTCGGCAACTGTTTCAGCATGGGGGTGCCCACCTGGATGTCATCGACGGCGGCGGCGGCGGGCACCTTCTCACCACTATTTCCGCTTCACCGCGCGCCGCGGTACCCGCTCTTCCCGGTCGTCGTCGTCCACGTCCACGGCCAGCGGGAAGAACAGCGATCGCTTCACCTCCGGATATGGCACGCGCCATCCCTTGGCCGCCCCCCACAGGATCCGGTTCAGTCGCTCGGTCGGTGCCGCATCGGGATCGTGGAAGTTCATCCGCGCGCTTGCCAATGCCGCCCGCTTCCGTGCCGCAGCATCAGGCCCGGTGATCTCGCCCACGCGCAGGTTCGTCTCGAACAGCGACTGCGCAGGCGTGAGCGCGGTGTACGGCGTGTCGTCCGGTTTCTCATTCGGCCCGATGAAACTCGCGCGCATGTCCGTCGCCACCAGATCGAACATCGTCAATGCCGGCAGGCCGAGCATCAGCTCGATCGTCTTGACCATGCTCGGCTGACTGTAGAAGGTGCTGTCGATCACGCCACGCCGCGCGTACGGACTGGCAACCAGTGCCACGGTTCGATGCCCATCGATGTGGTCGACGCCATTCTGCGCGTCGTCTTCGACCACCAGAATTGCCATCGACTTCCAGAACGACGACCGGCTGAGCGATTCCACCAGCCGGCCGAGCGCCAGATCGTTGTCGGCTACGCAGGCGGCGGGGGTACACCAGCCGGCGTTGGTGCCCTGCGTGTGATCATTCGGCAGGAGGATCATCGTGAGATTCGGCATTGCCTTCACCGCTTCCCACTGCTTCAGGTGCTCGAGCACCACGCCCGCCTTGATCACATCGGGCACTTCCTGCGTCCAGCCCGGATACTCGCGAACCAGAATCCGGTCGAGGCTCGGAATCTCGCTGCGCGTGTCATAAAGGCGCTGCATCTCCTGACGGCCGCGTGCGTGCGTGTACGAAGGATCCCGGTACATCGCCATCAGGCGCGCGCGCGCACTCGGCATGGAGTCGCTCGGCGCCGGCGCGTACTCGCCGAAGCTTACCACGCGCTGCCCTTTCTGCATCGCGGCCTCCCAGAGGAAGCCACCGGATGAGTAGGTGAGCGGATCATTGCCTTCGCTTGGATAGCTGCGGCCGGAATAGAGGGGCCACATCGGATAGGCCGTCTCCACGCCTTGCGTCAGCCAGTTGTGTCCATCGGCCGAGTTGCCGCCGGAGGCAAAGAAGTGATCCAGCAACACGAACTGTTCGCTCAGTGCGTGCGCATTCGGTGTGACGTCGCGCCCGTACATCGCCAGGCTCGGATCACTGGCACCCTTGCCAATATCACCCAGGACCTGATCATAGGTGCGGTTCTCGCGAATGATGTACACCACGTGCTGAATCAGACTCGGTTCACCGGGCCGCTCCGGCACGGCTTGCGCAACGGCGCCAGCGCGCGGCGCGATTGACGGCGCGGCAGGCCCGCCTGAGAGATGGAATCGGTTGTTCTCCGCCACACCGGTGGTGTAGGCGGCGAGCTCTGACTCACTGGGCATCGGGATCACGTTCACGCTGCCACGCTCCGCAAAGACATAGCGCCCCTCCCGGCCGGCGGTACGTCCGGTGCCGGCACCAACACCGAACAGCGTGCCGACGGCGATCGTCGCACCATCGGTGCTGACATCGATGCTGCTGGGATACCACCCGGTCGGGATCAGTCCGCGGAACCGGGCATCACCTGCGCTTGCGCCGCGCACATCATAGAGCGCGACCGCATTGGCGCCACCGAGCGTGACGAACAGCGTGTTCCCGTCCGGCGACAGCGCAAGGGCGGTCGGCGTGAGGCCGGTCTTCCGTTCGCGGAACGGTGCGATCGCGATCGCGCCGGCGAGGGTGTTGGTACGCGTATCGATCACACTGACGGCGTCGCTGTTGCCATTGGCCACGTACAACCGCTGACGTCCCTGATCCCAGACCAGGCCCGTGGGGTGTGTGCCGACCGTGATGTGATGTGTGATCGTGCCGGTCGCGACATCAATGCGGTCCACCGTACCTGGCAACGCGATGCCGCGCGCGTCGATCCGAACCGGTTCGGCCGCCGGATCGCAACACTGTGTGGCTCGTCGTTGTCCGGCGCGTGGCTTGGCGCCACCGAACACGGTCACCCACGCGGTTGCGCCGTCAGGCGAGATGACGGCGGCAATTGGCAGCACGCCGAGCGCGACGCTGCGCAGACGCTCGCCTGTATCGGCGTCGAGGATCACGAGTTTGTCATCCGCCGGAAGCGGCAGCACGGTCACACGGTGTCCGTCTGAACCCTTTCGCGATGCGATGGCCGGTCCACCAGCGAGGAACTCGCCGAGCGTGCCCGACGCGGTCACGATCGCGGCCGTGGAGTCGGTACTGTACGACACCAGTTGCGCCACCGCCCTGGCGCGCGCCAGCGGTGGCCCACCGGGCGTCCGGCTCGCGGCTACGGCGGCGGGAAGCTTGCTCACGGACGACACCGTGACGCGCTTCGTGACCGGATCGATCGCCAGCCCGTGTACACCGGGCCGTCCCACGAACTCGGCCCGCGAAAGGACGCGATTGTCACGCCAGTTCAGGCGCCAGGCGCTCCCAGGCACGGCGGCCCATACCTCTCCGGCAGCCGTGCCGAACCGGACACCGGCAACGCGACCGTCGAAGATCGATTGCACACCGGCCGGTGTGACGCGCTGTCCGACCGCAATTACGCCGGGATCGGGTACCGAGCGCTGCGGTGCCGGAACTGGCTGCTGGACCTGCAGGAGCGTGGCGATGATGACGAACACGGGAGCCATTGGCGGAAAGGGGAGACCGGGACCTTACCGCCGTGGCTTGTCAGGTGGCAAGCATTGTAGCTAAGCGGCTCATTGATCGAACCGCTGCGGCCGGTCTGCCGCAGCAGCCAGCCGCTCAGCGCCGATCGATGTTCGTTGGTGCAGTCGGCGCGAAGATCGTCTGAAGTGCCGGCAGATCGACGGCCATCAGCACGGCCATCAGCACGGTGCACGAAATGACGGCCACCATCAACTTCGGCTCGCGGTACAGCCCCTCTGGTCGCTGGGCCGCGCTGTCGGGCTTGAAGGCGATGTCGAGATAGATGGCCATCACCAGCGCCACCAGCGGGAACGACAGGATGAGCTCGATCCGGTAACGCATGATGAATGCGCCAAGGAAGAGCATGGCGGCAGAGCCATAGAACAGAATCGAGACCATCAGGCGCTCGAGCGTGTAATACGCAAACGACTTGCGATACGCGGCTGCGCGCGCAGGATCGCCGATATCCCGGAACTCGGCATACCGCTTGATGGCCATGAAGTAGCACCCGACCATCCAGTAGCTGAGCAACAGCGACGCTGGCGCAATGGCGACGGTCCCGGTCATGTACCAACCGGCGAGCATACGCAGCGGGTTGTTCACCGACTCCGAGAGGACATCGATGTACGGCACATCCTTCGACCGAATCGGCGGGATGTTGTAGACGCAACCCATGATCCACAGCACCAGCGCCGTGTAGCCGAATGGCTTGCTGACGAGGAAACCGAGCCACACGCCGATCACCATCAGCACCAGCCACTGCACGTAGGCAAGCGGAATGCTCACCTTGCCCGACGGCACCGGTCGGTTTCGCTTCAGCGGGTGCGCGAGGTCGGAGGGGGCGTCGAGCACCTCGTTGATCACGTAATTGCTCGAGGCGACGAGACAGATCGACGCAAAGCCGAGGATCACGCGCATCCAGATGCCGGGCGTCATTTCTGCGGCACCACTGCCAAACGCCGCGACGATGCCAGGTAGGATGAAGACGTTCTTGACCCAGTGGTCGATCCGGGCGATGGAAATGTGGCCGCGGAGCGTCGGACGCGCCACGACCGCGGCGACTGGGGATGATTCGCTCATTGTGCTGGCGCTCCTCGGAGTTCGTTATGAATTTCGTTATGACGTGCGAGCACGCGGCTCAACTCTGCGTAACTCGAGACTGATAAAAACCCATCGTCGTTCGACTGCGTCCGCTGTGAGAGAATCGCACACGCAACACCAGCCGCGCGTGCCGCCGCGGCATCCACCTCGGCGCGGTCGCCGACATACAGCGCGTCCGACGGCGCGACGCCAAGGCGCTCGAGCGACACCAGAATCCCACGGGGGTTGGGCTTGAAGACCCCGACCTCGGGCGCCTGGGCGCACAACACCGAGTCGAAGAGATCGCCAACACCCAACGCGGCAAGCTTGGCTTCGGCCGGGTAGTCGGAGAGCACGCCGAGCTTGAAGCCGGCGTCGCGCAACTCGCGGATGAAGGCCTGCATTCCCGGCTGCGCAAAGCGGCCGAGGAGCTCGAGTGGTGCATGCTCCATCCAGCGCGCGACTGTCGCCTGCACCGCTCCTGGTGAGGCGCCGGTGGCGCGACTCGCATACCGCGTCTGTGCCTCCCCCAGATCACCCTCGCCATGGGTATCGCGGAGGGCCTCCTGCCCGCGCCGATAGGCACTCAGAATACGCAGCGTCGAGAGGCCGAGTACCGGACGAAAGAGGTGAGCACGCGCAAGTCGCAACGCCATAGCGCGGCGAAGCGACCCCTGACGATAGAGCGTACCATCGACGTCGAACACCACCGCTCGAAGCGTACGAGGGAGGTACGTGTCAGACACGCTCGCCGTCACGTTTTTTCAGCAGACCGTCGATGCCATACGCGGACAGCGCGAGCAGGCAGGGAAGAATGGGCACCGAGTAGCGGCCCAGCGCGAGCAGGGCGGCCAGCAGCAGATTGAGGTACACGATCGGCAGCAGTACCAGCCAGACGGACCGGTTCTCGCGATAGGAACGGCGCAGACCGAGCGCCGCGAAGATCCAGGCCACCAGCGCGAGCCCACCGACGACGGCGGAGGTGGCCCGACTGGTCATCTGATACCAGAACGTGGCCAAGCCCACGAAGAATCGACGCGCACTGAGCCCGGGCTCGGCAACCAGGCGCCGTTTCATCTCCTTGTTCAGGATCTGATCGGTCTCCCAGTCCTCCTTCTCCCATTCCGTGCCCGCCTCGCGGGCCAGCCGAAAGAAGTACGCATTCGACTCGTTCTCGGCGACGGTGTATGGCGGTTCACGCAGTGTAATGAACTCGGTGCGGCTGAAGATCAGTCCGCGAAGGAAGGCGTCGGAAAAGCCGCTCGATACCGGCACGATGTGACCTGTGACGAGATAGTTCCGCACCGTCCATGGCGAAATTGTCAGCGCCATCGTCACGAACATGACCGTCAGCGCAGCAATCGGCAGCCGCTGCTTTGCGCGCAGCAGGCCAAGCATCAGCGCCGCAGCGAACAGGCCGGGATACAGGAGGATCACCGACTTCGTCAGCGTGGCCAGACCGGACACCACGCCGAGCAGCACGCCAGTGCGGATATCTCGCAGCCGGGAGAACCTTTCCGTCAACCAGATCAGCAGCGTGACGAGGAACGTGAAGAGCGTCTCGAGGTGCAGGGCCGGCACGTAGCGGAGCATCACCGGGTGCAGCGCACAGAGGACGCTCGCGATCACCGCCGAACGCTGCCCGAAGAGGCGCTTCGTCAGGTCGAAGATCAGCAGGCAGGTTCCGGCGTGGAGCAGGCATTGCAGGAGCAGAATCAGCGTCGGCCGCTCTCCGAAGAGCCAGTACACACCGCCGATGGTCAACGGATAGAGTGGCGCCCGACGCTTGATCAGCGTCCCGAAGGGCAGGAAGCCGTCGCCACGCGCGAGGCTCGCACCCATCTTCCCGAAGTAGTACGGGTCGAATCTGGTGTCGACCAGGTCCTGTGAGCGGAAGCCGACGAAAACCGTCAGGGATGCTGCAAGGAGCGCGAGAACGAGAGGGAGCGCCCACGGCGCCAAACGAGCTCGACCTGCGGAATCGACGAACGGTCCTTGCTTCACGAACCCCTTCTTGCTCGGGTGGACTCAGCTGAAAATCAAGGTAGGCAACTCAGGGAGACGCTGACAAGAGGCGACGCGTAACGCCGTGCCACGACAGGAATCACCCGACGGCACGGACGGACCGGAGCGCATTCGCATACGGATCATTGACGCCCGACGCAGCCGGTGGGCAACAGTGCTCACATCGGCATGTCTTCGAGGCGGATCGACTGGGAGCGCGGCGGAAATGCACTGCACCGCTCCGATCGATGAAACAAGGTCCGTACCCGCCCCGTACCTGGCTCCAGGCGGCAACCATCTCGCCCGCACCGGCCTCTGACAGCGATTTCCCGACTCGCCCTCGCATCCTGCACCCCGCCTCCATGATGCGCAACATCACGCTCGCCGCCCGCATGCTGCTCAAGACGCCGATCGTCACCGCGATCGCCGTCCTTTCGCTGGCCCTCGGGATCGGCGCCAATGCGGCCATCTTCTCGCTCTTCGAGCAGCTCCTCTGGCGGAAGCTGCCAGTGCATGCCACGGAGCGCCTCGCCAATTTCAAGAATCCGGGGCCAATACCCGGGTCGAACTCGTGTAACCAGGCAGGCGGCTGCGACGAAGTGTTCAGCTACGCGATGTTCCGCGACCTCGAGAAAGCGCCATCAGCGTTCTCGGGGATTGCCGCACATCGGCTCACCGGCGTGTCACTCAGCGTGCGCAACGAACCCCGCACCGGCCAGGCGATGATGGTCAGCGGTGGGTACTTCCCAGTCCTCGGCCTTCGGGCGGCCGCGGGGCGATTGCTCACCCCCGAGGACGACAAGGTGGTGGGTGCGAACTTCGTCGCAGTGCTCAGCTACGCATTCTGGCAGAACACCTTTGGCGGTGATTCGGCGGCCGTCGGGCAGTCGATCGTCGTCAACGGAAAGTCCTACGCGATCGTCGGTGTCGCTCCCGAAGGATTCGAAGGCACGACCACCGGCGCGCGTCCGCTGGTCTACGTCCCGATCTCGATGCAGGAGGTGATCGATGGTTTCAAGCGCTGGGAGAACCGGCGCAACTACTGGATGTACCTTTTCGGCCGCATGAAGCCGGATGCCACGCTGGCGTCGGCCGCCACGTCGATCAACGCGATCTACTCGCCGATCATCAACGATATCGAAGCGCCGTTGCAGAAGGGGATGAGTGACAAGACGATGGAGAGTTTCAGAAAGAAGAAGATCGAGCTGGCGCCGGGAGCGCGTGGGCAGAGCAGCATGGATGGCGAAGCGAAGACCCCGATCATGCTCCTCTTCTCGGTGACGTTCGTGGTGCTGCTGATCGCCTGTGCCAACATCGCCAATCTCCTGCTGGCACGCGGTGCGCGCCGCGCCACGGAAATGGGAGTACGCCTCGCGCTCGGAGCCACACGCCTTCATCTGGTCGCACAGCTGCTGACCGAGAGTGTCATGCTGGCCCTGGCGGGCGGGCTGGCATCGCTGCTGGTGGCGCAGTGGACGTTGAATGTCGTGATCTCGATCCTGCCGCCGCAGGCCGCCGAAACGATGAGCTTCGGCATCAGCCCGGCGGTGATCACATTCTCAGCGCTGCTCAGCGTTGGCACCGGCTTCTTCTTCGGACTGTTTCCGGCGCTGCACAGCACCCGTGGTGACCTGATCAGCTCGATCCGCGCCGGTGCCGGACAGATCGCCGGAGGACGCGCTGCCTCGCGTTTCCGCTCGTCGCTGGTCACGGCGCAGATCGCGCTCTCGATGGGGCTGCTGATCATGAGCGCGCTCTTTCTCAAGAGTCTCGTGAACGTCAGCCGCGTCGATCTTGGTGTGAAGGTGAACGACATCGCCACGTTCCTGATCGTTCCTGAACGCGTAGGCTACGACAGTACACGCAGTGCAGTGTTGTTCACGCGAGTCGAGCAGGAGCTGGCGGCCATTCCTGGAGTCACCGGAGTCACCAGCGGGCTGGTGCCGCTGCTGAGCGGCGACAACTGGGGCAACGACGCACACGTGCAGGGCTATCCCTGCGGCCCGGACGTGGACTGCGGATCGCGCTTCAATGCCGTCGGCCCCGACTACTTCAAGACGCTCGGTGTGCAGCTGAAAGCGGGACGCGAGTTCACGGCGGCCGATCAACGCGGGGCACAGCGTGTCGCGGTGGTGAACATGGCGTTCGCGAAGAAGTTCAAGCTCGGCGACAACGCAGTCGGCAAGTTCATGGGCACGGAGAGTGACGACACGCTCGATGTCCAGATCGTCGGTCTGGTGCCCGATGTGAAATACAGCGATGTCAAGGACTCCGTGCCGCCGGTCTACTATCAGCCGTGGCGGCAGAACTCGGCTACGGGTGCACTCTACTTCTATGTGAAGACGTCGCTCCCGCCATCGGAGATTCTCGGCACGTTGCGCGCGACCATCACGCGCATCGATCCAGCGCTCCCGGTCGAGTCGCTGAAGACGATGCCGCAGCAGGTGCGCGAGAACATCTTCCTGGCGCGGATGATCTCGATCCTGTCGTCGGCCTTCGCCTTGCTCGCGACATTGCTGGCAGGGGTCGGACTGTACGGCGTACTGTCGTTCTCCGTGCAGCAACGGACGCGGGAACTCGGTGTGCGCATGGCGCTTGGCGCCGACAGCGCCAACATCCGCTCGCTGGTACTGAAGCAGGTGGGTGTGATGATGCTGGTCGGAGGAACCATCGGCGTTGCCGCCGCACTGGGACTCGGCCGCGTCGCGCAGTCACAACTCTACCAGCTCGAGGGCCACGATCCGGTCGCACTCATCAGCGCCGTGCTCCTGCTGACCATCGTGGCGTTCGGTGCCGCGCTGGTGCCCGCGCATCGGGCTGCGCGCGTCGATCCGATGCTCGCGCTTCGCTACGACTGAACTCCCTGACACGTGGATATCGTTCGAACTCCCCCGAAGAAGACACGTCGCAATCTGATGATCGGTGGCGGCGCGGTGGCAGTGGCTTTGATCACCGTCTGGTTGCTTCGTCTCGAGCCGGCCGCGCAGACCATCGAGCGATCAGCGGTGCTGATCGACAGTGTACGGCAGGGTAACGTCGTCCGCGAAGTGCGCGGCCCAGGCACACTGGTGCCGGAGCACATCCGGTTCATCACGGCCCAGGCCAGCGCACGCGTCGAGCGGCTGGCGTCGGAGTCCGGCAAGACGGTCGCGGCTGGCGATGTGCTCCTCGAACTGAGCAATCCGGACCTGCAGATCCAGACGATGCAGGCCGAGCAGCAGGTACGGCAGGCGCAGATCGAACTGCTGAACATCCGGACCAACCTGCGAAGTCAGCTGCTCACACAGCGCGGCGTGGTGGCGACGACCCGCACGCAACACATGGGTGCCCTGCAGGAAGAGACGGCCGCCGACTCACTCGGCCGGCGCAACCTGATGTCGGCCTTCGAGGTCAATACGAAGAAGGCGCAGGCAGAGGAGTTCACGACGCGGCTCGCGGTCGAGCGTGATCGGTTGAAGTTGATGGAGGAGGCGATCGAATCGCAGATCTCGACGCAGGCCAGTCAGGTCGAGCAGCTGAAGGCGATTGCGGCCAATCAGCGAAGTCGGCTGCAGGCACTGCAGGTGCGTGCGCCGGATGCCGGTGTGCTGCAGGAGCTGACGCTGCAGCTTGGTCAGTGGGTACCGGAAGGCACGACGCTCGCCAAGGTGGTGCAGCCCGGCAGCCTGAAGGCGGTCCTGCGCATTCCGGAAAGTCAGGCCAAGGATGTGAGCGTCGGCCAGAAGGCGAGCATCGATACGCGCAACGGGCTGGTCGCGGGTCACGTCAGTCGCAAGGATCCTTCGGCGCTTGGTGGCAGCGTGACGGTGGACGTCACGATCGATGGTCCGCTGCCGAGTGGTGCCGTGCCGGATCTGAGTGTGGATGGCACAATCGTGATCGAGACGTTGAGCAACGTGCGCTACACCGGACGTCCGGCGTTCAGTGCCGGGTCGGGCGCAGTCTCGCTCTTCCGCCTGGTCGACGGCGGAAAGTATGCGGATCGGGTGCCGGTGGAGCTGGGTCGCAGTTCGGTGAATGTGATCGAGATCGTTCGCGGGCTCGAGGTGGGTGACAAGATCATCGTGTCGGACATGTCGACGTACGCCAATGTGGCCCGCGTACGCATCAAGTAACCGCTGGATACCGGAGAACTGACGATGGCTAACGTGGATGGCAGCGCAATCATTGACCTGCGCAACATCAGCAAGGTGTTTCTGACGGACGAAGTGGAGACGCACGCGTTGGCGGATGTGCACTTCGCAATTCAGAAGGGCGAGTACGTCGCAATCAGCGGCCCATCGGGTTGCGGCAAGACGACACTGCTATCGATTCTCGGCCTGCTCGATACGCCGAGCAGCGGAGACTACATGCTGGCCGGGGAGAATGTCTCGCGGCTCTCGCCGGTGGATCGCGCGCGCGTGCGCAACAGGCAGATCGGATTCATCTTTCAGGCGTTCAACCTGATCGGCGACCTGACGGTGTTCGAGAACGTCGAATTGCCGCTGACGTATCGCGACATGTCGGCGAGTGAGCGCACGGGTCGCGTCGAGGCCGCGCTGGAGCGGGTGGGGATGTCGCACCGCTCGGGGCACTTTCCCGGGCAGCTCTCCGGGGGTCAGCAGCAGCGGGTCGCAGTCGCGCGCGCGGTGGCCGGCGATCCGGCGATTTTGCTGGCGGACGAGCCGACTGGGAACCTGGACTCGAAGAACGGCGAGGCGGTGATGGAACTGCTGCGTGAATTGAACCGCAACGGCGCCACGATCTGCATGGTGACGCACGACACGCGGTATGCGCAGCATGCCGATCGCGAGGTGCAGCTCTTTGACGGACGAGTGCACCAGGCAGCGGTGGCCGGAGCGGTATAGTCGCGGGGATGACCGTCAGACGACCTCCCGCCCCAGGTCGCGGCGTATCCGCAGCAATCGGCTGGCACCGCGGTGCATGACGCGCTGCTGGTGAACACTCGGCGCGCCGTGGTCGCCGTCATCGCTCCCTTCGTGGTAGGCCTGCCGCTGGGGGCGCAGTCGGTGAGCGACTTCGTTCCTGCTGCCTCCACCAACTGTGCCGTCGCTGCTCCCACCGCCGCCGCTGGCATCGCCGCGACACCGGGCGGCGTTCTGATGGTCCAGCCCCGCAACGAGGCCATCGGTGACCAGGACACCGGCTGCAAGCTGTTGTGGGTGGTGGATGGCGACCGGATGCTGCGTGTCGCTACGCTGTACTTCGACCGTGGCGTGTTGAAGATCGCAATTGCGCATGACGTGCGAGACCCGAAAGGCGGCATCGAAGCGGCGTGTGACCTGACGGCCGGTCGTTCGCTGCTGCCAAAGGCCGGTCGTCGCGCGGATGATGCGACCTGTCGAACGATGCCGCGGGACGAGGTGTATGGGCTGCGGCTTTCCACCTGGCCGCGAGGGTGTCTGACTGCGCCTGATGCGGCGATCTGCACGCAGGAGCCGCGCTGATCGCTGCAGTACCTTTCTCGCGCCACGTGCTAGGCGGTGCTCGTTCCGCGCTTCGGGCACACGCACGGGCACTGTGGTGTCGCAATCCGGTTTGAGGATCGCTGGCTCCTGCATGTGGGTGACGCGTATTATCTGCGCGCGGAGCTCTCGACGGACGATCACCCGGTATCGCAGCTGGCAGCACTTCGGGCCGACGACGATGGGCAGCGACGACGGAGCTTGTCAGCGCTATGCAACCTGCACCACGCCCACGGGTCAGACGTCGAGATGTTCGGGTATCACGACTTCACTGAGTTCCCGCCGGGCGCGGCAACGGCCGTCGCAGCGCAGGTTTCGTCAGCGGTGTAAGGGGCGAATCGAACTCGTCCAGGACGCCGTGGCAAGGTTAGTGACCCGCCGCGCTCCCTGGCATCCGCCGCAGCCCGGCATGCCGCGACGCCACCCCGTTCAGCTGCGTCTCCGCCTTCTCGCGTGATCCCGCGAGGAATGCAACGAGCAGATCATTCGTCAACCGCACGGTCGCTCCGGTCCCACGCGCGCCGCCGAGAAACAGCGACGCCATCCATCGCGCCGGCGGCGAGAGCAAGAGCGATGCGTCCGTGAAACTGTAGTGATTCGCGCGTTCGATCTGATCCCGGTACCCGGGCCCTCCAAGGCGGGCCAGGAGCCGTGCAGTCCCTTTGAGAAAGAGTTGACCATGCTGTGTTTCGGTGCGGTCGCTCTCGATCAGCAGGAACGGCTGCGCGAGCGCACTGTCCGGGAGCGACCCGTACATCGTGCCATCAATGTTCGCGGCGGCGTGAACACGATCAATCATGGCCGCAACTGCCACCGACGCAGCACCACCGAAGGAGTGACCCACTGCAGCGATTCGGTGGTGATCCATCCGATTGGCCAGCACACCAAACGTCGCGGTGTTACCGATGTTATCGAGCACCGCGCGCACGTCGGCCACACGGACGGTAGTCTGCTGGATCATGTACTGTATTCGATCCGGGTCGTTGGGCAGGAAACGCTCGATCGGCGTCACGAGCTGACCGTCGACGAGTTGCGTAATCGCACCTTCATAGGGGTGATCAATGGACAGCACGATGAAGCCTCGGCTGGCCAGATCGCTGGGCAGCGAGGCGTAGAACGCTCGTGATGCGCCATACCCTGGTGAGAATACGATCACCGGCCAGGGTGCAACGCCGAATGACACTGCCGCATCCTCGATGGCGTGCGGATCGACGCGACCATAGTGATTGAGAATCGCGCGCGGTATTGCCGCAACGCGGCTGGGCAGCCGCCCAAGTCCGTCCATGTATCGCATCGGGCGCCCGGTCGCCCATACCAGCGACGGATACCACGCCTGCACGATCAGGTTGCGACGATCGGCGACGGAGGCGGTCGCGGGTTCTTCGCGAGCCGTATCGACCCAACGAAAGACAGACGTTCCAACGGCATGCGCTCCCGTCGGCACCGGGAGGCGGGGCATGGGAACGAACACTTAGCAGAGCATCAGCAGGAGCATCAGGGTGCCCGTCATGAGGCGAACGGCGAACCGCATCACAGCCGTACGCGCAAAGGCGGCGGTGGTCGACAGGCTGGCGACACCGAGTAACGCGTACACCGGCACCAGCTGCCAGTAATAGCCCTCAACCAGCCACTGAGCTACGCAGAGCAGCGCAACTCCAACCGTGCCGCCTTGCTGCGCGAGATCACGAGCAGGGCGAACAGCAGGGCGCACGCGAGAGTCATCACATCCAATATCGACATCGATCCAGGATGCGGGGCATGGACTCAGAATACGACTGCAAACACGTTGAAGAACGCCGCCCAGTCCGACGAGTCAAGGACCGAGAACCGTCGCGTTACTGGCGAGGATTCGGCGAACGCGACGCGAGGGGGAATTGCATCCACGATGGTCGGCGCGCCCCCAATGAGCGTCAACGCCTGCCGACTGGTGAGTGTGGTGTTGACATCCAGTACGGCGCCACCATGTGTCGCGAACAATGAATCCTGTTCCGTATGTCCGATGACAAGTTGGCGCACGCCATACTGCGCGAGCACACGATCGATCAGCGACTGCGAGGCCAGTGGATATGTCTCGGTCGCCATCCGGTAGCCACGATATTGCGTCGGTGCCATCGTGCCTGTCTGGCGTGCACGAACCGAGTCGTCGGTGACGCGCTCGCTGAGCATGTCGCGATGCTGTCGATTGATACCCTCGAGCTCCATCGTTGCGTCGAGCATCGCATCGCTGATCCCACCGTGTGCGAACAGCACATCGCCAATCTTCAGAACGATCGGCTTCCGGCGAAGCCAGCGACCGAGGACCGTCTCTTCGCTGAGCGCCGCAGCATACGGCATGATCTGCTCGATCGCGAACAGATGCTCCGCTTCCACGTCCTTGATGTTGCCGGCAAATGCATACTGCTCGTGATTGCCGAGCACGAGGTGAACGTCCCCTCCGGCAGCTCGCGCTTTCCCCTCAAGCTCGTAGAGAAAGAAGAGGAGGTCGTACACGTTGCGTCCGCGGTCCATGAAATCGCCAAGCACCACCAGGCGACCGTCGCCGTACGTCCATTCGGCAGTGGAGTCCGTCACGCCGACGCCATGGAGCCACTGCCGCAGGTACGCCACATCCCCCTCGAGATCGCTCACGACGGCAATTCGCGACGCCGGGGGCAGGACGGATGGCACGATCGTCTCCGCGTCCGCCCGCAGCACCACGTGCAGGCGGCGGCCGAGACAGTCGATATCAACCTGACCGTGCTGCACTGGCGCCCGCTTGACCGAGTCACCGCAGAACCACGCCGCCGCGGTGTCCGTGCCCGTACGCGTGATGACCGGACCATGCAACTGCGAGAGATGGGGCGCCGTGGCGACCCGAGCGAGATCTGCCCTCCACCTGATGGCGTTGCGGCCCACCGGCAGCAGGATACTCTGATACACGCCGCCGGCTGTCAGAATCACGGTGCTTCGAGACATCCAGATCAGAAAAAATCCGCAGATGAGGATCGCGAAAAGAAACAGACCTTGCCAGAGTCGGCGAAATCGAAGAAGTTGCATCAAGTCGGATGGACGTGGAGGTGGAGGTGTCCACGAGGCGTACGACGGCAAGCGCACGGTGTTTCAGGCGGTGTTTCAGGCGGTGTTTCAGGCGGTGTTTCAATCGGTGTGTGGTACCGACCCGTCGTGCAGCGCCGCCGGGACCTTCCACGCACCCGCATACACCGGCACCAGCCAAGACCGATACCGCTCCGATTTCCCCGACACCACCTCGAAGAACAGTGTGCGCAGCCGCCGCGTGATGTCACCCATCGTGCCACCACCGATCGCACGATGCTCGATCCGCGTGATTGCCGAGATCTGGACCCCGGTACCACACATGAAGCACTCGTCGGCGATGTAGACCTCACTGCGGTCGATGTTCCGCTCGACCACCTCGACGCCCAGTTCGTCCCGCAGCAACTGGATCAGGGAGCGTCGCACGATGCCTTCCAGCACGTTCGACTGCACGGGCGGCGTGATGGCCACTCCATCACGCACGATGAAGAAGTTGGCCGAGCTCATTTCGGAGACGTGTCCATCCTCGTTCAGGACAATCGCCTCATCGTAGCCCGCCAGCCGCACATCGGTGCTGCTCATGGCCGAGTTGACGTACGCCCCGACGATCTTGCCGCGGGCGGGGATCGCATTGTCATCCACGCGGCGCCATGCGGAAAAGGCAACGTGTGCCCCTTCCTCGTTGGCGATGTACTGGCCGAATGGCATGCTGAAGATCGTCACCGCCGACGCGATGTCGTTGAGCTTGAGCGTGATGGTGTGCGATGACAGGTACGCCAGCGGCCGGATGTAGCAGTTCTCCCGATACCCTTCGGTGCGCAGCAGCTCCGACACGATCGCCGTCAGCTCCGGCGCCGTGTACGGGAGCTCCATCCGCAGCAACCGTGCCGATTGCAGAAACCGCCGGAAATGGTCCAGCGGGCGGAAGATGAAGAGTTGCTCCTCGTCGGCATTCCAATAGCCGCGCAGTCCGGCGAAGACGCCCGTGCCGTAGTTGAAGGCGTGCGTCATGACGCTGACCCTGGCGTCCTCGATTGGCACGATGCGGTTGTCGAAGAAGGCGTATCGGGTGGAGGGTGCGGTCATGTCGCGGCGTGAGTATCGGGAGTGGAGGTTGCGTCGCCTGAGGCACTTGTCAATCTACCCGTCATTTCGGCACACGGCTCACGGTAGGATTGCCCGACTGCCGGCACCCCTCCTCGCCACGTCTCAGGTCGTGCGGCTGCGTGGGTGCGAATTCAACCGCTTGCCAAACGGCACACCGTCCGTGACGTTGGCGGTATCGCACGCTGGTGCGGTACCGCCCGACTCGCCACCCTCGCAGCCGACTTCGATGATTCGCCCGCAGACTGTCGCACTCCTCGTGATGCTCGCCGGCTGTGCGCCGCGACCAGACGCCACCGCAACCGCAGCCGCACTCGACTACCTGTATCTCTGGACTGCCTCCGCCGACACCACGCAGCCCGATTTCCTCGCTGTGCTCGATGTCACGGAAGACAGTGCGCGATACGGTCGCCTGGTGACGACACTGCCGATTCCGGGGTCGGCAAATTATCCGCACCACACCGAGCACGAGCTGCCCGCCGATCGGCAGCTCTTTGCCAACGGCTTCGGCTCCGGACAATCGTTCGTCTTCGACCTAACCAGGCCCGACGCGCCGCGTATCGCAGCACAGTTCGGCGATGTGGACGGGTATACACATCCGCACTCGTTCCTGCGGCTTGCCAGCGGCAACGTGCTGGCGACGTTTCAGATGACACATGCGAACGGCCACATGCGCGCCGGAGGACTGGTGGAACTGACGCCGGCCGGCATCCGCGTGCGTTCATCGTCGGCCGACACACCGGCCGCCGATTCCGGTTTGCGCGTCTACAGCGCCGGCATCGTGCCGTTGCTCGATCGGATCGTGACCACGTCCACCGACATGGAGAAGGATTTCTTCGAACCGTCACGCACGTTGCAAGTCTGGCGGTTGTCGGATCTTTCATTGTTGTCCAGCATCAGACTTCCCGGCCCCAATGGCACACTCTCGGCCGAGCCGCGGCTGATGGCTGATGGGCGCACGCTGCTGGTGTCGACGTTCAGTTGCGGGCTGTTCCTGATCGACAGTCTCGACACGGATACGCCACGTGCATCGCAGGTGGGGGCTTTCCCGCGGAAGGACGACACGAGCTGCGCGATCCCCGCGATCGTCGGGCACTACTATCTCGTCACCGTGCCGGCCTGGAGCGCAGTGGTGAGTCTCGACATCTCCAACCCGCGGGCACCGAAGGAGGTGAGCCGCGTGGCGTTCGACTCGACCGATGTGCCGCACTGGCTCTCGGTGTCGCCGGACCATCGTCGGGTGGTGGTGACGGGGTACGCGACGATGGAGAACACGGTGCAGATCCTCCGCTTCGACGAGAAGACCGGCCAGTTGGCGCTCGATACGCGATTCCGCGAAGCGGGTGCGACCGTGCCTGGGTTTCGCATGGAGCAGAAGCAGTGGCCGCACGGAGGAAATGCGAAGGGCGTTCCGCATGGGGCGGTGTTCAGTCGGCCGTAGGCTCGGTGCGTTATGCGGTGACGCTGCAGCGCAGCCAGCCCGACCGTGGGGCTTGCGACTGGTGACGCTCGATGGTCACGACCACCACACATGATTGCGGCCGGCAAACTCAACTGCTCAGTCGTTCTATCCGAGCTGATGCAAGACGCGCAGGGCAGCGTTGCGCTTCGCACACGCGACAGCAATACTCAGCACATCGTGCACGCCGGACACACGCTGCGCCGAGGCCATTCGCATGCCGGAAACCGATCCGAACCGTGAAGAAGATCTTCGCCTCCTGCTGACGGACGCGATCGAAGTGCAACTGGCCGCGTTGAAGGCTGGCATCAGTTTCTGGAGTGAGTGGATCGAGCAGACGGCGGCATTCGTGCAAACGGCGACCAGGAGCCTGACCTCGATCAACACCGACGATCCGAAGTCGAAGGATGTCGTCCTCGAGCTACTCGACGCCGGACGCGCCAGCGTGCGATCGATGACGGAGATCCCGCGGCACACTGCCACTCGCTTCATCGAAGAGCTGGATAAGCTCGATGCGAAGAAGGCCGCGTCGAAGAAGACCGCCAGAAGGACTGCGAAATCCTCCACGGGCGATTTCGTGTCGT
>Ga0163154_10004751_pt1 | contig 17669 bp, 8 predicted proteins | sample OliLakLV19MP9P1_FD_148649 | JGI IMG/M metagenome (GOLD analysis project Ga0163154, IMG submission 148649) | Freshwater microbial mat bacterial communities from Lake Vanda, McMurdo Dry Valleys, Antarctica - Oligotrophic Lake LV.19.MP9.P1 | ecosystem: Environmental > Aquatic > Freshwater > Lake >...
CGCGCAGCGATGCGGCGCTGCTGCAAGGCAGCGCCAACAAAGCTACCAACTGCCAAACTACAGGGCGTCCTTTACCACACAGTACATAGCTAGGTGATAAAATGAAATCGTTGAAAATGATCGCGCTGGTGACAGTCCCAGTTTCAGATGTGGACAGCAGTACACCAAGATGCATTACTTGAGACGAAAGCAACAATCCTTCATGGAGAATTTGAAAAGCATTATGGCGCAACATGGTTACAGTCTTTCGTTTACGACCAGCAGCCTTCGCACCCTAGAGTCGGTGAAACTCGCACGGCTTTACGCTAAATACCAAAACTGGAGTGTGGTTCGCGATCACGTAATCGAATACAATACACTCCAGCAGAGAACGACAACTTCATCAAAAAAGCTCTGTCGAGAGTTGTTGTCCCGGCTAAAACTCCTCTCCGATGATGAACTCGAGTATTTAACGGATTGTCCCGAATCTGAGGCAGCATTGATTGTTTGGGTCGCTGCCTGTAGACGTTATGCCTTCATCCGCGACTTTGTACTTGAGGTCCTCGCAGAGCGCCGCCTTCAATTGAGCATAGTCATCGAACCCTCTGATTTTAACGTCTTCTTTAGCTCCAAGCTCGCTTACCACAATGAACTGGAGTCTATTTCCGTGGCAACCCGACACAAGGTGCAGCAGGTCATATTCACCATGCTTCGCGAGGCAGGCTTTTTGGGCCGTCAGAATACGCTAAACATCGTCACTCCAGCTGTTGAAACCCTCCGAATATTGGACTCTCCGGGGCGAGAGGTGATCACCGTACTCGGTATATACGAGATGATCGTTGGCAATGCAAGTAATCGGAGATGGACAGACATATGAATCAAATGACGATGAAGGAAATTTACGATCATCTGCTAAAAGTTGTAAGCAGCCGTCGTTTTTTACTGAAACAAGGGTTAGGGAATGAGATTCCGTTCTTTATTTGCCCCTACAGCCCAGCGAATCAGATAGAAATGGAGCAAACCCGAAAGCAGTTAGTGAACCAGCTAAAACAAGCCGGAATCACTATACTTGATATCAATCTCTTTGACGTAAGTATAGCTTTACTGAAAGAGCGAAAAATCTGGGATAAGATAGTAAGCACAGAGACCGCGCTCGAAAAAGACAAGTTGAAAGATCTGCTGCGGAACGTGCTCGACCCAGAGGCGCATCTTGTACCGCGTATTGCGAGGTTGATAGATGACGTCAAAAATTACGATGCAATGTTTATATCGGGCGTGGGTGAGGTCTACCCGTATATCCGCTCACATACGATTCTGAACAACTTGCAGAGTACAGCGAAGCAGCAGCCAACCGTAATGTTCTTCCCGGGAACCTATACCCATTCGGTTACGGCAGGTGCATCTCTCGATTTGTTTGGTCGCTTGCGTGACGATAAGTATTACCGAGCATTTAACATTCTCCACTATAATACGTAGCTGAGGTATTGCCATGAGGTTGACCAGCATTTTCCAGAAAGCCGTCGATAGACCCATCGAGGGCGTCATTAAGGCAGATGATCAAGCGGGATTGAAGAACGAGGTTGACGAATACGTTCTCACAAACGAGATCGAGAAGCGGCTGGAAGCCTTTTTGAGCGCCTACAACGATTATCAGGGGGCGAACGGAGTCTGGGTTTCTGGATTTTTTGGGTCAGGCAAATCCCACTTATTGAAAATGCTGGCTTATCTTCTTGAGAATGGTTCAAAAGACGAACACTATATCGTCGATAGTTTTCTGGACAAGTGCGGCGACAATAAGATTCTGCATGCCGAAATCGAGCGCGCCGTAGCGATACCGTCCAAGAGCATTCTCTTCAACATCGATCAGAAAGCTGACGTGATCAGCAAAAAAGATGTCGATGCGCTGTTAGCGGTATTCCTCAAAGTTTTCAACGAGATGCAGGGCTACTTCGGCAAGCAAGGCTATATTGCGCAGTTCGAGCGGGAACTGGACGAGCGCGGCATCTACGGCACGTTCAAGGACGAATACGAACGCACAGCTGGACAATCATGGGAAAAGGGGCGTGAGCAAAGCATTCTTGAAGGTGAAAACATCGTCAACGCTTACGCCGCCGCCACCGGGACATCGACTAGCGCAGCAGACGGGATACTAGACAAGTATCGTGCTTCGTACAGCGTTTCGATTGAAGACTTCGCCGAAATTGTCCACCAATATATCAAGCGGCAGGAGCCGAATTTTCGCTTGAACTTCTTTGTCGATGAAGTCGGGCAGTATATTGCCGACAACATCAAATTGATGACCAACCTGCAAACCATCGCCGAAAGCCTTGCCACCAAATGTCGTGGGCAAGCATGGGTGATCGTGACCGCCCAAGAAGAAATGAGCACCGTCGTGGGCGAAATGGGCGTGCAGCAAGGAAATGACTTCTCGAAGATTCAGGCACGCTTTAAGACGCGCATGAAGCTGACCAGTCAGGATGTTGACGAAGTCATCCAGAAGCGACTGCTTTCCAAGAACGCCATCGGCGCGGCACAGCTCACCCGTGTATACAACGAACAGGTCAACAACTTCAAAACGCTGTTCGATTTTGCGGATGGTGCGCAGACCTACCGCAACTTTCAGGATCAAGCGCATTTCATCAATGCTTATCCGTTCATTCCCTATCAGTTCGTGCTGTTTCAAAGAGCGATACAGGGCTTGTCGGAACATAACGCATTTGAGGGTAAACACAGCTCTGTTGGCGAACGTTCGATGTTGGGGGTGTTCCAGCAGGTCGCTATGCAAATCGGCGACCACGAAATCGGACAATTGGCGACCTTCGACCTGATGTTTGAAGGCATTCGTAGTTCCCTAAAAGCGAATATTCAGCGCTCGATCCTGAATGCCGAAACGAACCTCGATCATCCGTTTGCGAATAGATTACTCAAGGCATTGTTCCTCGTCAAGTATGTCAAAGAGTTCAAGGCGAGCGAGCGTAATCTGGCGGTCTTAATGACCGAGCAATTCGGTCAGGATATCAGCAAACTACGGAAACAGGTCGAAGAAGCCCTGAATGTGCTGGAACAACAGACGTATATTCAGCGTAGCGGCAGCCTGTACGAGTATCTGACCGATGAAGAAAAAGACGTCGAGCAGGAGATCAAGAATACCGAGATCGAAAGTTCGAGCGTCATTGATGAACTGGGGACAATTGTCTTCGACCGCATCATCAAGGAAATCAAGATCCGCGCGGAAGATGGTCCGGTAGACTATGCTTTTAACCGGATGATCGACAACCGCCCCTTCAAGCGGACTGGCTACGAACTGACCATCCATCTGATCACCCCGTTCAATGAACACGCGGCGAATCTGCCCGTGATGCAGTCGCAGAGCATGGGGCGCGACGAGTTATATATGATCATGTCGCCCGATGATCGGCTGGTGCGCGATCTGACGCTGTATGTGCAGACACAGAAGTATTTCAACCAGAACATCAATCTAGCGCAGAATGAGCGCATCAAGATGATTCTGAACAACCGGCAATATCAGAACAATGAACGCTATCATGACATTGAACAGCAGGCGCGTCAGCTTTTGGGTGGTGCCACCTTTATTATCAATGGGGCAGTCCTTGACCTCAATGGTGCCGACCCTCAGACGAAGGTGTTTCGCGGCTTTCATCAGCTCATCCGTACCACCTACACTCACCTGAAGATGCTGCCCAATACGGTCTACAAGGACACGGAGATCGCCAACTACCTGCTGCCAACGAGCGATATGTTTGGAACGACCGATCTGACCGAGGCGGAGCGCGAGCTACTGAACACCATCAAGCTTCAGAAGAAAAATGGTACTCGCATCACGCTCAAAACACTAACTGACCGGTTCGAGCACAAGCCCTATGGCTGGTATCTAGCAGCGATTCAATGCACGTTGGCAAAGCTCTGTGCGCGCGGGCGGGTAGAAGTCCGGCAGGACGGCAATACACTGGAGGGAACAGCGCTGGCAGACGCATTGACCAACACGCGCCTCCACTCAAACCTGATCCTCATGCCGGAAGAGCAGTTCACGCCCTCTCAGACTCACAGGTTGAAGGATTTCTACAACGAATTCTTCGACAAGCCGCCGACATTCGAAGAGGCAAAAGACCTCGCCACCGAGACCAAAGCAAGTTTGCAGGTGCAAATCGAAAAGCTCAATATCCTCGCGCGCGACAACCACAATTACCCCTTCCTGAAGGCGCTGAACGCGGTGCTGGACAATCTGCGTGCAGTGACCGGCAAAGCCTATACGTGGTATCTCACCGATTTTGGTGACGATGCCGATGCCCTGCTGGATGCGAAAGAGAATGTCATCAGCCCGATACTGAGCTTCATGAATGGCGGACAGCGGGCGATTTATGACGAGGCGCGCGATTTTCTGAAAGTACAGGAAGCGAACTTCCAGTCGATTGGTTACGACGAAGCCCTGCAAATCAAGCAGATGCTGGACGACCCGAACTGCTACCGGGGTGATCATATGCGGCGGGTGAAAAGCCTGATGGAAGGTCTACAAACCCAGATCAACATGGCGCTTGCCGAGGCGAAGCAGAACGCTATCGCCTCGCTCGTTGAACTGAATGGACGGCTGAGGAATGATGCACGCTTCAGCCGCCTGTCGCCGTTACCGCAGCAGAATATTCTCGAAGCCTTCCGTGATATTGAAGGACGCATCAAGGATCAATACACGGTGATCGCGGTTGTGAACGAAGAAACCCGCCGCTTCCGTGAGGACACCTTCACGAAACTGATGCTGCAAATGGATGCATGGCTGCAACCTGCAAACCCGCCATCTGGCGGCACGCAGCAGCCTGTTGTCCAGCCACAATATATCAAACGCAGCGCGATTCAGGTGGGCTTTAGCAAACTCTCGCTGGACGACGAAACCGATCTCGATAGCTATCTGGAGCAACTGCGCGAGGCGTACTTGCAACAGATCCGTGATGGCAAGCGCATTCAACTTTAACCCGGCACAGTCAGGATCACGACCGATGAACACCGCCAAGCTCAAGATGTTTGCCCAAGATGCCCGCCGTCGTTTGCTGGCACAGGTTGCCGCGCGCGTGGAAGCCGCCCTGCGGATGGAAGGCGCTGCCGCTGCCGAAAATACCAAAGCGATTGACGAATTGAAGCGAGCCATTTTCGAGACCTCAAAAGCGGCGGTGATCGAACGAGCGGCGTACACATGGTTCAACCGTTTCTGTGCATTGCGCTTCATGGATGCCAACGGCTATTCGGTCGTGCGCGCTGTCTCTCCGGTAGAGGGCGCGACCCAGCCGGAAATTCTGGCGGAAGCCAAACAGGGTATCGTTCACGAAGACCTGCTCGCCCCCGCCGTTCGCAAACGGGTGAACGATCTGCTGACCGGCACGCTGCGCTCAACGGACGCGCAGGGCGAAGCCTACCGCTTGCTGCTGGTGGGCGCGTGCAACTACTACCATCAGATCATGCCCTACCTATTCGAGAAAATCGAAGATTACACTGAACTGCTGCTGCCGCTGGACTTGCTCTCCGAGGATTCGGTGCTGAGCGCGACACGCCGCGCATTGGACGAGGACACCTGCCAAAACGTCGAGGTGATCGGCTGGCTGTACCAGTTCTACATCAGCGAGAAGAAAGACGCGGTGTTCGCCGCCAAAGAGAAAGTCGCGGCTGAGGACATCCCCGCCGCGACCCAGTTGTTCACGCCCAACTGGATCGTGCGCTATCTGGTGGAGAACTCGCTCGGCAGGCTGTGGATGCTCAACCATCCCGACTCGCGGCTCAAAGGGCAGATGCAGTATTATATTGAACCAGAGCAGCAGGAAACCGACTTCCTGAAAATTCAGTCGCCGGAAGCCCTGCGCATCTGCGACCCTGCTTGCGGATCGGGGCATATGCTCGTCTACGCCTTCGACCTGCTGGTTGCCATCTACGAAGAAGCGGGCTATGCGCAATCCGACATTCCGACGTTGATCCTGACGCACAACCTGTACGGCATCGAGATTGACGAGCGCGCCGGGGCGCTGGCTGCCTTCGCGCTGACGATGAAGGCACGCGAACGCCAGCGCCGCTTCTTCCGTAATCCGGTTGCGCCACAGGTGTGCGTGATGGAGACTATCGAGATCAGCGAGGATGAACTGGCGGGGTATATGGCGGCGATTGGGCGCAACCTGTTCACCTTCAATCTGGGGACGCTGCTGCACCAGTTCAAAGACACCAAAAACTTCGGCTCACTGATCCGCCCTGCCGTGACGGACATAAGCGCCCTGCTGGACATCCTGCGCGAGAAGAACGTCGCCGGGCAGATGTTTTTGCAGCAAACCCACCAGAAGGTGCTGAAGGCGCTGGCGCAAGCCAACTTTCTCAGCCCGAAATACCATGTCGTCGTCGCCAACCCACCGTATATGGGCGGCGCGAAGCTCAACGATGATTTCAAGGATTATGCCAAAGACGAATACAAAGACAGCAAATCTGATCTGTTCGCTATGTTCATCGAACGTGGCTTCGAACTGATCCATCGCAATGGCTATAACGCGATGGTGACGATGGAATCATGGATGTTTCTGTCGTCGTATGAAAAAATGCGCGAAACTTTGTTGAAGGAAGCCACGCTGCAAAACATGGTGCACATGCCCTATCTCGGCAAGGGTGGCACCAGTATGGGCATTAACTTCGGCACCGCTGCAACTATTTTTAAGCACAAACCTAATCTGGATTTCAAAGGCTCGTTCATGTGCATCCGTTATTATGAGACGGATGAGGCAGGTGTGCCGCTGAAATTCCCCACCATCAATGAACGCCATGGAACTGCCTCAGCCGCCGACTTCAGGAAGATTCCCGGCGCACCGATTGCGTATTGGGTGAGTGATCGGGTAAGGGAAGTATTTGAGACTGTATCTACAATAGGGACTGCTTTCCCTGTTAAATCTGGAATAATGACTGGCAATGATCCTCTGTTCCTAAAGTATTGGCACGAAGTTGCGAATTCGACAATTGGGTGGAAACTACAAAATTTTACTGATATGTCTGACAGCTTTCGATGGTATCCACTTAGCAAAGGGGGCGATTACAGGAAATGGTTTGGTAACAATGAACACATAATAAATTTATATAATGATGCACACGCTATAAGGAATGGTGGTGGAAATTATCGCTTACGTGAACAAAACTGGTACTTTAAGAAGTATATTACTTGGTCACGAATAACAAGCGCTACGATTGCATTTAGAAAAATAACGGGTGGTATTCTTTTCTCGGATGCAGGTCCAGGAATTTTCTCAACAACAGATATGGATTCACTTTTGGGATTTTTGAACTCGAAATTGAGTACATATTTCCTTAAAGCAATTAACCCAACTCTAAACTTCCAAACCAGCGACATTGAGGCGTTACCTTACAAGAACATTGCCGCAGTTTCTAAAATAGTATATGGATTAACTTCAAAAGGGATGAAAGATTGGAATTCCTTTGAGACTTCATGGGATTTTGCTGACCACCCCCTGCTTCGTGACAACCACATCACTGAATCACTTGCAGAGACCTACGACACGCTACGCCAGCACTGGCAGGCGATAACGCTGGAAATGCAAGTGCTGGAAGAAGAAAATAATCGTATCTTCATTGACGCTTATGGGCTTGAGGATGAACTCAGTCCCGATGTGCCATTGTCGGAAATCACGCTCACCTGCAATCCGCGTTATCGCTACGGCGGCAATAACAGCGAAGAACAACTCGAAGCACGCCTGCTGGCGGATACCCTGCGCGAGTTCATCAGCTATGCCGTCGGCTGCATGTTCGGGCGTTACGCGCTGGAAGTGTCGGGGGTGATCCTCGCCAATCAGGGCGAAACGCTGGAGGATTATCTGCGCCGTGTGCCGCAGCCGTCCTTCCCGGCGGATCGGGATAACGTCATCCCCATGCTGGATGACGACTGGTTCAGCGATGACATTGCCGAACGCTTCCGTCAGTTCCTGCGCCTCACCTTCGGCGTTCAGCACTTCGACGCCAATCTCGGTTTCATCGAGGCGGCATTAGGCAGAGACATCCGCAGCTACTTCGTGCGCGACTTCTACAACGATCATGTCCGCCGCTACCAGAAGCGCCCGATCTACTGGCTGTTCTCGTCGCCGTCGGGGGCGTTCAACGCCTTGGTCTACATGCACCGCTACCGCCCCGATACGGTCAGCGTCGTGCTGAACGACTATCTGCGCGAATATCGCAGTAAGCTGGAGGCGCGTATCAGCTATCTGGAAGTGCAAAGCACCAGCGCGGTGGAATCTAAAGCCGATAAGACGGCGGCGCTCAAGGGGATCGTGCGATTGCGCAAGGTCGTGCGCGAACTGAACGATTACGAACGCGATGTGCTGTATCCGCTGGCGACACGGCAAGTTAAAATTGATTTGGACGATGGCGTGAAGGTCAACTACAAGAAGTTCGGCACGGCGCTCAAGCCGATTGCCGGGTTTGACGAATAGATACTCAACCTAAAATTGAAGCACACTATCTATAACTATAAGCTTAAACAAAATACACCAGATCGATAACACAGTTACGCTATGTGTTTAGAACCATCTTGTGGGCGAAATCTAGTTTACTTTGGGAGCTGTGATGACCTTCAACCGTCGATCTTTAAATCCACAACGTTCAGATGATTATGAACACTATCTCGAACAGGGAACGTTACTACTGCAACAAGGGGATTTGGATGGTGCCCTATCGAGTTTCAAGCAATCAATAAAGCTTAATCCTGCCCCAGAGGATAATCCCCTTGCCTATCTTCGTCAGGGATTAGTCCTCATTGAAAAACAGAACTTTTCGGCAGCGATCAAACTTTTTGATGTAATTATTGAGGTCGGCATCCTGCCTGCTCTTTACATTGCCTATATGTACAAGGGCGAAACCTTGATAAGCATGGAGAGATGGAAAGAATCTGAACAGGTATTTTCCGACGGCATCTCTTTATTAACTCCCAACAGGGAATCTAAGCAAGAATTTACTACGGGGCAGTTCCCAGAGTTGCGCGCGACCATGCATTACAATCGGGCAATTACGCGGATGAGTCAGTCAAAATTTCGTGACGCTGCTGAGGACTACGGAAGTGCAATTTTACTTTATGGTCAAGACCCTGATTATTACGCGGGAAGATGTATAGCGCTCTTGAAAAGCGGTAATGTTGCGGGGGCAAAAAACGACTACGAATTTCTTCAACGTAACGTGCCAACTCACCCTATCGTGCGACAACTCGCCACTGAATTAGCACCGAAACAAACACTGGTTCAGTCAGTGATGAAAAAAGCGATTTCGGGGTCAAGCGATCCGGATAGCGTTGTCGAGATCATAAAAAAAGTGGGTGCAAAGAAAATCAATCTAAATATTCCGGAGCCGAAGTATCCTGACTCCGCAGAAAAGCGAGATGCGGTTAGGCAACTTGTTCAAGAACGTTATTATGATGCTGCTGCGTTGGTGTTGGACACGATGGCTTCACCAACCACTGACAAGTGGGTACAGAGGGTCAAGAACTTGCTTTTGGCACGATCGATGCAAAGCCATCAACTTGGCGTTCTCGAAGAATGGATATCGGATAACCAACATCTGTTTAGCTCTCGTTTCAACTTGATGCGCGATGCTATCACGTACTTACGCGATGATGAACGAGAACACAGCCTTGGTCAACTGATCTTAGGTAAGCTCAGTGAAAACGAGGGATTGTGCAATATCGATCTGTCGCGCGTGAGCCTAGATGGCGTTGATTTTTCGGCGAAGCATATTTCAAATAGCGATTTATCGATGTCATCACTTCAGAAGGTCAATTTTCGAGGCTGTTATTTGCATTACTCAAAATTCATCGGCGCTGACCTCCGAGAGGCGGATTTTTCAGGTGCGGATTGTTTCACCGCAGACTTCAGTAGAGCGGATTTGAGAGGGGCAAATTTGTCTGGTACGAACCTCATGGATGCGGAAATGTCTGGCGCATTTATCTCAGGTGCCAAATTCAACAAGCTCACAAAACTCCCAGATGGCACGCTCTGGACGCCAAGCATAACGCTTGAGGAATTCACGGGTATTGAATTATTCTCTCAAGATGACAATTCTGATCAGTAGGTGAGCATGGACTCGAAGATCAAACAGGCGCTGCTGCGGCAGTTCGAAAAACATCGCATCGTTTTCTGGTATGACCGCCGTCGCGAACTGCGCTCGGATTACGAGTCGCTCCAGCTTGAAGGCGTGGAAAAGATCGAACTCAACAACAATGAGTTTGGGGTCAAGTACCGCATCCTGCGCGAACAGCCCACCCAGAAATTCCTGCTCTATCACGATGGCGCGCAGCCTGCCGATCTCGATAACTGGCTACTCGATGTCCTGTTGGCATACGGCGAGTTCCGCACCGATCAGGTGTCGATCTGGCTGGGTCAACTGGAACTGGGACCGGAATATGCCGATGCCGTCACCGGACACGAAGAATTCTATCGCTCCGGCAAGCGGCTGGACGCGCTCAAACGGCTGATCGACAGCCGCGACTCGCTGGAGGCAATCCGCCTCAAGATGCTGGCGGTCTGCGTCGGCACCGCGCCGCGCCTCGACGAAATCCTCGAAGGACTGCTGGCGGAACTGGCGCTGGAAAAGGAAGATGCCGAAGGGCTGATCGAGCGTTGCAAGCTGACCGATTTCCTCTGGAAGCGTGTGGGACAGGACTATGGCTACCATTCAATGACGGCGGGCGTGAAAGATTTCGCGATCAGGCTGTTCAAATCGTGCTACGCGCTGGGCGTCGGGGCGGAAGCGCAGTTGAACCCGGCGTCGCTCGTCCTCTTCAAACGCTGGAAAGACAGCCGCCAGAACAGCGAAGCATTCAGGACGCTATCGGAGCGGTTCGCCGTTTTGTTCCGCATTGAGGGTGATCTCGGCGGGCGCGACTATCACACGCTGATCGAGTTGGACATGTACCGCCTGATCGACCAGCGTATCATCAGCGGGCTGGTGCAGGATATCGCGGAGCGCACCATCAACGCGCAGGAATGCGCCGACATCCTCTCGCAGCGCCGATCGGGGTTTTGGTACGACGAATTCGAGGATGTGTATCTGGCGGTGGGCGATGCGGCGCAGTTCATCAGCGCACTGGACGGAGTGAATCTGACCATGACCTCGCTCACCAATGGTGTGCAGCGGTACAGCAAACAGTGGTATGTCATCGATCAGCTCTATCGCAAGTTCACCTATCACGTCCGCAAGTCCAGCCAGCACACCTTGATGCAGCATTTATCGGCGCGCGTCGAGAATCTGTATTCCAACAATTACCTGCTCATGCTCAACGACCATTGGCAGACATTTGTCGATTCGGCGGACGCATGGTCAGTCCCCGGTGTACTGCGCCAGCGCGATTTCTTCACGGATCGTGTTCAGCCCTACCTCGACCGCAACAATAAAATCTTCGTCATCATCTCCGATGCCCTGCGCTACGAGATCGCCGAGGAATTCGTGCGCCTGATCCGCAAGGAGGATCGCTACGAAGCCGAGATCGAACCCGCCGTGACTGCCCTACCGAGCTATACGCAGCTAGGAATGGCTGCGTTGTTGCCGCACACCCGTCTGAGCATCGATACCGACAGAGGCGGCGGTGTGGTCTTCATCGACGGCGAACAGGATACGCGGGGTACGGAGAATCGGGCGAAGATTCTAGCGAGGACATCACGAGGCACAGCTATTCAGTCCAAAGACTTTATGCTGATGACACGGGATGAAACGCGCGAATTCGCCAAGTCTCATGACGTGATTTACCTCTACCACAATCGTATTGACGAGATCGGCGACAACCGCGACAGCGAAGAGCGCGTTTTTGCCGCCGCCGAGGATACGCTGAAAGAGCTGATTGAACTCGTCAAGAAATTGCAATCGAATGCCAACGCCTACAACTTCCTGCTGACAGCCGATCACGGTTTCATTTATCAGAACAAGGAACTCGACGAGAGCGACTTTCTCAGCGTCGAACCGCACGGAGAAACCATCTTCAGCACAGATCGGCGTTTTGTCGTTGGGCGGAAACTGCAACCCCAGAGCAGCCTCAAAACATTTACCTCAGCGCAGGTCGGGCTTGACGGTGATTTTGAATTGCAGTTCCCTAAATCCATCAACCGGCTTCGGAAAAAAGGATCAGGCAGTCGTTATGTTCATGGCGGCGTCGCCCTTCAGGAAGTCGTCATTCCGGTGGTCAGGATCAATAAGAAGCGTTCCAGTGATGTCCGGCGCGTTGATGTCGCCATCGTTCACGGTATAGACCAGAAGATTTCAACGGGTCAGCTCACCGTCAAACTGTATCAGAAGGAGCCTGTCAACGAAAAAGTGCAGGCGCGCACGTTAAGGGTCGGGCTGTATACGCAGGATGGCAAACTGATCTCCGACTCGCATGAGATCATCTTCGACTCGACCGCCGAAAGCGAGCGCGACCGTGAGAAGTCCATCCGGCTCATCCTTGCGAAAGACTCGGAAGCCTTCAACAACAAAAACGTGTACGTTCGGTTGCTGGAGCGCGAAGCCGGTACATCCTTCGACGGTGAATATGAATCGGTCGAATATCTGCTACGGCGTTCGTTCACCACTGATTTCGACTTTTAGAGTCTCAAGAGAAACTGGGTGCCTATGACTACGCTTGATCAGAAAATCAACCAGCACTTCCCCGGTCTGGTGGTCCGTAAAGACCTCGTGAAGGTCGTCAAGGGTAACGCTATCGTCCCGTCGTATGTCCTCGAATATCTACTGGGGCAATACTGCGCGACCAACGATGAAGAGTCGATCCAGTCCGGTATCGAGACAGTGAAGGATATTCTGCGCCGCCACTATGTCCACCGCAACGAGGCGGGCTTGATCCGGTCAACCATCAAAGAAAAGGGTCGTCACAAGGTCATCGATAAGGTCAGTGTCGACCTGAACGAGAAAACAGACACCTATGAAGCCACCTTCGCCAACCTGGGTATCAAGGAAGTCGTGGTCGATTCGCAGACCGTGAAATCACACCCTAAGTTGCTGGTCAGCGGGGTCTGGTGCATCGCCGATCTCGAATACGAGTTTGCGGAAGAACGCGGCAAATCACCTTTTGTGCTGGATACGCTAAAGCCGATTCAGATCTCGCATTTTGACTATGATGTCTATGTTGAAGCACGCAAGCACTTTACCACCGATGAGTGGATCGACCTGCTCATTCAGAGCATCGGCTTCAACCCCGAATTCTTCGGTCGCAGAAGCAAACTGCATCAGCTCATTCGTCTCATCCCCTTTTGCGAGCGCAATTACAATCTAATCGAGCTGGGGCCTAAGGGAACGGGCAAATCTCATATCTACTCGGAGTTCTCGCCACACGGCATCTTGATTTCGGGCGGTGAGGTTACGGTGCCGAAGTTGTTCGTCAACAACGCCACTGGCAGGATCGGGCTGGTTGGCTACTGGGACACGGTGGCATTTGATGAATTCGCGGGCAAAAAAAAGACTGCCAACAAAGCCCTCGTCGATATCATGAAGAACTACATGGCGAACAAATCGTTCTCAAGAGGCGTGGAGACGATTGGGGCTGAAGCGTCTATGGTCTTTGTGGGCAACACGCAGCACACGATCCCGTACATGCTCAAACATTCCGATCTGTTTGACGAGTTACCCGCGCAATATCACGACTCGGCATTTCTGGATCGCCTCCATTTCTATATTCCCGGTTGGGAAGTCGACATTATTCGAGGTCAGATGTTTTCAGACGGCTACGGGTTCGTCGTCGATTATCTAGCGGAGATCCTGCGGTCACTGCGTGATCATGATCTCTCCGATCGATACAAGCAGTTTTTCACGTTGACCCCTGAAATCACCACGCGGGATCGAACCAGCATCACCAAAACCTTTTCCGGTCTGCTGAAAATTCTCTATCCGCATGGTGAAGCCAGCGAAGAAGAACTGCGCGAATTACTGGAACTCGCCATTGAGGGACGAAAGCGCGTCAAGGATCAGCTCATGCGCATCGATCCGACCTATTCGGACGTGCGCTTCGCCTACACGGATTCGTCTGGGCGGTTGCACAGCGTCAAAACGCTTGAGGAAGAGCAGTATCCAAAATACTACGGGGCTTCATCGGTTGAAAGCGACGATGGTGAGGTCGTGGAGAGTCTCGACAAACTAGCGCCCCCCAACGATGGTCCTCAGGAAAAACATCTAACGTTCCAAGAAAATATTCGAGGCATTACCTACGACTCCTTATTCGGTGCCTATCTCAAGGATGCGCGGAAAATCACGATCACCGATTCGTACATCCGGCTGTACTATCAGGCACGGAATCTCATGGAACTACTTGAGACCATTGTTAGGAATAAGCAAGAAGACGAAGTCGTCGCTGTTCATCTCGTCACTTCAGAAGACGCGAATGATAGCAACCGACAACGTGAATATCTGGAAAAGATCGAACAGTCTGGCGCGACTGCCGGGATTGATTTTACGTGGGAATTTGATCAATCGAAAACCATTCATGCCCGCCACATCGTCACGGATACCGGCTGGAAAATCGCGCTGGATCGCGGACTCGATATATTCCAGCAGTACGACATGAACGAGGCTTTCACGTTCGCGAATCGCTTGCAGCAGTTCCGCACCTGTAAAGCGTTTGAGGTGACGTTCTTACGAATTCCATCGGGGCACTCGTGATCGCAAAAATGGAGCTGAAGTATTTGAGCCAGCCAGCAAATTTACTGCGCGTAGTAGCCAGCGGCTATTTTACGTTGTCGGGATGTAACTGCTCAGGCTGAAAAACGGTCGGTAATAAAGGGAGAAATGACCGTTGGCGGCAAATGGGTGGATATTCGGCGCGCGAACCTTCATGTTAACGAACGATTGACAAGCGCCTAATCCACCCCTACATCCACGTTTCGAGGGGTATTTTCCTGTTTTTCTTCACGTTTTCATGCCTCCCTATTTATTTTATTCTGTTTCTATGCCTGAGTAGTCACGTCGGGATACCCTCTTCTACAAACCCATTTGCAGTCCAAAGAAGTGCGAATCTTGATTGATTATGATCAGGATGCGCCCATTGTGCTGCACAATGAATTGGTCAAGCGCTTGCTTGAGGACTTGCGTTTTTGGAACAATGCGGAGAGGTACGCTGCGCGAAGCCCGCGATTTGCGCCTGCCGCGTCTGGTATCGGGTCATGTGGACATGAGTAAAGTTGAGATGGAGGTAGACGCCGGATGAGTGATCAGCCCACTAAAGAAACTAGCATTCCTATCACTGCCGATGACATTCGCGAATTCGATTTTGAGGAATTCCTATCTAGACCGAGATACCCAATTCTTGAGAAATTTAAAGACTGGACTTGTTTCAACTATGAGCGGCATTTTGTAGATGAAGCAAAAGCTGCCGCTGTTTTAGGTAACACTTCCAGACAAGCAATTTGCGAATTATTCGCCGCAGTTTGCTCGTTTCAACTGACGCTGGATGGGAGCGAACCGTATAGCTCTAAATGGATATTCGATGGTAAACGAAGCCTGATTCCCTCTGATTTGTCCTCACCATATCGTAAGCTTCTGCTAGAAGTTGTACAGGACATACAGGACTCAGAGCTGCAAGCGCGGGTTGCCGATGTCTTGTGGGTAATTCGCGAAGGCAATTATCAAATTGCCGAACTTGCCATTAATGCTTACTTAAACAGCGCCATACAATTAGAAGACCCTGAACACTGGTTAGACAGCGCAACACGGATTGAACGCGCTTTACAGCTTGCCGCCCAATTAGGAAAAAATGGCGACAAGTACAATAAAACAATTGAACATATAGAGGCTTTGCTGAAGAAACTAAACGGCGAAGATACGATGTGGTTCTCTCACCGACTCATGTCCATGTTGTTAAATAATGAAAAAGGCGCACCGAGTACATATATCCCTCTCACGCAGAAGCTCGCTGAAAGCGGGGAAAATGCGTATGATTGGCGTCGGGCGCGAGATTATTGGGAGATTCTAGCTATATGGTTTACAAAGCAGCGGAATGAGACTGAAGTTTATAATGCAAAACTCAAGGCTGCTGACACTTACGTTCGGCAAGCGGATTATTATATCAATCAAACAAAGCCGATTTATAGCAACGCGAGCCGCGAACTAAGGTACGCGGTTGAAGCATTGAGACGTATTAGCGCTCCCAAAGAGTATATTCAACAAATTCATGCAAGATTGCTTGACTACCAGCAAAAAGATGATGACTTTCAAACAGCGTCATTTAGTCTCGACATTCGGCATTGTGTTGAAGCTGCAACAAATGCAGTAAAAGGCAAAACGCTGCGAGATGCTATTTTGACACTTGCTGGAATGCTCCAATCTACACCTGTTGATGAACTGCGAGAATATGTATTGGACTTGCAGAAACAGCATCCTTTTTCGTTTTGGATTTCATTTCAGAAGCTCAATGCAGAGGGCAGAGTGACAGCGCAGCGTCCAGGATTCGATGCAGGCGATGAAGATAACCAGGAGCAAACCATACGCGCCGAAATGTATAGACATGCGGGAATGCTTTACCAAGATGTCTTTGCACAAAGTCGCATACTCCCTGCCATCCGTCAAATTAGCCTAGAGCATCATATACGCTTTAGCGACCTGTTCGAGTTTGTAAAAGATAATCCATTTGTGCCACCTCATCATGAGGAGATTTTTTTGAGAGGAATCTACTATGGATTTCAAGGCGACTTTTTACTTGCGACTCACCTTCTAGTTCCGCAAATTGAAAACTCAATTCGTTATTTGCTTCAGAGACGCGGCATTATTACCTCAACCCTCGATTCCCAAGGTATCCAAGCTGAATATGACTTGGGGAAATTATTGTATAAAGTCCCGGAGATTGAGCAGATATTCGACAAAGACATGCTCTTTGATTTACAAGGAACACTAATAAATCAATTCGGCTCGAATATGAGAAATCTCATTGCTCACGGAATGCTAAATTCGTATGACGCTACCTCTCTAAGAGCTATTTATGTATGGGGAATTGTGCTGCGGCTATGCTGCCATCCTGTATTGTTGAGAGAACAATCTGGGGATGAAACGCCTCAAGATAAGGATGGGGGGTTAAATGAGCAGTAACAGAGATAATGAAGATGCCCTCGAATCCGCCGTTATGGACTTGCTCTAGTCGCTCGGTTCCGAAGTGGTCAACGCCTATGACGAAATTGGCGGTGTAAATTACTTCGGCAGAGTAACTCTGGATGAAGTCATGCTGCTGTCGCGGCTGTATCGCGCCTTGCAACGTCTAAATCTCGGCGTGCCACAGGTTCAGAGCGTCTCTAGCGACGTTGCTAAACTGTACGCATTGTTTGTTGGCAGAATTCACGATGTAGTATGACGATGAGGGTGACGTATCGCTGCACTACCCTCATCGTGCTGTCGCCTAGAACGGGATATCCGCTGTTTCTTCGCTGTGACCGTTGTCACCGTTCTCGATTTGACCTTATGTCAACCGATCCAGCAGCACAGCAGCACGAGGCGGTTGGCATCCATGTCAAGACTCGACTGCGGTATGCCGCTCGTGCGAATTCCAACGTAACTTGAGACGGAATCCAGCGTAACTTGAGAAAAGTGGTGCTGTCGCCTCCACGACAGCACCACCTTTACTTATCTTAGAACGGGATATCCGCAGTGTCTTCGCTGTGACCGTTGTCACCGTTCTCGGCGCGGTCTAACAAAAC
>Ga0163154_10004753_pt1 | contig 17667 bp, 23 predicted proteins | sample OliLakLV19MP9P1_FD_148649 | JGI IMG/M metagenome (GOLD analysis project Ga0163154, IMG submission 148649) | Freshwater microbial mat bacterial communities from Lake Vanda, McMurdo Dry Valleys, Antarctica - Oligotrophic Lake LV.19.MP9.P1 | ecosystem: Environmental > Aquatic > Freshwater > Lake >...
GCGTAGGGGCTGTGGACGACTGCTTCGGTGTTGCGGGCGGCTGCTTAGCGATGGCTTTATCGAATTCGGCTTTGATATGGTTAAACGCCACTTTGCCTGTTTCAAACCGCTTGTTCCACTCTACCGGGTCGCGTCCCTTGTCTGCACCGATGCCCGCTAGACGGATTGCTTCCGACCCCTGAATGCCGTGATCTGATTTGGCGAGGGTGTCGAGCAGCGTCTGAATAGTTTCAGGGTTTGCCCATGAGCCTTTGAGTTTGTCGGGATTCGTTGCTTGCGGCGGCGTTTCAGCTTTCTCTTGTTCAGGTTGACTGCCGCTGTCCAAGATCATCATGCGCCCGGTGTCATCGACCTGCACCGTCGCCCCAAGTTCTTCCGGTGTATACAGCCCTTGCACGATGTCGCCCATGTAGTAACGACACATCTGACTGAGGTTCCGGCATTTGAGCATGATGCGCGGGAACTGTTTCCACGTATCCTTATGAGTGATCGGAACGGATTGTTTCACACTGTTCACCCATTCCGTCGTGACATACTTTCCCGCTTCCTCAATCGTGAAGGTGCGCTCATAAGGCACCTGTCCGAAGCGCTTCATACGAATCGTGCTTGTCGTGTCGGTTTCAACCAGAAACTCGATATTTTCTAGCACCCCCCATCCGTTGCACAGGGCAAGCATCCCGGCTACGTCCAATGTAGGTTTGCCTTGGATGAGATCAATCGCTTCGATAGCCGCCAGCGGTTCGAATCCAAGCTCGATCCCTTTTAACATGATGATAAAGAGATCGCCTTCGGACAAAGAGGTTTTGCCCATTTTGGCGGATGACAATTGCGATCTTGTCAGCATATTAGCGACGAGCTTCATGCGCTCCACTTCGACCTGCGTCATTGTGAAAATGCTGCGGCGAATCAATCCTGACGTGCGTGGAACACCGGGCAGCGAATTAACCGTTGGTACAATTGCGTTATCGGTCACTTTTCGTTATCCTTTCTTCAAGTGCCAGCTGCGTAGGGTTCGAATCTGACAGAGCTAGCACTTGGGGAGCGGCGAAAGCCGCTCTTGCTATTCCCCTACCAAGAGGGGTTCGTTTGCGGACAGAATGACCATGTTGCTCTCGAAGGTGTCAAAATTAAACACCATTGCCAGATACGACTGCGGGTTGAGACGTCCATCGGCGGGCGTCAGGGTGAGTACCTGCGTATTCGAGTCGGGCAGGAAAATGCTGACGTATTGCTCGTCAAGCAAGTTGCGCGACACGCAAACCTGCGTGCTGCAGTTCACCGTATTCGTGCTTAACATATTTGTTCACTTTCTCTAAACCTTCCACCGTTGTAGCCACGCGACTGGTGTGTACCAGGTCAACCCCGTCAAAAATAAGAATGCGATACTGTTTGCCCCGACAGGTTTCGATCTGTGCAATTACCTTGCTGAGCAATCGGGTTTGCCCCAAGGTGTGCTTTTCAACGATCCGCTCCCGCTTTGGCGGGGTCATAATTGATGCCATATTTGATTCCTGTTATCCCTTCTCCAATTTAGCACAGATGAGCTTTTTTGCGGCGAGGTGAACGGTATGAAACCCCCAACCAACAAAAAAGGACTGGCATCAACCACGCATGGCGATGTCAGCCCTTGTTTATCGGTTGAAGCAAAAACAATCAGTCTTTGTGCATTTCCTCGACGAGATTCGCTATCCAGTCCAGCTTGTTTAGATTGGTCAAAGCGTCGATCAGCTCTGGATAAGCTTTTTTGAGTGTGTAATACCAAAATAAGTGAAATTCGGTTTGTGGATCGAACCCCTCGTACTTGCAAAGGGTTTTCGACGCATCCAATAATTCTTCCGGGAACCGCATTCGCGCCCAGTGCTTGGGGTCTAGGTCTTGACTCATCTACCTCACCTCGTTTCGTGTCCTGCCTCAGTGTGTGAGCATAGCCTTTATAAGGATGCAATTCCGTTACGCCTCTTACGCCCGTTAAGCCGTATACACCCGATATAAACTCTTGCATAGATATTAACCCCATGTTGCGACAAAAGACAGGATTTAACGAAACTAATTCGGTTAAGAGATTGAAACAATTACCGTTTGTGATCACGATTAGCCATTAATCTACATAAAAGAACATTGGTATGTAGAAAGTATATGTTGATGCGCCGTTGGTGTCAAATTTTTGATCGTTTTGTGCTATAATCTATGTATTGGAATGCACAAAGGGAGTGCAATTGTGGCGGAGATAAACCGATTTCTGCGTCTGCTTTCTGAAAAAGAGCGAGTAGACAACAAGCGGTATAAGCAGAGGGAAATCGTTGCTGCGACTGGAGTCCGGTCTCAGACAATCACAAGGCTGATGCGTGGTGAACACGGCGTTCTTGAAAACGCCAATGTCAAGACCGTAATTTCGCTCGCACGGTGGTTAGGCTGCGAGTTGGATGATCTTGTGTCCGTGAGTGAGGCAAGCGTTGTCTGACGGGCAAAAGCGCCCTGCGGTCGAAGTGCGCCCGATAGCTGAAGCACTTCTCGCGCTGCTCCGCCCTCACCTTGTCTGGGGTGAGATCGCCGGATCGCTGCGTCGAGAACGCGCTGAAGTGGGTGATATTGAGATCGTGGCGACTGCCCTACCGTCCTACTTCGCTTTCATGGATGAACTGGTAGTAACCGGTACTGGAAAAAAAGCGCTTTACGGCGAGAAGCAAACGACTCGTTGGGGCGAAAAATATCGCGGGCTGGATTACCAAGGCATGAAGTGCGAAATATTTTTGTGCGATGATTGGAATCGCGGATACCTGTGGTTTTTGCGGACGGGACCCGGCAATCCGGCAGATAATGCCAATGCCTATCTCGTGACGAAAATCAAAAATGGCAACGCGCCCTTCCGTGTTTCAGAGGGGTACGTTTATCAGGGCGATCAGAAGCTCAAGATCGCAACCGAACAAGATTGGTTCGCGCTTTGCGGACTACCCTTTATCGAGCCGCGTACAAGGTCAGTGAAAGCGTATGCCAAGCATTTTAGCAAGGCACACCAATGGGGTAACCCGAGCGCGTACAAGATTCGTCAGCAGAAGATGTTTGACCTGAGTCTGTACTTTGACGCTCCGATCATGGCATCCGGACAAGAGAAACCACCGAAACCGCCGCGTCAGAAATTTGTCTGGTCAGCACCATGGCTTCGGACGGATGGTAAGGTCTGGGTCTATGTAGGCTATGGCGAATGGACGCCAATGGAAATGACGAGTTCACGTGCCAAATTATACTTTGAGCAGCTTGATCGTATGGCTCAAAAACAACGGGGCATCGAAGGCAAGCGACTTTTCGCCTTTGTTGATCTGCGGCGGATTCGTGAGCGGCGTGATGTCATGGCAAATGTGCTTTCAGTAGCAGCGGAGATTCTGCGTGCCTGACGATATGACGCGATCAGAAGCGGAGGCTTCACTGCTGCGAATCGAAAAGCATTTAGTCGATGCCCGTGATGAGGTCTACAAGTTCTACACCCGGCGCGGCTGGGTGGCGCTAGGATTTCATAGTTTCGGTGCGTGCGCTCAGTCTAGGTTCGGCAGGTCGGTCAGCCAGATTTATCGGCTGAAGGATGCGGCGCTCATTCAAGCCAATGTTTCGCCCACGGGCGAAACAATTCCAGAGCGGCATACCCGGGCATTGAAAAAGCTGATTGAACCCGCGCAGCAGATTCGTGCTTACGAGATTGCTCATAGGATCGCGCAGGCAGAACAAGCGGAGAAGGTGACGGTTACGCACGTTGAGAAAGCGGTTCAAGTGGTTGCCGCTGAAGCGTATGTTGAACATCATAATTCGCTCATCGCCCATATGGTCGCATCCAGTGATGTCACTCCGCTTGCGGGCAAAGAGATGGTTGAGCGGTTGGAACGCTTGAAGCCATCCGTCCAGTCTTATGTGATGGATGTGATCGCCAAGCACGGACTCACCTCCCCAGAACTGGTGACAGAGATCGGGCAGATGAAAGACCGGAAACCCGGTCAGGAGTCGAAGACGCTGGCAGTAATCGAGGCAACCGGGCATATTGCCGGAACACCGATTAAAAAAGCAACACTCACTGATTTGAAGCGAGCGCGGCAGGAAGCACAAGCCGAGCATTTATCAGAAGTCTTAGAAACCGAACGGCGCACGAAAGCGATTGTGCCAATCGTAATCACAGTGTATCGGGGTGATGCAGCGCGGACGTTTGAGGCGCTGCGGGCTGCCCTTCTCGATGAAGGTCTAGGTCAACTTTTCACACACATGCAACAGGAGATGGTTATTCATGGGTAAATTCACGACAGGCAAGATCACGATTATCAAGACGGGTGCAGCGCCGAAGACGGGCGCGACGGGCGGCGCATTTGCCGTGAAAGTGGTGCAGAAGTGACAACGACTTTCGCATTCCTCAAAAACAAAGGGGGCGTAGGCTGCACGACTACGGCGTTCAACTTTGCCTGCTGGTTGGCGTATAACGGTAAGACCGTCTTGTTCATGGATGGCGATCAACAGGGGGATGGAACTGCACTGTGCGGAATCAAGCATCAGCCCGGCATGTACAATTTACTCGTCAATAATCAAGAATTCGATGATGTTTGGCGGGCGGTACCCGGTTCTCGCTACGGACGCGCACCAGGCGATGAGAAGTTGTGGATTGTGCCAAATGATGAACGTTCTGGTAAGGACGTCTCTGGCTCGATGGCTGATGAGACCGTGATGGCGACTCGCCTTTTGGAATTAGAAGGGCGATTTGATGTGGTTATTATTGATACCTCTCCGAGCGCCAGTGAATTTCACGCCGGACTCTACTACGCGGCTCACTGGCTCGTGTACCCGACGCAAGCGCAGACTGAACCTGTCAACGCATTGAAGCGCAGTATGCAGTATTACCGCTCTACCCCTCCGGCGATTGCCACCGCGAATGGAGATATTTTTGATAAGGGGCAGGTACTCGGAATCATTCCTTGTATGTACCGGCGTCGTGATAAGCTCCAGATCGGTTTGAAAGGGGTGCTTGAAGGCAAATCAGAAGATTGGGGTACACAAGTTTTACCGGAATTGTCTGATGCGACGGTTTGGCAGCAAGCCGCGTCGCAACGCACCCCGATTTTCCTCTATGATCGTCGATGCCGCGCCACGAAGGAAGCGAATACGTTGTTCAAAGTGATGGCGGAGCATTCCTATGCCCAAGCGTAGCGATGATTTTACTGCTGGCGTTGCTGACGACGAAGTGCTTGTCGTCGAAAGCAAAGGGACAGTTGCCGCTCAAACATATGGTACACCCCCGCCTCCTCCATCACCGAATTCTGTAGCGAAGCCGCTGCCCGTTGATCGTGTTCTACCCGAACCGACGCAGCCGCGGCGTTTGATGCCCTCGGCGGTCGCACGCCTATGGGATCGCCGTCCAGAGTCCCTTCCTCATATTTTTTCTCAATGGTGGGGAATGGCGCAAGACGAGATGCAAATTGAGTTTGACTTGCGTAGGTATGTTCTGGATGACACCTATGAAATCGAATTGCCCATCACCGATTTCAAAAGCGAAGAACAAAGTGCTACGTATCCTATCAGTATGCGCCTCCTGCGTTTGGCAAATTTTGCACGGACAATTCGTCGTGAAGGTCAGATCAACCCGATCAAAGTTGTGCGTTCTGGAGATTTCTGGCTCATCGAAATTGGTGAGCGTCGATGGACAGCACGCCATTTGCTGCGCTGGCTGACGGGAGGAAAAGACGTTCGTTGGACAACCATTTTGGCAGAACAGGTTGCTCAACTGAGTCGCGCCCGTCAGTCAGTTGAGAATGCAAACCGCGAGGACTTGAATGCAATTGCAGATGCGCGACAGTTGGCCCTGCTCTTGATGGCTGAATACGGCGAGGAGAATTTCAAACCCCTATCTTATTTTTTGGAACAGGGGTTATGTGATCGGCATTTTTATGCACAAGTTTCCGATGGCGAACAGTACCGAGTCCCCAAAGGAAAAGCTGAGTATTTACTATCGTTGATGTCGTTAAAAGAGCCTACCCAACTGCGCCAGTATCGTGCGCTTTTACGACTATCTGATGAAGCTTGGGTTATGGGGGATGATCAAAATTGGACCGAACGCCATCTTCGTGATGTGGCTAGTCAGAAAGCCGATACCGTAACCACGGTTACGGTATCGGGCAAATCCCCCTCCCCTCCCCTTCTGGATGACCCCGCTCTGCAAACGGGTAAATTCGTGCTTAATCAGCAGCGAAAAGCCATTTTTAGAGAATTGTTGGGTCTCAAGAGTGGGGCAGGGCAGGCGCAACCGCACACAAAAGCGCAATTGAAGCTCATGATCGAGGAGGCTGAGAACGCCATAAACGACATGAAAAAACTACTCTGACGTATAATGAAAACCTATGTGTTTTGAGGCAGTAGAAAATGCTCCAACTTGACGTTGAAGGCAAGCTGAATCTGACCATCGAAGATTTTATCGGCAGTCGATGCGCCGTTCTTGGCGTGTCCGGCTCCGGCAAATCCATGACCGCGCGGGTGCTGCTTGAAGAACTGCTTCCAAGTATTCCGATGACGCTGGTAGACATCGAAGGTGAATTGTGGTCGCTTAAAGAACGGTTCGATCTGCTGCATGTGGGTGGGAATTATCACACCGAGTCTGACCTGCTCGTCGCGCCGGAAGATGCTGGCAAGCTGGCGACGTGGGTCTGGCAGAACAACGTGTCAGTCATTCTCGATATGAGCGAATTCGATGATGCAGAGCGGGATCAATTTCTGCTGAACTATTTTGAGGCACTCTGGTCTGCGGCGAATGCGCTGCCCAAACCGCATACCATCTTGATTGAGGAGGCGCACGAGTTTGTTCCAGAACAGCGCAACTCGCCGCTCAAAGAATTGTTTAATCGCTATGCGAAGCGCGGACGCAAGCGCGGCATCGGCATGATCTATGTCAGCCAGCGTTCTGCGGAAATGGCGAAACCAATTCTCAGTCAGGCAACAATCTTTTTTCTGCATCACGTCGCTGATCCGACGGATATGTCGGTTTACACCAAGCGTCTGACCATGCTCCCGGCGAAGCAAGTACCGCAAAAGGTGAGCGAGCTGAAGTCAGGCGATTGCATGGTGATTCATCATGGACAGGTTGATCGGGTTCATATCCGATTGAGCCAAACGCATCACGTCGGCGCGACTCCCACAGGCGCATCCACGCAGATCGAATTAAAGCGGATTGATGTGGGTATGCTGGAGCAGCTGCGCGGCGCGTTGAGCGCTTATATGCCTCCAGATGTGATCATTGGCAAAACTGTGCCTACTGTTCGAGTGCATGATCAGGCACTTGAATCCGCGGGGATTTGGCAGGAACGATTTGAAGAAGCTGAGCGCCAGTTGGAACAAAAGCGGCTCCAGTTCCAAAAGGATTATGCTGAGCAGCAAGCCCAGCTTGAGGATGCTCGCCATCAGATTGCGGAGTTGAGTAGGGCGTTGACGAAAGGGCAATTAAAAAGCGAAACTATGGGGTCAAGTACAGTCGATGTGCTGCCGCCGATAAAGCTAATCTCTGATGGCCCAATTTCGGATGCGGCACGCAAACGTCTCGCGGATGCGAAACAGCGCGAAGAAGACGCGCAAAGGCTGCGGTTTGATAAGTTCGTCAATCAAGTTACTGAACTTGCACCTATGACCCGTGAGGTGCTCTATCATCTCGCGGCGAGTCCGGCAGAAAAATGGACGGTGGCTCAATGTGCAAGTCGCCTGGTGTATTCTGAGGGTCGGGCGGGTAAATCGTTGAGAGCATTATATCAATTGGGGTTGCTCAGACGAGACAACCCCAACTGCTACCAAGCAAATGTGAGAAAGCATCTGAGCGAGCGTTACCCTGCGCTCAACCTCGATCAACTTGAAGAGCGGTTGCTATCGGCGGTTCGTCCGCGTGAACGTGCGCGTGCGTAAGCGTGTGGGGGCTTAATACCCCACACGTCCCGGCTAAATCCAGCTTCCACTTTTCTGTTTTGACTTCCACCCCCAGTGTAATCACTCGATCGACCAAGCTGAGAGCGAACGCATCCCGTTGGGCTTTCTTTTCAGTTCTGGCGATCCCCTTTTCGACCACGACGCGCATATAAGTGCCAGTCGCGCCGTTGGCTGCCCGCGCTCCAGTGCCGACGATGGTGCATGGAACGCCTTGAAGCTGGCACTGCCGGGCAACCTCGGCGTTGATGCCGTGACCGTCCGTCGTGACGACATGCCCATGTCGCCACCAGGATTGGGCAACCACAAATCGAATCCGTTCTAACTGTTGCTTGGTTGGGCGATCTGTTCCCACGATGAGATGAATCACATACAGTCGATTCATCATCGTTTGAACACCTGTCGCATGACAGCCTGTTCTTCTTCGCAATGGACGATGATGAAATACCAATCGCCTGTGAGTGCGCCTTTGCTACGCCCGCCATTGAGAACCGTTCCCCACAACACCACGATTTCAAATAGTCCACGAGCCGTTTCAGTCCCATAGGGCAGGCGGCGAATCTCTTGATCGCTAGTACCTTGATCGAGCTGGTTGATTTTCGCACGCAATCCTACGATGTCTTTGTGAACCCGTACCCAGTCGCTTGAATGAAGAAGCTCTAGGACGGTCAGGCAATTTTGCACCCGTTGGCTCACCCCAAAATGGTTACGGAGTCGATACTGCTCATCCGTATATACTGGTATCGATTGATCCCACTGGATCAGGACAGTCCCCACTTCACTCCCTTATCCGCTAGAAATGGGTGAAAGACGATGATCGCCGACGGGAAGGGGGCTGTCCCTTTGCCGTCCCCAAATTTCAGGCGTCCTGGCAAGAACCGGATTTCGCCGTGAATCGCATACTTCCACCACCAGCGGGTATCTGTGCGGGCAGGCACAAGGCATACCACCGTCGCGCCCGCTTTCGCGCTTTCATACGCCTTGTGCATAAAATCACAAATACCCGCACGATAGACCTGATTGTGATAACCCTGCTTCTGACACTTCTTCTTTTTGCAATGCTTCTTGCAGACCTGTTCGGCGTTCCCATATGGGGGATTCATCCAATGGGGGATTCGGGGACACCATTCCTGTTTCAGCCCGTCTATCTCTGGCGTGAAATAGATCGCGCATTTGGCGTTTTCAGGGATAGCGCACACATCGATCTGGAAATGGAATTCGGCGTCAAGTGTATCGAAAAGTGCCTGAGGCGTTTCCCAAAGGACAGTTTTTGAGGAGAACAGGGTAGGGTTCATGAACAATCCTCCGGGAATAGAGCAAGCTGTTGATCGTCTGGTGTGTCGAACAGATGTTTTAATGAGCGATGCTGCTGGAAGGTGAATTCGCTGCGGTTTTCGATGGCGATCAGCGCGGCGTGAGTCTCTGGATTGTGCTTTGCGCCGTTCCGAAGATCGTTTAAGTTACCCAACACGCACATCGCGCAGCTGACCCGCTCATTGCCATAGGCATAGGCAGGATGCGCTTTAAAATCTACTGGAACGATACCCGTCCGTTTGACTTCCGTTTGAATCGCTCGTAGCTCATCCACCGTGTAGCCGATTACGCGCCATACATCGGGCAGTTTGTAATCGAGGATCGGATGCCAGTCGATCACACGGCGTCGCTTTGTGGGGGCTGAAGCATGAACACGTTCCTGCCATTCGGGTTTGCGTTCGCGGGCGGTTGATTCTTCCCGACGGAAACCGATAGTACACACTGCCGCTGTGCCAATGTGATTGCGGAGCCATGTGTCGATCACCGCCCGTTTGTAATCACTGGTACACCAGCGTGCCGCTGAGGATGGGAAGGGCGGGGCATCGGGGCGGACTTCCATCCGACGTTCGATGCCTTCAAGTAGATCGCGTTTCGGGTGTTTGACCACAACCAACGGCACGCCTATCCGGGTGGCAAGTTTCTGACAATGGGGTAGGGATTGCTTCCATTCCATACGCCCGACATCAGCGTGAATCAGGATCAACCGACCAGACCAACCGTAAACGCGGCGCATGGTCGCTAGTTCGAGCGCCATGCAATCGGAGTCTTTCCCGCCGGATACACTGACGATCAGTTGAGCGCCCTCATCGAGCATGGACCGTACATCATGGGGCTGATTGAGCATGGGTTTTCCTTTAGGACGTGGCATACGCAAATTTCTTAACAAAAGGGTGTTTCAGCGTTTTCATGAAATCGCCTTTGCTGGTAGCTGCTTCTGATTTCTCTTTGCTTTGGTTGGCACGTCCCGATTCTCTGACCACACACGGAAACAGGTATTCGAATGTCGATTCCACGCGCTGAGACCGTCAAAGGTGATTCGCGCGCAGGCGGTGACGCGCCCGAAGAAGCTGTGTTCCTTTGTCAGTTCGATCCATCCTTTTACCGCTAACCCTTCAAATACCGCAGCCGTTTGAAGATCGGCGGGCATTTTGTCGATGGGATACCACTCCGACATCCCGTTTTTCATAGCTTTGTCGTAGGCGACTCCACCGGGTACGTGTTTGCTGTCTTCCCAATAGCGGCGATCAAGAGTCAGCAAGCGCGTATGCAGGATGTCCAGTACGAGGAATTGCAAATCAGAGACACTTTGCTGCTCTCCATATACGAAAATATTGAGCATGGTTGAACTTTCCTCAGAACAATTCCAATTGGACGTAGTTTTTTATTACTGGATGTTCCGTGATCATGGGATAACGGAACGTTGCTTCCCGATGCGTGAAACAGCCCCCAACCGGGATAATTGCCATCAACACAGGCGCACTCGGTTTCGAGAAATTCAAATGTCCGTGATGAGGATAAAACCGCTTTATCGCTGCGGGCGTCCACATGCTCTCGAACACTTCCATGCTGAGGCTGTTCCCCCGAAGCACCAGCGCTGGGATGCCGCGCATGGACAGTTGCAGGTAGCACATGTGATAAGCGAGCGATCTGGCTGATGTCTGTCGCCTGAACAAGCATGGTTGTTGTGATGTCAAAGCCCATGCTTTCGATCACATCGGCGCAGTCTAACATCATGCCGCCCGCGCCTGCTGCTGGCTCTCCAATGCTGATGTAACCTTCACGCCGAATCTGTTCAGCGGCATCACTCAGACTCATCATCGCCATCATCTTTGAGACGGTATAAGGTGTGAAGAATTGCCCCTGCTCGGCGCTGAGCGCGTTGATCTCGCCCGCGACTGTGCCTAAGAAATCAATGCCGCCGAACGCAACCGCTTCCAGCATGACAGCCAGCATCTTGGGATAGACCTCGCGGATCATGATGAGTTCGTTCTCTCGGTAGCGTCCGACGATTTTCATGTAGCGAGATTCCAATACTTCTGCTCGTTCCTCACTTCCCGCGCACGGTTTAGCGACGGCGCAGTAAGCAAGCTCCAAGAAGTCTTGAAATTTTTCCCGGATCGAACGCGAATGTCCGCCCGACTCCAGCAGCTTGATAAACTGCTTGATCGATTGATCCGGTGTGAGAAGGGCGCGTTTTTTTTAGTCATTCACTTTCACCCACAGTTCGCCATTTCGGACGATGAGCTTGATCCCAATATCGACAAGCTCTTTATTGATCTCCTCAATCTTTGCCATGTTGCCTTTTTTGAGCGCACGTTGCGCTTGGCGCTCCAGCGTTACAAATCGGCGCACTTTCATTGCAACCACCCCATTTCTCTGGCAAGTTTGCACGCTAAGCCATAGGCGACCTGTCCGTCTAATGACGTATCCAGACACCAGATCGTCAGTTCGTCATGCGGTTCAAATTTGAATGTGAATGCCACACCCCATTCAGCCGAAGGGCGTTCCTGCTTTGCCAAGAGGTAGGTCTGATCTTCCTGCGGGATGACCTGAAACGATGCACGGCGAACAACGCGCGGTGTATCAGCAATAGGCTCATATTTCGCCACTTCATGCTGAACGGTGCTCATGTAATCTTCCGCCTCGAGCAAGCGGGCGCGGATTTGTTCAGACGGGGCGGTCTGCATGAGCGCACGGCATTGTCGGGCAACCCCTCGCTGATACTGATACCGCGTGCGGAGGTTTTCCATGTCGGAGCGCGTTCGAATAAGCGCCTGCAATGCCTTGTGACGTGCCAATAGCCCGCCCGCTGTTGTACGTAATCCCGAAGGTGAACAGAGCATGTCGCATGTCGCGCTCAGCGAATTAATATGAGAAGACAGCGTGCTAACCACGTCCATTGATAATCACCTTTCGCATAGTGATGGAGAGACGACGATCACGCGGAATGGTGTCTCCGTGATAAATATCATTCATTCGAGCCGGGATACTGTGTGTCCAGTCATAACGTGACTCACCGGTGAGCATCACCAGCGAACGCGGTTCGAGCCAGAGGGATATTTGCCGCCCGTCTTTGCGATTGCGAAAGTCCATCCAGACAGGGGAGAGCAGGCTGATTGACACGATCACTGCGCTGAAGCACGGCACGCAATCGACGTGCGCGGCGATGCCCTGACCGGGTGCGTATTCGTTGACGATCAGTTGATCCGGTTGATCGGGAAAGAACCCATCACTCACCAACTTCGCGCCCAGTCGTGTCATCCACGTAGGGGGGGCGGGCAGCTTCATCGACATATCCACCGCTTTTTTGCGGTAGTCATAGCGATAGCCGTAGTGCTGCACGCGGCGCTTGAGTTCGTGCATCCAGATTCCGTGCTGGTCAACCCAATCGACAAGCCAATGGTGCTGCTTCGTGTCCAGATATTCCGGAATGTAAACCATGCCGGGGATGTCGCTGCGCGGGTAGATGATTTTGACAGGCTTGCCAGCAGCACGGGCTTTGGTAATGCTGTCAAAAGTGCCTTTACTTTTCGCATTCCAGAAGGCGGTAACTTGATCGGCATCATTGATGATGTCCTGATTGCGGAGCATTCCGGCACGCTTGCCGAAACGCTCCCAGTCCGCAAAATGCTCAATGACCTGAAGCTGGCGGCTGCGTCCGGCGAGTGCAGCAGTCTGATCAACACCACGCGCTCCGCCGGAGACGATCACCGTTCCGACGGGCAGGGTGGTGACATATTCGGTGACAGCGGACATATCAGGGAAGTCGCGGCTGCCGATGATGGCAATCTTATCCACTTGCCGCCGCTCTCTGCCGGGCTTCCAGTGCCAGCTTATCCACGCGCTCGTTCAACTCAGTTCCGGCGTGACTCTTCGCCCACTTCCATTCGATCTTCAGGTGTCGCTTGACCTGCGCGTCCAATCGCATCCACAAATCCTGATGCTCGATTGGCTGCCGCGTGCTGCTTCGCCAACCGTTGCGCTTCCACCGGTTGATCCATTCGGTGATGCCGCCCTTAAGATATTTGGAGTCCGTATACAACACGATTTCACAGGGGCGGGTGAGGGCTTCCAATGCGCTCACCGCTGCCATGAGTTCCATGCGTTGATTGGTGACGCCCGCCGCGCCGCCGGTGATCACGCGCTCATGCTCTCCATACAGCAGAAGCGCGGCGAATCCGCCAAAGCCCGGGTTGGGCTTGGCGGAACCGTCTGTCCAGATCGTGACTTTGTGATAGGTCATGGCGCTGACTCTTCCGTGTTTCCACAGCGCATACAGCGCCCATCTCGCCAGATATGCCCATCAAGCGCGGCACACAACACATCGTTAGCAATCGTAATGTCTTGCGAAATGGCGATGAGCAGCGCTTCGAGTTCCAGCACATCTTGACCGTTGACCGAAACGATATGGCGCACACGGATGCACTGTTCGACTTCGGCGCGGGCTTCGTCAAAGGCTTCGTCAAAGGCTTCGCCGTCTCCGCTCGGTTCAAGGGCGTGAGCGCCAGCCGCGATTAAGGCATCCAACCACAGCGGACGTTCTTGATCGGGCTGCGCCGCCAGTGCCGCAAGCTCGATGCGGTGAGTCTGTACGTATTCTTGGATGGCTTTGAGCATCACGCGCCTACCTTTTTGCGTTCTTCGCGGAACTGGGTGAGATAGCGGATCATGGTGTCCAATTCGTCGTCGGTGAGGGTGCTGGCGACGGCACGCAGTTTGTCGACCTTCTCGGGGACGGGGGTGATCACGACCGTTGTTGGCGTTTCATTTGCTTCATCGTCTGCTGGTAAAGTTTCGCCCACGGGCGAATCATTCGATTGAACAGGAACAAGATCAAAATCATCGTGCTGTGCGTTATAGACGTATTCCACAGCTTGTGGAGATTGCTCATCGCCTATTTCCTCACTACGCTCCAGTATTTCGCCCGACCAGTCATGATCCTCGAAATCGGTTTGCCCATAGGACGGCAGTGTGTTGTTTTTGCGGTATTTCTCGTTGGTAAGGATGACCACCACGTGCTTCGCGCGGGTCAGCGCGACGTAGAGTAGGTTCATTTCCTGAACCGCCGACTCCGGCAGCATATTGGGATAGGAGAGGGGCATCCGATCCGGGGCGAGGATGAACACGCGATTCGCCTCCAAGCCTTTCGATTTATGCGCGGTCACGAACACCACCATGTCTTCTTTTTTGCCACTGGAGAAAAGTGTTTCGATGTACTGCTTCAAGACAAAAATCGAAGGCGCTTTCGCCCGTTCAATAATCGTGCGGAGCGCGGCGCACTGATCGGCAATCGCATCGGCAGCCTGCTCCTCGTCGCGGGTCATGAAGTAATCGACTTGTTCAACTTCATACTTATTGAGCGATTCTTCCAGATCGTCGAAGTCTTTATAGTCACCGCGCTTTTCCAACTTTTCCAGCATTGCGATCAGGCTTTTCTCGATGTCGCTGCCTAGAATAGTCGCAGGTTTCCCCTCGGCAATAACGTTCAAGCACGCAGTGACTAATGGCGCTTTCATGCGGCAGACGCCCATATCGCCCGGCTGCATGACGCCAGCCATCCGCGACTCATCTAGCCATACGAATTTGCCGCGTGGTTTCTCCGGCGGGCATCGGAATTCGGGAACAAGCCCGGCTGCGTGGTATGTGATGACTTGATCGCAACGACGGGTGTAGGTGAGGGGCAGCACCTTGGCGTTAAACGCTTTCACGGTGAGGTCAAAGCTGTCGGAGTCTGCGCCTGCAAAGCCCATGATGCTTTGGTTCGGGTCTCCAACGAAGATGATCCGTCCCGTCTTTGATTTGATCGAACGCATTAGCAAGGTACGCTGCATCGGATTGATGTCTTGCGCTTCGTCTGCTAACAGGTAGTCATACTGCGTAAGTGGCAGATTCCAATACACTGCCCAATAAATCTGGTCGGTGAAATCCACCTCAAAAGCATCCTTGACCATCTTTTCAGCGATGCCCATGATGTAGGGAACAATTTCAACAGCGATGCCGACAAACTCATCTGGAAGCGTGTCTTGGAAACTGTAGTAGTCGATCAGGTCGCGTAAGGCAGTTGTCTCCGTCCAACCTAGAAGTTTCAAGCGAAGAAAACCAACGAGCTTGTCCATGAGATCAACGACCTGCTTGTTCATTTCGCTGGCAATTTCTTTGCGCTCATCTGGAGGCAGTTTGTTGACATATTCGGCAACCAGTCGCCGTATTTCGAGCGCGAGTTCGCGTGGACGCTCTACTTCTTTGCGCCACTCGTTTTCGTCCGGTAGTGCCAACCAAGCGAGGATGAGTTTCTTGTACTTTCGATCATCCAGCTTCATTTTCTTGCCGCCAAAATAGCGGATCAGCGCCCCGACACCCATGCTATGGAAGGTTCTGGCATCCGTGCCTGTACCTCTCAGGCGTTCATCCAGTTCTTCGGCGATGGGCTTGTTGAACGCACAAAACCGTTTCTTCGCTTTCTTGGGCAGCAGTTTCGCCAGTTGTACAATCGTGGTCGTCTTACCGGTTCCTGCTTTAGCGTCGATTCCGATGTTGTCCGCCGTATTGACAGCTACATCAAAAATATCCATTTGCTCATCCGAAGGGACAAATGGGGCGAGTGTTTCGAGAATTTCAGATCGCAACACGTAAGGACTCTCCTAAAAACTCCATCACCCGATCGGCTGCGTCGGGGATGTCGGCTTGTTCGAGGATGAGCAGTTCATAGCCCTGCTCACGGATAAATTTGGCTCTGCGCTCGTCGCGTTCCTGCGAGAAGGTGTGCCAATACCCATTCACTTCAATGGCAAACGTGCCATACAGCACGAAATCGATCAGACCGTTGCCACATCGGACTTCGCGTTCGTAAGGAATAAACAGAACGTTGTCGAGGATGTCCATCATGGCGAGGTTGAGGACGGATGGGTGGGTGAGCTGATATTCACGGACGTAAGGAAGCGCAAAACTTTTACCGTACTTTTCAGCCGTTGTCTTATACCCTAACTTTGCCTTTTGCCGCTGTGTGCATTTGTAACACGGGGGTTGTTCGCGTTCGACCTTCTGAGCATCGGCGCGTTTGAGCGGACGTTGATTGCCACAGGCACAGGTCACAATGAAGCGGTTTTCCGTCCGCTTCACCCCTTTTACCAATCGCGTCCACTTGATCGGATGTTGCCAATCAACGATGTTCACGCGACCTTCTCCTGAAGCATCATGCCGTAGAAGCTGGATGACATTGTGTAGGGAAATTCGCGCGGAGTCGCCCACTGGATCGACTGCCAGATAGACCACTCGCGCCCGATCACCAGCTTGCTTTGCAACAGTGGCATGATCGTCGTCATGTTCATCGGGATACGCATCCCCAGCGTTTCGGGGTAGCGTTCGCGTTCGATCTGACACAGGGCTTCGACAAGCTCCTCAGGCTTGGCAAAACTGCGAGATTGGATAATCAAACGACGATTCGACAAACGTTTTACGCAGCCCTCCGGCAACAGTTTGATCGTTTCTCGAACCAACGCTTCGCACACTTCCAGCGCGTCAAAATCCGGGTCGTCAATCGTGCGGAGAAGCTCATCCGCCAACCGCGATACGCTGAATTCGATTTCGTGCCAGAACAGTAGGTGCTTGATCAGGTGGGGGAGCAAACGCTGCGCTTTCTTCATTTTTTGAACTCAACCTTTCGTATGTGTGTGTGATAAAAGGAATTATACCACATAGCATGTGGTATAGCAATAAATAGGGTTGAGGTTGTCATCCAAAGGGTTGTCAAAAATGGGTAGGGCAGGGGTGCAAAAATGGACGTGGTTGTATCGAGCGGGTATCTAGCGGCACGCTGCTGAAAGGGGGATGATGATCTTCGTTGGGGTGCGCCAGCTACGCGCCGTAGCGCCTCTTTGCGTGTCGCGTCTCCTATCGTGTAAGCAGATCGCGCCAAACGGATGATCGGTTTGAAAACGAGGGGTAGGGCATAGGTTAATCTGCCTGAAAGGGGTCTAGCGCCGCGCTACGAAAAGTGGGTTGAGTTAAGTCATTGGAGGTCGCTGCCTACGCGCCTAGCGTACCCCACAGCGTGCCGAAGAAACGCGCCCGCCTGCGGCAGCGGACGCGCTCCTGCTTACACCTCGACCAGCAACGCTCCTTCCTTGATCGGCTTCCGCATCAGCCCTGCGTACACGACGGCAACGAACACACCTTCCTGCATCTCGATCCGGTCAACGTCTGTGCAGACGTCATTTTCGACCAGAACATACTTGCGGTCTGCGTCTTCAAACGCACGATCCGGCGTTACGACACGTACAATCGCAAGCAGTTCGAATTGCATACAATGGCGGATTTTGCCTTCAACTTCGACTGCTGCTTGCTGCCACACGCTGCCGCCGAACTGCTGCGTTTGCTTGACACCCTTGAACACTCCTGCAACCGCGGCCTCATCGCGGTTGAGCA
>Ga0163154_10004756_pt1 | contig 17662 bp, 22 predicted proteins | sample OliLakLV19MP9P1_FD_148649 | JGI IMG/M metagenome (GOLD analysis project Ga0163154, IMG submission 148649) | Freshwater microbial mat bacterial communities from Lake Vanda, McMurdo Dry Valleys, Antarctica - Oligotrophic Lake LV.19.MP9.P1 | ecosystem: Environmental > Aquatic > Freshwater > Lake >...
GGGAATGAGCAACATTATTGCCGTCACCTACATAAGTCAGGGTTAAGCCTTGAAGTTTGCCAAAATTTTCTTCGACGGTCTGAAGATCCGCCAGAGCCTGACATGGATGCTCTAAATCGCTGAGCGCATTGATTACAGGGATTTTGCAATATTTGGCGAAGGTTTCGAGTTCGGCTTGGGCAAATGTCCGAATTGCTAAAACATCAACGTATCGATCGAGCACTCTTGCTGTGTCTTCGATCGGTTCACCTCGGCTGACCTGAGTCACGCTGGGGTCGAGGTCGATCACATGACCACCCAACTGGTGGATCGCCACCGAAAAACTAACTCTGGTACGAGTAGAAGCTTTACGAAACAGCAATCCCAAAGTTTTACGCTTAAAATCGGGCTGAATTTCGCCAGATTTCAATTGTTTCGCTAAATTCAAGAGAGCTAAAATCTCCGTCCCACTCAGGTCGGCTAAGCTCAACAAATCTCGTCCTGTTAGATTCCCCATGAATTAAGTTCGCTCCTCAAATAATCTGTTCAGAAGGCCTGTCAAATATTAACGCCCGACAGTCGAGCTAGCCAAAATTCCCAGCTCCGCAAAAGTTGCGATCGACCGTTTAACCACGATTTTTTGGGAGCTTTAACAGGCTCGATCGGCTGTACCAAGACCGTAAACATGCCCAGACGATTACCGACTAAAGTATCAGTGAATAATCGATCGCCAACCATTGCCACCTGTTCGGGCAACAACTGCATCGCCACTAAAGCCTCGCGCACGACGCGGCGAGATGGCTTGGCAGCACGACTGCGATACGACTCTAATCCTAGGGCTTCGGCAACACGTTGAATGCGGCGGGTATTAGGATTATTGCTAATCAACCAAATCTGATAATGTTGCTGCATCAGAGCGATCCACTGCTGTACCTCTGGGGATGCTTCGATTTCGTGATTTCCGACTAGGGTATCATCGACATCCAGAATCAACCCACGTAGACCAAACTTTGCCATGACTTCAGGCGTGAGTGACCAGATTGGTTCGGATAAGATTAAGTTCGGTTTAATAAGATGCCAGGAACGCATTATTGAATGCTTAGCCTAAATTATAAAGAATTATTATCCACTATTGCTGCTTCTAAAAGCTGGTTTTCTGATTGAAATTTAGTTTTTTGGCGTTGGTTTTTCTGATTGTTTTTTCACTCGATCGCCAATTTCATTCTGCGCTTTCTCATGTTCGCTGAGCGTCCGACTAAAAACATGACTACCATCATAGCGAGCAACAAAAAATAGATATTCAGTCCGATCTGGCTCTAGCACGGCTTTGAGGCTCTTAAGACTGGGTGAGGCGATCGCACCAGGTGGTAGTCCCTGATTGACATATGTGTTGTACGGCGATGGTGTGCGGACTTGAGCCAGAGTCAGAGGCTTTTCTGGGGTTTGTTTAATGCCTAACCCATACTCAACAGTCGGATCGGCCTCTAGGCGCATATTGCGTTTTAGACGTTGGGTAAAAACGCCCGCGATTACAGCGCGTTCTTGGTCTAGAACTGATTCTTTTTCGACGATACTTGACAAAGTTACCCAGTCTTTGAGGCTGAGCGCGATCTTGCCTGAATTTTTCTGATTTTCTTGATACAGAGGTAACGCCACCTGCTCAAACTGATCGAGCATGATTTCGATTACCCGTTCTGGCTTGATTTCAGCTTGGGCTAACTGATAGGTGTCAGGAAACAGAAATCCTTCGAGGCTGGGAGTATCACTGGGTAACCATTTGCGCTCACTGATAATATTGCGATTATTGGCGGCGGCAATAAAGTCTTTGGCAGGAAAAAACCCTTGTTGCTCAAAGTAATTTGCCATCTGGGCGATCGACCAACCCTCAGGAATTGTAAAGCGGGTTTCCAACGGTTGCCCTGTCTGCATCTGAGTCACGATCTCACTCAAAGGTCGATCGGTGGTGAAATCATAGGTTCCAGCTTGCAGAGCCTTACTATTACCTTCTTTCAATCCCAGCCATTGCAGCCAAATTCGTAGCGCCAAACTAGAGCGAATCACGCCTGAGGCTTCCAACTCCGTGCCAATCACTTGCATAGGTGTGCCGTCAGGGATAGTCAGCCTGATTTTAGACCCAACAGCATCATTAGGAGCAGCACTAGCCCATAACCACCAGATCCCACCACCCCAACCTGCACTCAGCAGTACAACAGGCAAGATCATGCCGTAGAAAAACCATCTAGGACTCTTCATCAACGTCGCCATCAATGTCGTCCATTAATTGTTCTTCGATGTAAGGCTGAATCTGTTCTAGTTCCTCTGGGGTGAGCAACTCTGGCTTACCATCCTTGCCAATTTTTGCAAAGAACATCCAAGGGTCAAGTGAGGTAAAAACAGAGTAGGCCTGTTCTTCGTAGAAAAACTGGGCTAGCTCCTGATATTCTTCAGTTCCATCTTCTTCATCGGTGTCGATCGAAAAAATTTCGTCTTCTACGACTTCTGGTAATTCCCCCGCTACAGTCAGGGTAAAACCTGTACGCTTCAGGGTGAGGTTCTGCTCTGCCAAAACCGCTTGGGCGATCGAAAAGACCAGGTCAATTTCTTCTTCTTCACTGACATCGACCAGAAATTCTTCCTCTTCTTCGTCGCCTTCTTCCCAAGCAAAGATTTGCACGGAATGGTCGATCGGTTGCAAAAGCATATAATCCACTTCATCAACCACAACAGTTGCTTCTACGTGGCAGGGTAGAGCTTTTCCTGTTTCGTCAGCCAGTATCAGTATTGAGTCATCCATAGATTGGGCAAGTTTGGTCGCTTTAGATTTATCGCTTTAGATTTTCAGTACGTCTGCTGGAAGTATTGACTGCATGTGCCACAGGCAGTAACAGGCAGCAGAGCCGCATCGATAGTAAAAATTATGACAGTTTGTGGCTCTGAAATACTAGATATCAAAAATATTGGGGCTGAATTGGGCGGCGGGAGTAATTTTTGGCGGACTGCGTCGCTCTTCTAACCACTGTTGCAGAATGATTGCGGCGGCTTTTCGATCGATCATGGCGCGGTGATCGCGGGGAGAAATTCTGGCTTCATGCATCATTTGCTCCGCCTCGAACGATGTCAGCCGTTCATCAACATAGACCAAAGCTAGCGCGAGGTGTTTAGCCGCACCACGCCCGAATTTTTGCACTTTTTTGGCTTGAGTGCCAAGTGTGCCATCCATGTTGTAGGGCAAGCCGACCACGAGAGTGTCGATCGATCGATCTCTAACAATTCCAGCTAATTCATCCATATCCTGTTGCCAAGACTGGCGGATAATCGTGGTGATGCCATGCGCGATCAAACCAGTTCGATCGCATCCCGCCACCCCAATCCGCTTCGTCCCTACGTCTAATCCCAACGCTAGTACTTCAACCATATATTTATTATTTTTTTATTATTTATGGCTTAATCCACATAGCTGAATCACTGCTGTTTGTAGGGCTGCCGTTTCATCACCGCCACTTTTAAGGGCTGACTCTAGTTTGAGCAAGATTGGTAGAGCTTGCTGGAGTCGATCGCTGGAATGAGCCTTGACTTCTTGTTTGAGGAAATAAATGCGTTTTGGATTGCCGACTTCAGCCGCTTCGGCGATTGTCTTATCATCTCGTTCGCCCGATTCTTGCATCAGCTTTACCCACAGCCAAGTGCGAAACTGTCCCGTCAGAGTAGCAGAGATCCTTAAAGGTGGCTCGTTACGGCTGAGCAACTCTGCCACAAGTGCTAAAGCTTGGCTAGTTTCGGTCGCTAAAATCGCACTACCTAGTTGGAGGCTATTGTGAGCACTGGCTTGAACTAACAAATCGATCGATTCCGCATCTAAAGGTTTTTGTTTGTCTGACTGCCATAATTGCAGCTTCTCTAGTTCCATGAATAAGCGCCGAGAATCATTACCAACTAGATCCGCTAACAATTTCACGCCATCTGGACTCAGTTTTAAACCAATTGATGCGGCGGCCTGTCTAACCAATTGCTCGATCGCACTAGTATTCCAGCTTGGAATCGGCGAGAATTCTGTAGTAGTGGCGTGTTTTTGTAGTAATTTAGTAGACTTAAGCCTTCCGTCAGGCTTATGAGGGGTGGTGAAAATCAAGTAAGACTCAGGCGGTAAGTGTGATATTGTCCGTTCCAGTTCTGCTAGAACGGCATCAGAGCAGCGTTGAGCGATCGTAGTTTCAGCCAGCCAAGTGAGGCGATTCCCCATACCAAATGGCGGAGTTGCAGCTTGGTTAAGTCCATCTATAATTTGCTCATCACTACTTGCGATGATTTTGACATAGTTGAAATCTAGCCACATGGGGTCTAGTAGAGAGGAACGCAGTTTTTGCGTGGCCTGCAATAGCTGATATTCATCTTCACCCCAGTAGAGATAAGTTGGCATTGTATGATTGAAAGCATTATGTGGTGTGATTGCAAGAGGTTAAATGATTACTAGAAGCCGATATGGTAATGCAAGAGCAATTTCCAAAGGATTGCGTGCCCCCGGATCAGGGTCTAAAACTGGATCTAAATCTAAATCCGAGCGCGATCGCCCCAAAAGAAATTCAAGCAAAAATTTAGATCGAAGTTCAGAAAGACTAGCGGCAGCATATGGCAAAAGATTGTTCGACATCATGTTCTCTTTGAGTGTGCTCGTAGTATTTTTTCCTGTTTATATCGTCTTAACGCTTCTAATTTACCTCAATTCTCCTGGCCCTGTTTTGTATGTACAGAGGCGGATTGGGCTTAACGGCAAACCATTTGGCTGCATTAAGTTTAGGACGATGGTAGTTGATGCAGACCAGATATTGATGGAAATGCTAGACACTTGTCCTGATACTAGAGACGAATTTGAAAATGATTTCAAGCTCAAAGACGACCCCAGAATTACGCCAATTGGTAAATGGCTACGGATGACCAGCTTAGATGAGTTTCCACAATTCTGGAACGTTCTGGTGGGCGATATGAGCGTAGTCGGACCCAGACCTCTGGTTAAGGATGAACTACCTAAATACGGTGATGCCATCCATCAGGTTTTGACGATTCGTCCTGGCATTACTGGACTTTGGCAAGTATCTGGTCGCAATGATATTCCCTACGATCAGCGTGTTCAGATTGATTTGCACTACGCTCAGGCTCACAATTTTTGGCAGGATTTATCGATCGTGTTTAGAACTATTGGGGTCGTGATTTTCCCTAAAGGAAATGGGGCTTATTAGTCTTAAGCTAAATTATTTAACCCGAATGTAAATACGATAACTGCGCTATGACGAATATATCTGTATAATTGCCGTACTTAATTCCCCAATATTCTCTACTGGAGATTCCTAATTTTTCAGTGATTTACGCCAGTAAGAGCAGTTCTGAATAACCCATGGATATTGCAGTACAGCTTTTCATCATTAGCTGTTTGATGCTGATCAATGCTTTTTTTGCCGCAGCCGAAATCGCGCTTGTCTCTGTTAGTGATGTTCGCATCAAGACGCTTGCCGATAGCGGTAACAGACGCGCCCGCATGGTGCAAAAAATTACCGAAGACAGCACAAGTTTTCTCGCTACGATTCAATTAGTCCTAACTCTGGCGAGCTTCTTTACCTCTGCCACGGCTGCTACCGAGTTAGTATTGCCTCTGCAAAAAGCGTTGGAGCCATTTGTTGGTTCACTCGCTAGCCCGATCGCTTTTACGGGGCTGACCGTTGGGTTAGCCATGCTCAACTTGATATTTGGCGAATTAGTGCCAAAGAAACTAGCACTGCGTCACGCTGAAGAGATCGCTTTATTTGCGATTCAGCCGATCAGGTTTGTTGGCAGTGTGACTGCACCTGTGATCAGATTTCTCAGCTTTACCACGAACTTTATCTTGCAGCTCACAGGTAACCCGATTCAAGAGGACGATGAGTCATTTAACGTCGAAGAAATTAAAGCCATGCTCGATGCGGCTAGTACAGGCGGAGCGGTAGGTGAACAAGAAAGACGCATTATCTTTGGCGCAGTGGAGTTAAAACACGTTACTGCCAGAGGGATTATGGTTCCTAGGGTGCAGATCCAGTCGATTAAAGCCACCACGTCTTTGCAAGAGGCCTACAAAATTGTGGCGGAGAATGCTCATACCCGCTTACCTGTATGTGATGGGGACATCGATAATATTGTCGGGATTTTGCACACAAAAGATCTAATTCGCCCGATTAACGAACTGACCCAACAGCCACCGACATTGCGAGAACTGCTGCGTCCTGTTACCTATGTCTCAGAAGGTCAGCTAGGCACCGACCTACTACGCGATATGCAGGTAAACCGACTGCATATTGTGATCGTCCAAGATGAATTTGGGGGGACGGCTGGCTTGGTGACGCTGGAAGATGTGCTGGAGGAGATCGTCGGTGAAATTCGCGATGAGTACGATGCTGAGGAAGAGCGAGAATTTAATCGTCTCAGCGATCGAGTGGTGATCTTTAAGTTACGGGCCAGTATCGCGGCAGTGAATAACGAAATGAACGTGCAATTGCCGCGTGATGAAGCTGCAACTCTGGCTGGTTTGTTTTTAGATGAGTTACAACGCAATCCGATCGAGGGCGATCGATTAGAGATTGACGATGTGCTACTAGAGGTCTTAGAAGAAGGGCAACGGGTCAAAGTTACGATGCTTGAACCCAAGGTGTATGACGATGATTCCGACACTCCCAGAGAACGAGGCGAAACCAACTCGACTTCCAAATAATTCCCAATTTACCCGATCGATTCTCGATCTAATACTTCTGCCAAGAATCGATCGCTGGACACAGTGGCATGGTGAACATTCAGGGTTTTGGAAGAGGGGAAAAGTCGGTTGATAAAATATTTTTCTTTCGCCCCCGCCAGTCCCGCAGGAACTTTACCGTTTGTCCCTACCGAAAGAGCCAGCATTTGATCCCAAGTACAGTGATAATTATAGATTTTGAGCGTACCAGAACTTATTCGCGCCAAGATTTCAGGATTAGTAATTTTAAAGTCTCGATCGAAGTCTCCTTGCGCTAAATAAATAGATTTAACGACATCTGGTAGCCCGTGAGCATTTATCGTATGCAGGAGTAAATAGCAGCCCATTGAGTGACAGACGATTTTTTCGGATTGCTGGAGTTTGAGAAATCCATCCAGTTTTTGCCAAGCGGCTTTAGTGCTGCAATATGCTTTTTCGGTGAAATATTGCCGACGAAACTCAAACGGATTTAAGCTTTTGACCAGATCGAATTCTTCATTGACGTAGTGCCAACCATACAGGACAGCTTCACCTACATCGACTAAGTTTTTAAACACCGAAAAGCTACCATACTTAGTCTGGCGATCGCGCATCGAAAACTTAATGCCAACTGCGTTGCCGTGAATCAGAACAATCTTAGCCATAAATTTCAAGACTTTTTTGCTTAACTTGATCTAGGTGAATATCTAGGTGGACGATGCCATCAGCATCAACGAAAATCATCACAAAATGTTGACGATTGTGACAGTTTGCTGAGCGTCATAGCCCTAATGCTAGTTTAAGATCGAGATTTTCAGTACCCACTATGACAAACCAGATTGCCAATTTACCGATCGATCGAGCCAGACTCAATACTTGGTCAGAATTTCATCGACTCCTGCGAGAACGCAATCAGCATCCCGAACAAGCAGTTGAGATCGATCGAACGATCCGCCAAAACTTTGGTACAACCTGTGCCGTCATGGTGTTGGACATGGCAGGATTCTCTAAAACCTGTACCAGTGACGGAATTATAGCCGTCCTTGCTGCGATTTATGACATGAACGAGATCGTATCTGCGATGATTGCGGCTTACCAAGGCAATGTGATTAAGACTGAAGCGGATAATGTCTATGCCACGTTCGATACTGTAGATCTGGCAGTCAACGCCGCTCGATCGATCTTCTTACAACTAAATACCGTAGGGATTGGAGCCAGCATTGGCATCGGCTATGGTGAGATCTTGATGATCGAAAGCAAGGAAATGTATGGGATCGAACTCAACCTCGCATCCAAACTCGGCGAAGATATCGCTCAACGAGACCAACTATTACTGACTGAAACAGCATTCGATCGACTGACCCAAAAAACGATCGCTGAACAAAAAGCCGCGCAAAAAATGGAACAGACCATTTCTGGATTAAATCTAGCTTTTTACCTGATGCCAAATTAAGTTAACCTGACTGAGTTTCGAGTAGTCCCTGTAGAGCTTCTTGCATCTCGGCAACGGTCGTTGTCGTCGTGCCAAATTGCCTCACGACAATGCTTGCCGCCAAATTGCCCAAAACCACTGCTTGCCAGAACGAGCCACCCCCCGCTAAAGCCAGAGTCAATGCTGCCACCACCGTATCGCCAGCCCCAGTGACATCAAATACCTGTGTGCGGTTAAATGCTGGCACATGCTCGGTCATGCCATCCTTGCCAAACAAACTCATGCCATCTTCGCCTCGTGTGATCAAGATCTGCGGTGCGTTGGTGAGTTGGAGTAAATCCGTCGCCGCCGTATGCAGATTTGCCTCAGCGATCGAATAACCAACTGCCAATTCGGCCTCTGGTAAATTAGGCGTAAAAATAGTCGCGCCTTGGTAACGATCTAAATCCTTTTGGGCATCGACAATCACCAACGAGTGTTGCAGTGCCGCCGCAATTACAGACGCTACCATCACCCCTTCGCCATAATCTGAGCAAACTACGGCATCAACCTCAGTAATGCGCTGGGCAATAAACTCTGCTAGCTGGGATTGTAAAGCTGGATCGACGGACGCATCTGATTTTCGATCGATCCTGACAATCTGCTGAGTTACTGACTGGCGGGCATGACCTGAAATCCGTGTTTTTGTTACGGTCGGACGAGATCGATCGACCAGAATGCCAGAAGTATCTACACCCGCTTCCGCAAAAATTCTGCTTAAAGCTTTACCTTGATCGTCGTCGCCCACCAAGCCAACTGCCGTAACCTGCGCCCCCAGTTTTGCCAGATTAAACACGGCATTTGCGCCACCGCCTGGGACTTGTCGGGTTTCCTCATGCCGAATAATCAACACAGGGGCTTCGCGTGAAATCCGCTCCACCTGTCCTGTAAGAAACTCATCAAGCGTTAGATCGCCGATCACCAGAATGCGGTGTTGGCTAAAGCGATTAGTCAGATCTTGCAAAGCCGATTCCGACTCCGACAGCACGGCACGAAATAGATCGTCAAGCATGAATAACGTTAAACAAAAATTTAAGTAGACTTAATTCCAAAGCTGCACTATTATAGAGGACTGTGACTTTTTAGGATTACTATGAGTGCGGCGGCAATAATTCGCTCAATTGAAGCGCAATACATCAAGACCAATCTTCCCAAAATCTATGTGGGAGATACAGTCAAAGTTGGAGTCAGAATTCAAGAAGGTGGCAAAGAGCGTACCCAACCTTACGAAGGCGTAGTAATTGGGATGCGTGGTTGTGGTACTGGTACAACTGTCACTGTACGTAAAGTGTTTCAGGGTATTGGGGTTGAGCGGGTCTTCCTGCTTCATTCGCCCAAGGTCGAAAGCATCACCATCATCCGACGTGGTCGTGTACGGCGTGCTAAGCTCTATTATCTGCGCGATCGCGTTGGTAAAGCTACTAGAGTTAAGCAACGTTTCGATCGTGCCCTTGTTTAGGATTAAAGTCTAGTTGTTAAACAAGACATCCTAAACTTAACAAGTTTGCGCTCTTAGTTCAGTTGGTAGAACGCAGGTCTCCAAAACCTGATGTCGGGGGTTCAAGTCCTCCAGGGCGCGCTCTATTTTTCTAAGCATGACTCAAATTAAGTGAGATTCAAGCAAGTATAAGCACCGTCTGAGGTGGTGATCATGACTAAAAATGAAGTAAAAGACTTAAAAGACTTAGCAACACCAGATAGTAAGCCCGATCTTGGCAACTTTTTTAAAGAAACCAAAGTAGAGCTCGATCGAGTGGTTTGGCCATCGCGCCAGCAGTTGATCAACGAATCGGCAGCCGTGCTCTTGATGGTTGTTGCTGCGGCTTCCTTGATCTATTTAGTTGACGCACTATTCAGCTGGATTTCTGGGCGGGTGTTTTAGTCATGTTTGCAGAAGATCGAGATTTAGATTCAGTAGCTCAAATTGGCGACAGTCAATTTAGCGATCTCCAGTTCGGTGATACTAATATCAAGGAAGCGCAGTGGTACGCCGTGCAGGTAGCTTCTGGTTGCGAAAAAAAGGTTAAATCAAACCTTGAGCAACGGATTCAGATGCTAGATGTTCAGGATAAAATTGTCCAAATTGAAATCCCACAAACGCCAACGATCAAATTGCGTAAAGATGGCAGTCGTCTCAATGCTCAAGAAAAAGTATTTCCAGGCTATGTGCTAATTCGCATGGTGATGAATGACGATGCTTGGCAGGTAATTAAAAATACGCCCCATGTGATCAACTTTGTCGGTACAGAGCAAAAGCGGCACTATGGCAGGGGCCGCGGTCACGTTACACCTCGTCCTCTAGGCAGAGCTGAAGCTGAGCGCATCTTCCGCATCACCGAAGAGTTGGAACCTGTGGTCAAAATTGATATGGCCCAGGGTGACAAAATTAAAGTGTTGTCTGGACCATTTAAAGATTTTGAAGGCGAAGTGATCGAAGTTACTCCCGAACGTAGCAAACTCAAAGCTTTACTCTCAATTTTTGGCAGAGATACACCTGTAGAGCTAGAGTTCAATCAGGTGCAAAAACAAAATTAGTCACAAATCACTCTCAAATCAGTTTCAAATTAGTTTCAAATTAGTTAACGGTAATGGCAAAAAAAGTAGTAGCAATCATTAAGCTAGCTCTGAATGCTGGCAAAGCAAACCCTGCACCTCCGATTGGACCTGCACTAGGGCAACATGGTGTCAACATCATGATGTTTTGTAAGGAATATAACGCCCGCACTGCTGAACAAGTAGGAACGGTAATTCCCGTCGAAATCTCGGTGTTTGAAGATCGGAGTTTTAGCTTTGTGCTCAAGACTCCACCTGCATCAGAGTTGATCAAAAAAGCAGCAGGAATTGCGGCGGGGTCTAACGAGCCAAATCGCAAGAAGGTAGGATCGATCACTCGCAATCAACTGCGGGAAATCGCTCAGACTAAGATGCCCGATCTCAATGCCAATGATATTGATGCTGCCATGAATATCGTTGAAGGTACAGCAAAGAGTATGGGCGTGTCGATCGCTGGCTAATCCTTAGCTGCCAAGCTAGGAAATAAATCAGCAAGTAAACATTATTCGGGGGAGAGGCAATTGCTTCGATATCACCCCAAAGGAGAAAAATGGCAAAAATTTCAAAACGGTTGCGTGAAGCAAAAAGTAAGGTTGAAGAGCGTCCCTACGAGCCACTAGAGGCTTTGAATCTGCTCAAAGAGACTGCAACAGCTAAATTTGCCGAATCTGCCGAAGCGCATGTGCGTCTGGGCATCGATCCTAAGTATGCTGACCAACAACTACGGACAACTGTAGCATTGCCTAAAGGTACTGGTCAGACTGTGCGTGTTGCGGTGATCGCTAGAGGCGAAAAAGTTGCTGAAGCATCTGCGGCTGGGGCTGACCTTGCTGGTTCGGAAGAGTTGATCGACCAAATCGGCAAGGGCATGTTGGACTTCGATCTGCTGATCTCTACGCCCGACATGATGCCTCAAGTGGCAAAGCTAGGTAAACTACTTGGCCCTCGCGGTTTGATGCCTTCGCCTAAAGGTGGTACGGTAACTTTTGACCTAGCAACAGCGATCGCCGAATTTAAAGGTGGGAAACTCGAATTTCGGGCTGACCGCACAGGCATCGTGCATATCCAGTTTGGTAAAGCTAGTTTTGCCCCTGAAGACTTGTTGACTAACCTTAAAGCTTTGCAAGAGGTGATCGATCGAAACCGTCCATCGGGAGCGAAGGGCAAATACTGGAGATCGCTCTATATCTCAGCCACGATGGGACCATCGATCGAAGTAGACATCAATGCCTTACGCGATATGAAATTTGGAGAAACTGCTTAAAGTAGCATTCGATCGACAAAATCAAATAAACCGCAGACAGCAGGTGCTTGCATAATTCCTGCCGAGGTGTTTCTAGATTGATTTCTCAGGGAATCGATCTTTAAAAGCCTCGCCTTGTCTGAAGTCGGGGTTTTTGTTTGTCCTAATTTCTCTAAATTTAAACCTAAAGTTTAAAATTCAAAACACATCAGGAGGTGAGACAACATGGGTAGAAGTCTGGCAGGTAAACAAGTTGTAGTCAAAACACTTGAATCCGAGCTAGCTGAAGCGCAGATGATTTTGGTGGTTGACTATACAGGTCTGACCGTTGCCGAAATCACTAACCTGCGCCGCAAGCTGCGCCCAAGCAACACATTGTGTAAGGTCACAAAAAACACGCTGATGAAGCGGGCAATTAGCGATCAGGCACAGTGGCAACCGATCGAACCATTCTTAAAGGGAGCTTCGGCTTGCCTATTGGTGAAAGAGGATATTGCGGGTGCGATCAAGGCTTATCAAGCTTTCCAAAAGGAAACCAAAAAGTCAGAACTGCGCGGCGGCGTATTGGATGGGAAGGTGCTCACACCTGACGAAATCAAAGCGATCGCCGATCTGCCTTCAAAGGAAGTCCTGATCGGACAAATTGCTGGCGCGATCAACGGCGTTGCTACCAAGCTTGCCTTTGGTATCAAGGAAATCCCGCAATCACTGGCAAGGGCAATTCAAGCCATCAACGACAAAGAAGCGGCTTAGTAGCTGTTGCTTTGAACACACAAATTTTCAATTATTAGTAATTCCAAGGAGTAAATTCACATGTCTGCAACAACCGATCAAATCGTCGAACAACTGAAAACCCTCACCCTGTTAGAAGCTTCCGAGCTAGTCAAGGCGATCGAAGAAACCTTTGGTGTTTCTGCTGCCGCGCCTGTTGGTGGCATGATGATGGCTGCTGTTGGTGGTGCTGCCCCTGCTGAAGAAGTTGAAGAAAAGACTGCTTTTGATGTCTTCCTTGATGAAGTACCTGCTGACAAGAAAATCGCCGTACTCAAAGTCGTGCGTGAAATCACTGGTTTGGGTCTGAAAGATGCTAAGGATCTAGTCGAAGCTGCTCCAAAAGTAGTGAAAGAAGGCATGACTAAAGATGCTGCTGAAGCTGCTAAGAAGCAAATCGAAGAAGCTGGTGGTAAGGTCTCAATCAAGTAAGATTGGTCACACAAAAAACAGGACTCAAATACTCTGAGTCCTGTTTTTTAATTTGAATTTATACTTTCATCGCATAATATGAACGATCCCCTGTCTGAGCTATTTGCCACAATTTGCGATCGACGCGATCATCCTAAAGCTGGTTCCTATACTTGTCAGCTATTTGAGGGCGGTGATAATAAGATTTTAAAAAAAATTGGCGAAGAATCGGTCGAAGTTGTGATGGCTTGTAAAGACGATCGGCCTGATTCGATCGCTGCCGAAGTTGCCGATCTTTTTTACCACACACTTGTGGCAATGGCACATCACAAAGTCGATCTAGCTCTGGTCTATCAAAAACTAGCCGAAAGACGATAGTTATTTGTTAGAGAGTTGTGTCTCGATCGCTTTGTGCATCAGAATAAGTAGAGATCGTAAAAAAACTAAAGCATGAAAATTTTATTTGCGGCAGCAGAGGCAGCTCCGATTGCAAAAGTCGGTGGGATGGCAGATGTAGTAGGAGCTTTGCCAGCAGTGCTTCGCAAGCTGGGGCATGACGTGAGAATCATCATGCCTTACTACGGCACATTACCTGACAAATTGCCGCAAAGCCCAGAGTGGATTTGGAAAGGCTATGCCATGTTTCAGGACTTTGATATTTTTCAGACCGTCTTACCTGGAACCGACGTGCCGCTATATTTAGTCGGACATGGCTCATTTATTCCCTCACGCATTTATTCTGGTGAAGACGAAGATTGGCGGTTTACTTTCTTTGCCAATGCTTGCGCCGAATTTGCTTGGAATTGTTGGAAACCAAATCTGATCCATTGTCATGACTGGCATACAGGGCTGATTCCCGTCTGGATGCACCAAACTTCTGATATCGGCACCGTATTCACGATTCATAATCTGGCTTATCAAGGCCCTTGGCGTTGGCGGTTGGAGCAAATGACTTGGCTACCTTGGTATATGCAAGCGAATAACTCGATGGCAGCAGGAATTATGTATGCCGATCGAGTCAACACTGTCTCACCCACTTATGCCGAGCAGATCTGTACGATCGAGTATGGGGAAGGCTTAGAAGGTTTGCTGTCGTACCTGCGTCCTCAAGGCATTCTCAACGGTATTGACATGGAAAAGTTTGACCCAGCGACAGACAAGGCTTTGGCGAAAAACTATGCCACTGATACGCTGAAAAATCGTGCGCCCAACAAAATCTCCTTGCAAGAAGAGATTGGCTTAGATGTGAAAAAATCAGCTTTCTTGATCGGTATGGTGACACGATTGGTCGAACAGAAAGGCTTAGATTTACTGATTCAAGTTCTAGAAAGATTCCTTTCCTATACCGACGCTCAGTTTGTGATTTTGGGTACAGGCGATCGATATTACGAAACCCAGATGTGGCAAATCGCCTCACGCTTTCCTGGCAGGATGTCTGCCCAAATCTTATACAACAATAAGTTAGCCCAAAGGATCTATGCTGGTGCGGATGCTTTTCTGATGCCCAGTCGGTTTGAACCATGCGGACTCAGCCAGCTAATTGCCTTGCGGTACGGTTGCGTGCCGATTGTGCGACGGACGGGCGGTCTAGTCGATACTGTCCAACATCACGATCCTGTGAATGCCAAGGGTAACGGCTATTGCTTCGATCGATACGAACCGCTTGACCTTTACACCTGTATGATCCGTGCTTGGGAAGGTTTCCGCTATGTTGAACCTTGGCAGCAATTACAGAAACGAGGCATGAGCGATGACTTTGGCTGGGAGATTGCGGCTGAGAAATACCTCGAACTTTACCGCTCTATTCCTGGATTGGAGAATGCTTAGTTTTGATTACTCCTGAGGATTTGGTCGAAGAAATCGATCGAATCCTTTAATGCCAAGATAAATGTATCAATCTCAGCCTTAGTGTTGTAGAAATAGAGGCTAGCTCTAGCTGAACCGCTAATACCGAGGTAGCGATGAAGCGGTTGGGTGCAATGATTCCCCGAACGGATTGCGATTCCTTCTTGGTCGAGCATTTCGGCGATGTCATTCGGATGGATATCTTTGCCAACTGTAAACGCCGCTAATCCTGCTCGGTGGGAAGTTGGCCCATAGAGTTGAAGCTGAGGAATTTGCAAAATCTGAGCTAATAGATAAGCGACGAGTTCTTGTTCGTAAGTATGGATCTGCTCCATGCCAATTTTATTCAGATAGTCTACTGCCGCGCCTAAAGCGATCGCTTCACCAATTGCGGGAGTGCCAGCTTCAAACTTGTGCGGGGCATCGGCATAGGTAGAGTGATCGAGAAACACCTCTGAGATCATCTCACCGCCACCCATAAATGGAGGCATCGATCGCAACACATCCAACTTGCCATAAAGGAAGCCAATCCCAGTCGGGGCGCACATTTTATGCCCTGAAGCGACCAACCAATCGCAGTCAATTGCTTGAACATCAACAGGCATATGCGGGATGCTCTGACAGGCATCAATCAGTACCTTTGCGCCCAGATCGTGAGCAAGTTGGGTAATTTTGGTGACTGGGGTAACACAGCCCAACATATTAGAAACATGAACCACTGAAACAAGCTTTGTGCGATTGCTGAGCAATGACTGGTAATGATCCATGTCAAATTCACCGACCGCCGTAGGCTTGACAAATTTGATCACTGCGCCTGTTTTTTGGGCAATGATCTGCCAGGGCACAATATTGCTGTGGTGTTCCATCTGGGTGAGAACGATCTCGTCGCCATGTTGAAGGTTGGCGATCCCCCATGTGTAAGCAACGAGGTTAATTGCTTCGCTGGCGTTGCGGGTGTAGATGATTTCTTGGGTCGATCGAGCATTGACAAAACTTGCGACCTTCTCTCTTGCCTCTTCATAGGCGGTGGTGGCACGACTGCTAAGTGTATGTGCCCCGCGATGAACATTGGCGTTGTCATGCTCGTAATAACTGCGCCAAGCATCAATTACTGCCTGTGGCTTCTGTGAGCTAGCAGCATTGTCAAAATAGATCAAAGGCTTGCCATTGACTTCCTGATGCAGGATCGGAAAATCGGCTCGGACTTTTTCTGCTAGGCTCAGGCTTTTTAAGTCAATTACAGAGGTTGATGTCATGGCGGTTGTAAATTCGAGATCACGAATGTTATTAACAGTTTAAACCAAATCTAATCTGGCTCGATCGAGCAAATCGATCGCAAAAGCATTATGCTGAAAATTAGTATGAGGCTCAAATCCTAACAGTTATGTCCCGACGCGATCGACGCTCAGCTAAAATACCAAAAAAAATTAAGCCTATAGAAATCGATCCTGTAAAACTTGGCTTTATGATTCTGCTGGGAATTTATGGATTTAGGGGAGCGATCGATTATGACAATTTTCTGTTTATCCACAACTTCGATCTGATCATCCATGAAGCAGGTCATGCGATTTTCAGAATCTTTGGTGAGTTTATCCATTTTTTAGGTGGAACGCTCTTACAACTGATGGTTCCAATTGGGATTACGGTTTATTTCTTCATCCATCACCAAAAATATTCCGCCGCCACTACCTTGTTTTGGACATCGATCAATCTGTTTGATGTGTCGCGCTATATGAAAGATGCCAGAACTCAAGAACTCCCATTATTAGGCGGTGAGAACGTAACCCACGATTGGCTCTATCTATTTGGCAGCCTCAATCTTTTACAAGCTGACACGTCGATCGGGAATTTTGTCTATGTGCTGGCTTTTGTGGTTTATCTGACTTCGATCGTCCTCGGCTGCTACTACTCGCGTAGAGATGATAAATCTGGCAGGATGTTCTAAAAAATCATGATGTCCATCTTCAGATCGGGTAAAATCAAATTGCTGTATGATATTGCGATGTTTATCTCTGATGAAATATGACTGAACTGCTTCAACAAGCGATTACCCAAATCCAACAACTCCCAAACGATCAGCAAGATGCGATCGCGGTTCGGTTTCTGGCTGAGTTGCAAGATGAGCAAGAATGGGAGACTAGTTTTGCAGCGACTACCGATAACCAGTGGGATCGGATGGCTGCAACGGTGCGCCAAGAGATCTCAAGGGGCGAGACAGTCTCACTTGACACTGTTTTGCCATCTTAGAAATGAAATCAAGCGTAACAAGAACATTTCGTCAGCAACTTGGCGATCTTCCTATTTCAGTTCAGATTCAGGCTGCAAAAGCTTATGCGCTCTAGCAAGCAGATCCGTATCATCCTAGCCTTCAATTTAAACTAGTCAGCCAAAGACAACCGATTTACTCTGCTCGTGTCAGTCTTAACTATCGTGCTCTGGGTTTGTTGGAATCAGATCGGATTTACTGGTATTGGATTGGTGCACACGACGAATATGATGAGTTACTTAAACGGATGTAGTTTTACCAAAGTATAGGTGAGCTAGACCTGATTCTGTCACGATCGACTGCATGGGAATATCCCAAGATTCTACTGGGAGATGCTCTAAGTAAAAATCATTAAAAGTGATGCCAACCTTATATCCAATTTGAGTCGGTAAG
>Ga0163154_10004757_pt1 | contig 17661 bp, 16 predicted proteins | sample OliLakLV19MP9P1_FD_148649 | JGI IMG/M metagenome (GOLD analysis project Ga0163154, IMG submission 148649) | Freshwater microbial mat bacterial communities from Lake Vanda, McMurdo Dry Valleys, Antarctica - Oligotrophic Lake LV.19.MP9.P1 | ecosystem: Environmental > Aquatic > Freshwater > Lake >...
ATCAATCGCAATAGATCCACCGCGGGCGAGAGCGGGCAAAAATCCAAAAAAACAGGCGTACAAAGTTTGTATGTCCACTGATTCAGCTCTGCGTGCACAAAAATTATAAATTTTAGCCAATAAAACACCTTGGAAAAAAGCTAAAATAATTCCACCGATGTAACCAAAGTTTTCATAATTCTGCCCAAGAAATGTTGGAGAAAAACCCAAAGTTGAATTTCTGTTAATAGTGTCCGACACTTTATTTGAATCTGAAAGGAATATCCCTTTAAGGTGTGTCCCCATTGTAAGGGGTTTATTGGGCCATAATTTACGCGGGATCCAATGCCAAAAAACAGCTGCGTAACTTTTACCCCAAAGGTAACCTGATTGATCATTAAAAACGGTTACCAAAAATGCCATGCCTTCTGCCCCATTAAAGTCTTCAGCTGCCATCAACCTTTCACTCTGGTACTCGAATATCTGAGCGAGGTTAAGTTCTTTTCCTTGCTCCGATATTTCCGAAGCTTTTCTAAGTCCCCCTGCAATAGTGAAAGCAAGAAAGGCAGCCACCATGAGGGATACCAGAATAAATTTAACTTTAATAGAGGAAGGATCGAATCTAAATATTAATATGGCAATAGCAATACACGGGGCAACCAGCACAAACCGACCTTGGGTGGTAAAAATGAGTTTATAATAAATCAAAACCGCGATTCCAATAAATAAATACATTAACAAACTTTTCCGACTCTGGTGGGTCGTATTTGATAATGCATACACAACTGCCAATACAAGTAATCCCACAGTTGATTGAATCATCAGGTAAACATAGGCCGTGGTTTCGCCATACCCAGAAAACTGAAGTTTTTGTTTGGCATAATAAACCATAAATCCAAAGAAAATGAAAATGACAACCAACCAAAATCGGTTAAGTCTTGCAATACCGTCCCCCATTTGTCGTGAGAGGGTTAATGTAATCGGAATTGTTCTCCGAGTGGGCTTAAAGACTAAATAGAACCCAAACAAAAGTGCGATTAAACATAATAAAGTAAATGAAGTAACTCTCGATAGATAATATTCAGGATTAGATGAGCCTGTAAGCGATTGAATCAAGCCGTATTCATTGTTCCTCACTATATACATAGTGCGAATTCCAATAAATAAACCAATCATTCCAGAGCAAATATAAAGAGGAGAATCCCAAATAATCCGTCTAGACTTCACAAGATCAATAACGATTGGAAGAAAAGCAACTAACACACATAACTGCGCCATTAAATAGGTTGTTTGCATTCTACTTTATTACTTTAATTTTAAGACTTTCGTCCATTGCACAGCGACGGCGTCCATCCTGAATCTAGCAAGGGCTGCTATTGGATCAAATTTAAGTTGAGCTTCTTTAGCTTGGACTATTGCTTGAGCCAATGCATGAGGATCATAGGGGGGAATAATATAGCCATTCGTTGAACTATCAACTGCTTCACCACAATTTGTTGTAGCAACGACAGGAACCCCACACGAGAGAGCCTCAAGTTGAACTAACCCAAAACCTTCTGCAATGGAAGGTAAGACCAACAAATCATGTTCGCAAATTAAATTAATAATATGCCCCTGTTTTACTTTTCCCATTACCGAATGTTTTTTCGCAAGCCCCCCGATTGCCTCATCAGTCAATTGACTAGGCCCAGCAATTGTTAACTTCAATGGAAACTTGTCCGATATCATCTCTGCGGCTTTATCCAAATAGTGAATTCCTTTACGCAGACAAACTTGACCCAAAAAAAGGACTTTAAATACGCCTGGTTTTGCATAAGTTTTTATTTTTGATATCTTTGGCTCATAACATAATGGGATGACCTGTATTTTATTAGCGTCCACCCCCGCTAAGCACAAACAGCGTTTCGAAAAGTTTGAGTTTACTACAATGATGTCTGCCAGTGCCCACTCTTTTTTCATTCGCAGATGCATTGAGGAAAGGGATTGGCTGTAAGTGTTTTCCCATCCGGGAAATTGGATTGCCTCATCACGAACCATCTGGTCTTCAATTGGTCCTCCGTCAATTTGATCAAGCACCAGTAATGACCTTCCCTTAAAAGCCTGAAAAATCTCCAACGCTGTCGTAGAAAATGAAATGATTACGTCTGGCGCATCCTTAAACGCATGGATTGCCAATGTGGAAAATTGGGAGCCATACTCCTCGAAGACAGACTCCTTGTCTTTTGCTTTCCTTAGCGCGCGGCTGTATTTGAAGGAAAAACCGGGAAAGTCTTTAATTTTTGCATGGCGCAGTTGGTGATATCCAGCCCGGGATCCTGATAACCTAAAAAGAAAAGGCCTATAAAGATCAGCCACTAGGTCCACATTAAATCCTGACCTTTCAAGCATTGCAGGAATTGCAAAGTTCTCGCGTCCCCCTAAATGAACAACCCTTACTAGCATTATATTAAACCATAAACGGATGGTAAGAGAGGTTATAAGTAAGCGGTTGAACTCTCTTACCAACCTCTCTCGCAGGGTTTCCAGCAACTATCGTATAAGGCTCGACGTTTTTAGTGACCACTGATCCCGCACCAACAATGGCCCCCTCCCCAATCCTTACTCCTGGGAGAATCATTGCGCCATACCCTATCCAAGCACGATCTCCGATAATAACTTCCCCACCTTCGTCAGCAAATTCTGGCGATTGTGGGTCATGGCCCAAAGTAAGAATGCTCGCGAATGGTCCAATGGAAACATTTTCCCCAATAATAATATTAAACTTACGCCCATCTAACAGAGACCCAAAATTAATCACGCTGTTACGGCCAATCTCAATACGGAACGGGTTCAACAAAACCACTTTACTTTGCACACCGGAATTGACATCAAGCTTTTTGAGGCATTGCCGGAGATAAATCAAACGCACCCACTCGCATGGCACTCTCCCCACCCAATCGTTATACAAATAGGAAACACAAGCACCCACATACGCGCGGAGCGTCATTTAGTGTGCCTCAACAATTCCATTTCGGCGTCGACCATCAATGTTACAATGTTTTCGAATGGAGTTCGGGCGACCCAACCTAACTTATTTTTAGCTTTAGACGGATCCCCACAAACAATATCCACTTCAGCTGGTCTGAAGAGTTCAGGATCAATGCGAATAAACTGTTCAGATTGTAGGCCCGCATGGCGAAAAGCGACTTCGATAAAGTCCCGAAGGCTGTGGGACGCACCTGTGGCAATAACAAAGTCATCTGCCTCTTTTTGCTGAAGCATGAGCCACATGGCCTCTACATATTCTTTCGCGTACCCAAAATCGCGAGAGACGTCAATATTACCCAATGCTAACTCTTTCGACAGCCCTAACGCTATTCGAGCAACTGCATGGGCTATTTTGCGTGTGACAAACTCTTTACCGCGTCTAGGTGATTCATGGTTAAAGAGAATTCCTGAGCAGGCATATATTCCGTGGGACTCCCTATAATTGACGGTAATAAAGTGCCCATACACTTTCGCGACTCCATAGGGACTGCGAGGGTAAAAAGGGGTGTCTTCATTTTGAACAGGCTCCCTCACTTTTCCGTACATTTCACTCGAGCTCGCTTGATAAAATTTTATCTTTTTATTTACTAACCGTATTCCCTCAAGCATCCGCGTGACGCCCATCGCATTAAATTCACCTGTTAAAATGGCCTGTTTCCATGATTCCCCCACAGAGGACTGGGAAGCGAGATTATAAACTTCATCGGGTTGCACTTTTTCAAAAAGGGAAATAAGAGCCGATAAATCCAACATGTCTCCAAAATGAAGGGAAATTTGAGGGCGAATGAATTCAATCCTCCAAAAATTTTCTTCAATAGGGCGTCGAACGATACCGTGAACTTCGTAGCCTTTATCCAAAAGAAACTCTGCAAGGTACGACCCGTCTTGACCTGATATTCCGGTAATGAGTGCTTTAGGCATGGTTAAGAAGGTTTTTTAGGAGGTGAGCTTACCGCATCATATTTTTTCAAAAAATCTTGGTACGCGAGCTTAATTCCCTGCTTTAAGTGAACCTTTGGTTTCCATCCAAGATCAAACAGTCGAGAGGAGTCCATAAGTTTACGGGGTGTCCCGTCAGCTTTTGTAGTATCCCACTCAACCTTACCCTGAAACCCAGTAATGTCTCCTACAAGACGCGCCAAATTACAAATCGAAATGTCTTCTCCAAAGCCAACATTGATAAAGTTTACATCCTCATAATTCTGCATGAGAAATATACAGGCATTAGCAAGGTCATCGGAATATAGAAATTCCCGAAGAGGTGAACCGGACCCCCATAAGGTCACGGATTCCGCATGAGCGATTTTAGCCTCGTGAAACTTTCTAATGAGAGCTGGAAGGACATGGGAAGTGTTTAAATCATAATTATCGTTTGGCCCGTACATATTCGTAGGCATAGCAGCTATGAATGTGCAGCCATACTGCCGATTATAGGCCTCACACATTTTTAGTCCCGCAATTTTAGCAAGAGCATACCACTGATTAGTAGGTTCAAGCGGGCCTGTAAGGAGAGATTTTTCTTTAATCGGCATTTCTGCAAACTTCGGATAAATGCAGGAGCTGCCTAGAAACAAAAGTTTTTTTACTCCAGCGAGATATGATCCGTGGATAACGCTGTTTTGAATCTGCAAGTTTTGATAAAGAAATTCGGCGGGATATTCATTATTTGCCTTAATCCCACCTACTTTAGCGGCAGCAAGGAACACATATTCGATATATTCATCTTTTAAGAACTTTTCAACCGCTTGCCCGTCAATGAGGTTCAATTCACCTCTGGTCCGCACACACACATTCTCATATCCTTGCAGATTGAGCTCTCGAAGTATCGCACTCCCAACAAGACCCTTGTGGCCAGCGACAAATATTTTTGACTCACTTTTCACTCATTACCTATTTCTATTGCTAAAGTTGCATTCTTTTCATCACCAAATCCGCGTTCGTTTCCCAATTATTATCCCTCTTATAGGTATCCCATTCAGGTACAGGGGGATGGAAGATTATTTGCTTCAACCCTTGAATAATTGCATCAGTAGAATCAGGTTCAACCCAAATTCCCGTCCGATAACGGGACACCATAGTTTTCAGATTACTCTCACCGGATGAGGCTACGCATAATTTATTGTAAAAACAACCCGCATGGAAAACGGCAGATGCTGAACGAAATGTACTTCTATAAACCAATAAAATGAAGTCGCTCACCAAAAATAAATCTGCTACTTCATTATGGTCTATATAACGCAAATTCCATCGACACCGATTCGCAACATCGTTTTTCTCAGCCAACTCTTGGTACCATTTTCCAGGTTTGTGGTTTTCTGAATTCTCTTCACCTGCGACCAGTAAAAACATTTCAGGCACTGATTTCATAGCATTAATAATCAGATCCAAATTTTTAGAATCACGCAAATGCCCAAAAGCTAAAAAGAGAGGCGCGGAAACTGGAACGTTATATTTAATCCTAAGCTCCGATCGAGTTTGATCAGATAATGGGAAACGAAAAGGTCCAACGGGTATAACAGTGACATTTAGACCTTTTATTTTAAAAATGGTGTTAAGGTTGCCTTCCTCATGCACAAAGGCTTCCTTAACAAAAGAATACCCTAAAAAAACTGATAATTGATGAAACCACCTATAGCCTATTTGAATATCACGGACGGGATCATGGACGACACTCCCTATTCTCACTCCCATCATCTTTAGAAAATAAGGGATAAAAAACCAAAAAGGAGCTGCATACTCAGAATAGGCGGCCAGCAATACTTTATCACACCTTGCAGTTAATGTCTTAAAAAGAAGCACTAAATTATTTAAAAATGTAATGGCTATATAAACCAATCGGCGCGCAACAATGGGGTACCTTGTCGCGAACCTAGTATCGAAAAGGCACGGGTCCCTGAAATAAAAAGCCTTATGGTTCGGAAATTTTTGAGCACATAAAAACTGAACTTTTACACCCTTCTCAGCTAAGGCCTGAGCTTGCTCATGGGCATAATCGGCAATTCCACCATGAGTGAGCGGACAATAATAAATAACATTTTTATAACTTCTCACACCATTATCAACTCAAAGCATAAAAAGACTTATAGTAATGAAAAATAGCAAGTATTTAATAACCAGCATTACTAAGTAAGTTTCTGGTATTGAAACAGGCCACTCCACCATTGCGATATCCTTTTATATAACCATTAAATGCTTTAATTTTTAAAATATAATCTAAATATAATATTTTAAAAAATGAAATTTTTGGCATTTGATATGTTCGCATAACATTATTCGATCGACTCATTATTTTAAAAATTTTCTGAAATAATAATATTGCCCCTAAAACACTAGTGACTAATGCAATCCCATTAAAACCAAAAAAGTAAAAAAAGAGCACCACCGGCAAGAATAATAATTCCGCCCATAATCTTAATGTTGTAAACACCATATGCTTTTTCCAGATACCTGCTTCGCCCGCGCCTAAAAAGTTTCTATACGCCTCTTTTACTAAGGCCTTATATCCGGTTGGTCGAAACCAATAACATACGGCATGAGGAGCTGCTTTTATGTTTTTTCCGTGTGCCTGTATCAACAAAGCTAACACCATATCATCACAAGCGAATGTTAAATCCTCAGGAAGTCCTCCTAAGCGTTGATAAAACTCCTTTGTATAGGCGATCGAACGGTTGGCAGCGTGAGATTGGGGGGTTGCCTTAAAAGGGTACCCGTTGTTTAAAATAAAATCAGCGCGCGACCAATCATCCTCTAAATCACTCGTTCGCACCTCCCACTGGCCCATGACAGCTTCTGTGGATGGCTCAATACTGAAGGGTTTCACAAGTTCCTCAAACCAATGATCACTCCAGTCACAACCTATATCAGTAACGGCAATAATAGTTCCTAAAGATTTTGTTACAGCAATATTGCGTCCAGTCGATGGCTTACATTTAACTTCCTGAAAAACGCGCACAGGGAGAATAAAATTCTCCTGCATTTGCAACATTAATTCCCAGGTTCCATCACGAGAACCCGCATCCACTAAAACTATTTCATCAGGCTTTTTGGTCTGGAACTTCATGCGCTCAAAAAAAAGCTCGAGGCCCTTTTTATCATTAAATACTGTTGCAATGAGGGATATCACTTTACAATTCCTTTTGGATTTAACTTCAGCCACTTTAATGCAGCTGAAACTCCATCTTTCAAACTAATAACATATTTAAATCCTAAGGCTTCTTGTTTTTGAGTATCACCACCACGCGCAAAAACGCCTTCTGGCTTATCTGATGTACCAACGATAACAGGATTAAATCCTTCCAACTCAGCGGCCAATGATGCCAAGCCTTTAAAACTCGTATAAATGCCCGTGGATAAATTAATTGCGCTTGCATCATTAATTTTATCCATGGTTGAAATTACTCCACGCACACAATCATCAATATGAATAAAATCTCTCATTTGATCACCAGTGCCCCACACTGTAATTTCTTTAGCATTAATATTCTTCAAAACCCTCGCGCAAATGCTTGGAAATGGGTAAGTCATATCCTGGTCCTCCCCATAACCGGAAAATGGTCGGTAAACCACTGAACATAGTCCATTTTTCTCGTAGGCAAGCTTTGCTAGGTACTCATGAGTTAATTTGGCCCACCCATAGGACATATCAGGCTGACCGATAGTAGCACCATCGAACTTAATCATATCCTCTGTAAGCAATTTATAATCCTGACGTTTTTGAAATTCTACTGGATAAGCTGCACTTGAACTAAAACAGATGGTCTTTTTAGGCCTCGTGCGAGCCGCCCACTGCCAATATTCAGCATCAATTGAGAGGTCATCAGCCACAGCCAACGGATTATTTTCAATCATCAATCTGCCACCGACCATTGCAGCAAGATGTAATGAATAATCAAAATCGTTGTCTTGAAATTTCTTAAAATACTCACGGCAATCCATTTTGTGGAAGTGAAAATTTTTATCCTGCATCGGATTACTAAACGGCCAATTTGAGGGATCAATGCCACCGGTAAAATCGACTATAGGGTCAACACAATGGACTTCGTCCCCTGCCTTTAAAAAATGATCGACAAAGTGACGGCCCACAAATCCTGCACCGCCTGTAATTAAAATTTTTTTCATACAAAATGTTTCCGGTACAACTCAAAAGCTTTAATAGACCTCTCAGGTAAGAAATTCATTATAGACTCAGGATTAACTTTTAAATCTTGAACTAACTTTAAATTGTTTTCGTACCCAATATACTCCTGTTTCATGTCTCGCAGCAGATCATGAACATTCCTTTGCTGGTAAACCGATGCCTCGTGATAAACCACCTTGGCTCCTTTTGCCTCAATATAATAGGCGGCCCAGATATCATCCAATCGGCCAATGTGAGGAAATAAAAAGTAATCTTTCAACCATTTTGCAGATATAAAAGTATTCTGGGAATTGAATGGTGACAAGGCATTTGAAGTAAACGGAAAGCAAGACTTCTCGAAGCTACACTCAGGTCGATGCTCCATCCTACATAAAGCATCTATATCAGGGTCGCCATTCCAAAAATCCGCCTGCACGTCCGGGACAATAGTAATTTCGTTTGAAACTGAGTAATCACGTTGAGGAATTAACTCCAATGGATATCCCCGATGCCACAATTTGGTCTCGTTCGTTGCTCCAATCGGATCAAATGCAGGCAAAGTTGTCTGATACTGTTTAATATTCACAGCTTGTCCCACTAGAAGATTCCGCCCCCAATGGTCGTACGGAATATTATCGTCATCTACTACAGCAACAATATCCGCTTTCATATCATGCGCCCAAAGGAGACCGAAATTTCGCCTTTGAATGCAATTCCAGCCGATGGCATCAGAAAGTTCCCGATCATAGGCCTCCTGCATGTCAGGAGTGACATAAATTGCATTATCCAAAGGATAATCTGGTGTTTTCCGGTCACCAATAACGACTAGAGACCAATCTGTCATTTTTGAAAAACGTTTTATTGATTCCGTTGGCGGATTAATCGTCGTTGTTACAATCACTTTTTTCATAGATTTTATTTGCTTAGCTTCGCTTCTTTTTGGAAGATTGATGTTTTGGTTACTATTAATTATAAACAGGGAGCTAAAGACACTTAATTTTTGCGATTTGCTTGGATTCCTGACAATTGTCCGGCCCAAACTCGATAAGCTTTTTCGCTCAGATGGACACCATCAACAAAGATCAAGTCACGCTCAATCCCCGATCCTAACATACTGGTATTAATATCCACAAATATCATCCCTCTTTCTTCCGCCAGTAATTTCAATCTTGAATTCAGTCCGGCAATACGACTATCAAAGCCCGAATCACGCATAATCGGAATGGAACAGACAATCACCTCTGTTTTTCTTTCTTGAGGGATCACGGACATCAACCGAGACCAATCCGACAAAATGGCCTCATCATCCACGGAATCAATCAATAGATCATTCGTTCCCGCCGTTATGACTATAAAGTGCGAATGATAATCCAGAGCTTTGGGCAATAATGTCACCACTTGTCTGATTGTATAACCATTAACTCCCAGATTTATGGAATTCAATGGTCCATCGCCCAAACGGCTTCCCCAATTACGTCCCCCTGCCGTTATGCTATCCCCCAGAAACACCCATTTCAGTTGGTGTATTTTAGACAGTTTGTGGGTCATTTGTTCTCCGGCAATAAAGCGGAAATATTCTGATTGAATATAAAGAACCCCGAGTGGCAAACACAGCAAACCGATGAGCGCAAATAAAGCAATGATCCACCGTAGCACCTTTTGATTCCTCAATCTCACCATCAGCCCCCCCCTTTTACCCATAAAGTACCGTAGAGAGAGCCACCATCCACGATGACTATCTCGTCTGCTCTGCGGGTCTGTTTGCAAATAGCGTTGAGAAAATCGGCATCATCTTTTCGGTTATTTAAAACGGTTGTGGCTAATGAAATCATTTCAATTTACCGCAATCGTCACCCATCTGGGCATCAAGCCGGCGATCTGTGCAAAATAACCTTTTAAGAGTCTCGTCCCACAAAAAGCCAAACCTATCCCGGGCCCACTTTTCGATACGATCCGGAAGTTCACGTGTGCCAGAGTTCTAATTTGAGGTAACGACAATGCCGTATTTTATATTACTCAAATACACCCGATTCTTTCACCATGGTTATCCTGTAGGAGACCCGCGTTGTCTTTGAGATTTTGCTGCCTAGATTCAAATTCAAGAAGCTAAAACCCTGCTCCGAAATAAGCTTCCCTGGGATTGGAACCGCTGAGAAGCTCACTTCCTGCATATATCTGGTATGTCGGATAAAACTATTTTCAAAGGAACGATCAATCACAATGTCGCCATCCTTCAATATCAAATGTTTATTATTTTTCCAGGGGATGATCTTCAGATCGGAACGCTCCAGATTATTCGAAACATGTAATTGAGTTTCAAAAAGCACTTCGCTTGATAAATCTTCAGCAATCAAAACAATAATGTCCCCCGGTTTTGAAAGCTTCACTGCTTTTTCAATCATTGTATTGTGCAAATGAACAACCTGTTTCTGAAGGTATCCTACAGAGACAAATCCAATTATGTTAAAAATTACAAAAAGGCAGATCAAAAGCACCATGACATTACGTGACGTTTTGAGAGGCTCAGTCAGGCAAAATCCTAACGAAAGCAAAAGTAAAAGTGAAACAGGTAGAAGATAGTACCCGCCTGGCCAACGCCAGATGGCCAATATAACCATATACGACACTGCCGCTAACAGTGTGCTGCTCGCGCAAATAAGCGAGTGAGGGAAAGCACTTAACTTGTTTTTCTTTAATTGCCCAATTAATAGGCAAACGACCACACCGGCTAAGAGTGCCAGTTCTGGAAAATTAATAAGATAAGCATACAAATTATAAGCTACTGAACGGGGTGAAAATTCAAAAGTGACATATTGAGCTGCCTCTTTTGGCTTCAATAGTCTTGGAAGCACAACAAAAATCAGACCCGTCAAAACGTGTAGGCAAGTTGCAGCAATCATTTTCTGGCGCGTGACCTTTAACCCCGCCCCAAGGACAAGTATAAATGAAGCCACCAACGCAACAACCCCGGTTTCTTTAGTCAAAATAGCCATTCCTGTCAGGCAAAGGCTGCCAGCCAGCAATACCCAATTCCAATTTCTGACAAACCGGTTGGCCAGTAAAAAGGAAGCTATTATGAGAAACGAAAGTAAAATTTCAGGTTTACCAAGCGTGAACAGGTTTTCCGCCGCAGATGCCTGAAAGAGCCATAATACAGCGATACCACCACCTACGACTTCATTTTTTGTAACTGAGGTGATGCATGCCCCAATCAAGCATCCTGTAACAATAAAAAACAAGGTCTGGATGAAAAACTTCCATCCATAAGCACCTCCTGTGTTGAATACAAAATGGTAATATGTCCAATAAACAGGGCGCATTCGTTCTTTATCGTAGCTGAGTGTCCAATAATCACTCACAGGGTGCGTTGCTTCATTATGGGAAATTCTGTGCTCATCCAGCAGTCCAGGAGATGCATTCCACGTTGTCCCAATGAGTATTAAAATCGATATAAGAACAAAAAGCAGTGGCATCAGTAGAGAAAGAGGACGGATTGCCTGTGTACTCATGCGGGGAATAGAAATTTTCATTCTTGAGGCTCGATTAGGGACTTCAATCCATCAACTCGATCAACAATGTACAAAGGACGGTCCTTGATCTCTTCGAAAATTTTTCCAACGTAGGAGCCCAAGACGCCTAAAGCAATCATCGTAAATCCAGAGAAAATAAATTGAAAGATGATCAGCGCTGTCCAGCCTGGTTGGACTTTGTCAGTGAACAATTTCATATACAGGGCAAAAATACTGTAACAAAGGCCAAACCCAAACACGATCATACCAACACCAAGAACCACATAAAGCGGGACCGCTGAAAAAGAAGTGATTGCTGTCCATGCAAATCGGACCATTTTTTTCAAAGGATATTTTGTTTCCCCAGCCGCACGGGGCGGCCGTTCGAATTCAATAATTTTTTGGTTAAATCCTACCCAAGCGACCATACCTCTTATAAACCTGTGCTTTTCCCGCATTCGGTTCAAAGCATTAACAGCCTTCCTATTCATCATTCTAAAATCTCCGATGTTGCCCGGGAGATTTGGATCGATCGCTCTTCTCATCAGCCAATAGAATAAACTGGCCGTAAGTTTTTTAAATATTGTTTCGCCCTGCCTTTGTTTGCGACGTGCCAGAACAATATCAAAACCATTATGCTGACACTCCTGGAGCATCTCATGGACAAGTTCCGGTGGATCCTGCAAATCTCCATCTAGCACCAGCACATAGTCACCCTGCGCAAAATCATATCCAGCAGTGATGGCGAGTTGATGACCGAAATTCTTTGAAAAATGGATTCCCTTGAAGCGGAGGTCCTTGGCCGTCAGTTTTGAAATGAGCTCTCCTGTTTTGTCCATACTCCCGTCATTGATCAAAATGATTTCAAAAGAATCTTTGATTGTTTCGGCAAGTTTTAACAGGCGCTCCTCCAAAAGAAGGAAAACCTCCTCCTCGTTAAAAAGAGGGATAACAATTGAAAGAAGGATTTTTTGAGTATTCATCGAACAATAGCGAGAGTTAGTGTATAGGTAAAAGGCATCATGGCATCAGGGTCAAGAGCTGGATCTTTTTCGGGGTTTTGCTCATTCAATATCCAGACAAATTATTTCTGTTTTTTGGCGATTGCCAAAATTGAAACTCCAAAGGGGAATCCCATCCATGGCACGAACCACCGTTCCGAGGAAAAAATGGCATTCAATATTTCATTTAGCCATTGAGGGGGCCTGTCATTGTAGTCTGTTGCACCTGAAGGACCTCGCAGTTTATCCATTAACTTTTTCATTGCTGCTAGGGGAAATAGAAAGGTATTAAAATAACAGGAATGAACACTTTCGAATCCATTTGCCTTCAATGTCCTAAGAGCTTGATTCCGGGTATACCTTCGAAAATGGTGGTTCACTTCATCATGAGGGCTCCATAACCAGGCATAAGCGGGAACTGTCATGATTAAAATTCCTTCTGGTTTTAATGCCCCGCATATTTCTGCAAGAAAAGAAGCCTCGTCCTGCACATGCTCCAATACATCCAGGAGCAAAATCAGGTCGGCCTTCTGACCGCTTGAAACATATTCCGAGAGCGACAAACATTCGATCGCATTTCTTCCATGACGCCTTGCCACCTCAACGGCGATTGGCGATACATCCAACCCCACCACGTTATATGAAGGAGAAAGCAGGCTTGAAAGAGTTGTGGTCGGCCCGCACCCAACGTCGCAAACCAGCCCAGTCTCTTTTGCCGGACTCCACCGCCGAACCACCGCCTCAATTATGCGGGCCCGGCTGGTGAACCACCAGTTGCGCCGGTCAAGTTCCGCATACGCTTCATAATACGTTTTTTCCATCAGGTAATAAACCTTCTGCAATGTTGAAAACCGTTCAAACCCACAATCATCCTTAAACGCAATCCGGCCTTTGGTCCCTTTGTTTTGTTAATATATGAGGATAAAAACTCTTCAGAAATCGCCTGCAAATGTCCTGCACATTGTGTCAGGTTTTTGGCTTTAGCTTGAAGCCAAAGCGATTCCGCCACGCGAAAAAGATATTCGTAATGTAATCCATCTGCTTCGCTCGTGGTGTTCAGAAAATCAATATTCTGTCTCAGTCGCAAAAGGCACCCTTCCACCCATCGTTCCGTATCCTGATCAATGTTACGAGCCCCGGGAAGTTGGCTAAAATAATCACTTAACGTTTCAGGGTTGAACGCAATAGTTGCCGACTGTAACAAACGGAACCAATAAACCACATCTTCCGCCGGGACCAATGGACCACTTTCATCCCAAGGTTGTGCGAGCGCCCTTTCTCTTCGAATAATGACAGCTTGAACGGCCCATGGCGCCGAGGAAACGGAGACATACTTCAAGAGTGCCGGATTGTCCTCACATGCAGGGCGGTGATAAATATCTTCGAAATTCCCAGCTTCAATCCTCCGCCTCTCCCGCCACCCGCTTGCAATCAAATCTGCACCAGTGCTTTGAGCCACTGAAAGTTGTGATTCCAAATACCTTTTGTTTAAATGATCGTCTGCATCCAGAAACACAACATAATCGCCTCGGGCAATCTTTAAACCATCATTCCGTGCAGCAGCTGGTCCTGATCTTTGACATTGAATAAGTTTCAGCCGAACATCCCGATACTCTTCCACAATGGCCTGCCCATGATCGGTGGACCCATTGTTCACCACAACAAACTCCCAGTCGCCCATTGTTTGGCTTAAAACCGAATCAATCGTTCCCTTTATGTAAGGAGCTTTGTTGAAAAGAGGAGTGATTATTGAAAAAATTGGACTCATCACAAACAGCCAGTATTTTTAAAATGAAGGCTGAACCAAGCAAAGACAGCGACCCTGAACTCTTTACTGCCAAGAAGCAGGTAGATTTTTCCTTATCTCGATATCATTAAAGCGGACGGTGGACCGTGGCCCCGATGACTTGACCCATTTTGCCATGTGTATCAATCCATCCAATAATGCTGTTTGTTCATTCATTCCGAAAATGCGTCGACATTTCTCGTGGCTCGCATAGGCATCCAATATCTCATTTCTGGCAGGCAAAAGGTTTATCTTCGCTTCTACTTCCATTGCTTGAGCAACCAGACCAGCCAGATCATAAACCGAACAAACCCGATCTGCGCCGATATTAAAAACCTGATTAAATGTTTCCGGCATCTGAGGAGCCCTCGCAATGATCGGGCTGATATCCCTGACATAAGTAAAAGCCCGCGTCTGTTTTCCATCACCAAAAATCGACATCGGCATTCCTTGAAGTATTTGATTCATGAAAATACCGATAACATTGCGGTATTTATCCGCGATGTTTTGGTTCTCACCATAAACGTTGTGCGGGCGGAAGATGACGTAGTTCAACCCGAACATTTCATGCGCACATTTTAAATCCAATTCAACCGCATACTTTCCAATGCCATAGGGGTCCTCTGGCAATGGCACCATTTCCTCGCTCATTGGTAACTGGTTTTTCCCATACACAGCAATCGACGACGTAAAAATAAAACATTCAACGTCATGGTTAACAGCCCGGTTGATCAAGGCCACTGAGCTGAGCAGGTTATTTTTGTAATTAAAAACCCGTACAAAGTGGGAGAGACCTTCCGCTGCATAAGCAGCCAGATGATAAATATAGTGGATTTTTCTTCCTGTAAAAATCCGGTCAAGCAAATCGGCATCACCGCAGGAGCCTTCAATAAACTCAACGCCATCTGGCACATTGGTTGGCACTCCGCCACTGAGGTCATCCACCCCGATAACTTTGTAGCCTTGTTTAAGACAATCCTTTGCCACATGACTTCCGATAAAACCCGCCACTCCTGTGACCAAACATGTCTTCATAATAAGTCCCTTTCAAACTGAATAGTTTCGAAAAATATTGGTGGATAACCGATTAAAGCCGTTCTAACAATTGAGTCCGCTCGAGTCTGCCATTTTGTACAAGCATCTTGATAAGCTTGCTTTTTCATTCCGGAAACAACACAAGATGAATTTCTTATTTGATAAGCCGTGTAAATATAACGCTTAATAATTGTTTGGATCTTTCGGAAGTGTTTCCATTGAAACAATAAATGATTTGTGGCCATTAATTGGGCTGCCCGGCCAGCAATCGAGCCGTTTTCCCGGTGAAAAACCACGCTGCGAGGATCATAAAGCACCTTCCAACCCATCTGCCATGCCCTATAACACAAATCGGTTTCCTCAAAATATGCCGGACGAAACAAAGGATCAAATCCCTTGAGCTTCAAAAACTTTTTCCGACTGACAGCCATGAACCCGCCACACGAGAAGAATGTCGGACGAGGCACATCAATTAAATCCGTCCGATTTTCAAAATAAATCCATCCGTGATGCTGTCGAGCGTGGTACGGCCCCACAGTTACAATTTTACCATCCCAATCATAGGACTTTGCGCCGACAGCAAATACCTCATCATCCACAAAATGCTCAAGGAGTGGCGCGAGGAAATCAGGGGCCACTCGAAGGTCATTATTCAAAAAAACAACAACATCCTCATCCCGATTATCCATCAGCCAATTGTACGAATAAAGATAATCATTTGTCGGAGCTAGCATCACTTCCACCTGAGGATAGTGCTGGGCCAACCATTCCCGATCCCCTTCTGTACTGCGGTTATCCAGGATAATGATGGGACACAATTTCCCATAAACCTTCACGGCCTCACAAAGAGTGGGCATGAGATGCTCAAGATGGAAAATCCCATTCCAATTGAGAACTGCAACAGCAACTTTTAATTCCCGGTTCATCGTAGTTATCAATCAATAAAAACAACCCCGATGCCATAACCATCCTGCCCAGATTTTTCAATAAACTCCTCAGAACGAAACTGACCTTTAATTTGCTCCCAAAATTTGTACACCTTACCGCTGTCAGCATTTGTCGTTTGTCCGAAGAGTTCATGTTTATCTGGGTTAATATCATGGAAAGCCACGATGCCTCCTTTTCGAACGAGGTGACTGTACATGTCGAAATCCATTTTTACCCCATTAAACGAATGGTCCCCATCTATGAATAAAACATCAATAGGCGCACTCATCATTTTTTTCAGAGAACCTAAAGTTGTTTCCGAATGTGAGTCGCCTTCAAGCATGAAATGATTGGGAGTGGGCGTTTTAAATTGATCAGGAATCTTGATATCGAGTCCGATTATTTGGCACTGATTACCCACGAGGTGATGCCATGTCCCAAAAGTACCGCCGACATCCAGCCCAATTTCCACAATAACCTTGGGCTTAACTCCTTCTACGAGACTAAACAGATGCGATAACTCAAATTGTTTGTGAAGTGCTCCCGTATCGATTGCTTTTTCTGCAAGCTTCCAAGCCACCGGACTTACCCTCCGGCGATGCCCCCATCGCACAGGATTTAGAAGGTTGTCCAAGTGCCGCAACGTGGTCTGGTTTCTGAACAAATAGTTGTGCGGCCAAACCAAACATCTTTTGATAAAATTCATTTGTAAGGGATTTTAAGATTATAAATCAAAGCGTTTGAAGGGCTTCCTTCAAGCTTTCCGGGGACACGTAAATATCTGCTTCTGCAGCTTTCGCGGAGGTATCTGTTTTTCCTATTAAAAATTGGTAATCCAAATGTTTTGTCGTTGCCATCACCCAATAATATGGGCGGATATTGGTTTCTTCAAAGATCTCAATCACCTTTGTGTCTGGTCGACAGAACATGAGATTCATCATTGCTGCTCCATGAACCGAAAGCACAACGCCGGCATTCGAGAATAGTTCGATCCTATGATTCAAATCCATTGTGTCGTCCAATACTACTTCCTCAAATCCAAAACTTTTAAGAAGTTGAGAAATCTCATTTTCATTTGAAATCCTCCTGAACAACGCATTTCGGCGACTTATGTAGATTCTTTTCGTCCCCAAGTTCGTTTTCTGTCGGTCTTTTAGCAGAATAGATGACAACCACTTAATGGAATCAGGTTCATCGAATCCCGTAAACACTGTCGGAGGCGCAAACCATAATTGCTCTGGAAAAAGATCACTTTTACCATCGAACACAATACACTGCTTC
>Ga0163154_10004759_pt1 | contig 17655 bp, 16 predicted proteins | sample OliLakLV19MP9P1_FD_148649 | JGI IMG/M metagenome (GOLD analysis project Ga0163154, IMG submission 148649) | Freshwater microbial mat bacterial communities from Lake Vanda, McMurdo Dry Valleys, Antarctica - Oligotrophic Lake LV.19.MP9.P1 | ecosystem: Environmental > Aquatic > Freshwater > Lake >...
CTAGAACAGGGTGAACCGGGGAAGTCCACGCCGGATTTTTCGAGGATCGTCGGCCCCCGGGCACCGGGCTGATCCAGTCCGGCCACAAACAGGGGACACACCCGCTTCGAATCACGCCCTGGGGCCGACGATCCTCGAAAAATCCGGCGTGGACTTCCCCGGTTCACCCTGTTCTAGTTCACGGTTCCCGCGGGCTCCGGCTGGCGGGGTCAACCTAATTTGAACATGCTTATTTCCAATCTGCTTTTCCTTGCCCAGGCGGTTCCTGCCGGTGGCCCGACGCCTCCCGCGCAGAGCCCGATCGCTTCGCTGATGCCGTTGCTGTTCATCGGCGTGATATTCTATTTCCTGTTGATCCGCCCGCAGCAGAAGCGGGCGAAGGAGCAGGCCAAGATGGTGGCCGCCCTGAAGAGCGGCGATCAGATTGTGACCTCGGCGGGCATTCACGGGTTGGTGGCGAATGTGAAGGACCGGACGCTGACCCTGAAGATCGCCGACAACGTCAAGATCGAGCTCGACCGTGACGCCGTGGCCCGCGTGGTGGCCAAGACCGACCCCGCCTGATTCGACCCGCATTCCCCTCCCTGGATGAGCCCGTTCCTGATCTTCCTGTTCGGTCTGCTGCTGCTGGGTTTGTTCGCCTGGTATTTCTTCACCGAGACCGATCTGCGCAAACGCTGGCTGGGAACCATTCTCAGCCTCCTGGTGGTCGCCTATTGCATCGGGGAGGCAACGCCGCTGAAGGAAAACATCAAGCTCGGGCTCGATCTCGAGGGTGGGTCCTCGTTCCAGATCCGGCTGGTGCGGGACGGGGAGAAGACCATGGGTCCCGACACCCAGAGCCAGGCGGTGGAGGTCATTCGGAAGCGGGTGGACGGCATGGGCACGGGGGAGGTCGTCATTGCGCCGCAGGGCGAGGATCGGATTCTCGTTCAGATCCCGGGGCTCGACCCGGCCGGGATCGAGCAGGTGAGGACGCAGTTGCAGAAGGTGGCCAAGCTCGAGTTTCGGCTGGTTCATCCGCAGTCGGAGGCCTTGATCGCCGCGGCGGAGGCGGGGGAGGCGATTCTTCCGCCGGATCATCGGGTCGAGACGTACAAGGACGAGGTGGACGGCAAGCCCGTCGAGTCCAAGATTCTGGTGCGCAAATCAGTCGATCTGGACGGCAGTCTCGTCGATGCCGCGCACGCCTACTATGACCAGAGCGGGTATGGAGTGTCGCTGAAGTTCAACGGCAAGGGGGCGGATCTTTTCGGCAAGCTGACTCAGGAGCATGTCGGCGAGCGGTTTGCGATCATGCTGGATGGCGAGGTGCAATCCGCCCCGGTGATCCGCGAACCGATTCACGGGGGTCAGGCGACGATTTCCGGGCGGTTCAGCGAGAAGGAATCGCGGGATCTGGCCAGCGTGCTGGAGAACCCGCTTTCCACGCCGGTCAGGATGGAGGAGCAGCGCAGTGTATCCGCCACGCTGGGGCATGACTCGATCCGTTCGGGTGTGGTGGCCGGGTTGATCGGCCTGGCTCTCACGGTCTTCAGCGTGCTGCTCTATTACCATGTCCCGGGCATCGTCGCGATCATCGGCCTCACGGTGAACGTGGTTCTGCTGTTCGGGTTTATGGCGATGTTCAATCTCGTGCTCACGCTGCCCGGCATCGCGGGCATCATCCTCACGATCGGCATGGCGGTTGACGCCAACGTGCTGATCTACGAGCGTCTGCGCGAGGAACTCAAGGCTGGCAAGTCGCTCGCCTCGGCGGTCGAGGGGGCGTATTCCAAGGCGTTCAGTGCGATTTTCGATTCCAACGCGACCACGTTGATCACCTCCGGCATCCTGTTCTGGAAAGCGTCCGGGAGCGTGAAGGGTTTTGCCGTGACGCTCACCGTCGGCATCATCGCCTCGATGTTTGCGGCGCTGCTGGTCACCCGGACCTGCTTCGCCTGGGGGACCCAGAAGTTCGGCCTGAAGAAGATCACGATGTTCGATCTCTCGCCGAAGCGGTTGTTCGATTTCATGGGCAGGCGCCGGTTGTGCGGCCTGATTTCCGTGGTGGTGCTCCTCGGGTCCATCGGATTCTTCGCGCTCCGCGGCGAGAAAAACTTCGGGATCGATTTCAAGGGGGGCGACCTGCTCACGCTCCAATCCACGACGGCGCTGCCCGAGGCGGACATCCGGCGGGCGCTCGCGGATGTCGGGCTGGCCGACTCGGTGATCCAGCGCGAGAAGATTCTCGAGAAGGAAGTGGTCACGATCCGCAGCCCGCAGGACACGGGGGAAAAGATTGTCGCCCACCTGCAGACCGTATTTCCGTCGGCGGGAATCGAATCGACCGGGCTCGACCGTGTCGGTCCGCTGGTGGGGCGTGAGCTCGCCATTGGCTCGATGCTGGCGCTCGGGCTTTCGATGCTTGGCATTCTGTTGTATGTCAGCATCCGGTTCGAATTTTCATTCGCCCTGGGCGCAATCGTCGCGCTGTTTCACGACGTCATCATCACCATCGGGATTCTGGCCCTGTTCGGACGCGAATTGAATCTCATCATGGTCGGCGCGATCCTCACCATCGCCGGGTACTCGATCAACGACACCATCGTCGTGTTCGACCGGATTCGCGAAGGGCTGCAGGCCGGTGCCAAGGGATCGATCCAGGAGATCATGAATCGCTGCATCAACGAGACGTTGAGCCGGACGATTCTGACGGGTGGCACGACGTTGCTTTCGGTGCTGGCGCTCTACCTGTTTGGGGGGCCCGTGCTGCGCGAGTTTGCGTTGGCGATCCTGATCGGCGTGCTGGTCGGCACCTACTCCTCGATCTTCATTGCCTCGCCGGTGGTGCTTTGGTGGTCGCAACGACGCGGCGGCAGCCTCATGCACGAGGTCCGGCGCTCGCAGGCGGAGAATGCCGCGACGGTTTGAGGGGAGCGGTCGGCTGCCCAGGCGGGGTTCGTTGAGTGGCGGTTGTCTGGATGCGGGTCGGCAGGATGCCGCCTCGAACGCTGGAAGCGTGCGCTCCCCAGGCGGCTGCGCCCCGGACGCCCGGCTTGCTGAAATCCCGGTTGACCCATCGCCTTCGGCCCGGGAAGTTAGCCGGCGCCATGACTGAATCCCCGCCTCTGCCTCCGCCCGAGGGACTGTGTGTCCTGCACCTGTTCTACCGGGTGGAGCGGGGAATCTGGGAGACGCTTGACGACCGTCAGCGGACGGCCGCGCGCGCGGCGCTCGATGCGCTGGTCGATGAGACGCGCGAGATGCCCGGCACGCAGTTGCTGACGTTTGCGATGCTGACTCCGAAGGCGGATTTGGGGTTCATGCTGCTCACGCCCGACCCCGGCATTGCCCTGGACGTTGAGAAGCGGCTGGGGTCGGTGCTCGGCGCCGAGGTGATCTCGCCCGCCTACAGCTACCTCTCCATGACCGAGCGCAGCGAGTACACAACCAGCGAGGCGGAGTATGCGCGTACGATCGAGCAGGAGGAGGGCCTGGTGGCGGGCACCCCCGCGCACGCGGAGGCGGTTGAGGCGTGGCGCACCCGAATGGCCAAGTATCTCAAGGATCGCCTGTATCCCAGGTTGCCCGGGTGGCCGCTGGTTTGTTTCTATCCGATGTCGAAGCGCCGGGGCGAGGTGAAGAACTGGTTCGCCCTCCCGTTCGAGGAGCGCAAGCGGTTGATGGGTGGCCATGCGCGGACCGGTCGGAAATGGCACGGTCGGATCCTGCAACTGATCACGGGATCGACCGGGCTCGACTCGGACGAGTGGGGCGTGACCCTGCTTGCCCATGAGTTGGCCGATTTGAAGGGGATCATTTACGAGATGCGATTCGATCCGGTCAGTGCGGACTACGGGGAGTTCGGGGATTTCTTTGTGGGACTACAACTTCCTGCCGGGGAGATCCTGAGGCGGGTCGGGCTGTGAGTGGGGCCCCGGACAAGCTGGCTGCGCTCGAGCGGATTCTGGGCGAGTGTCCCCCGCTGTTGATCGCGTATTCGGGGGGTGTGGACAGCGCGTTTCTGCTCGCGGTCGCGCATCGGACCCTGGGAGCCGGGATGACCGCCGTGATCGCCGACAGTCCGAGTCTGCCCCGGGCGGCGCTTGCGGATGCGGTGGCGCTTGCTCGCGGGATTGGGGCGGGGTTGGAGGTGGTCCGAACCGCCGAGCTCGACAATCCCGAGTATGTGAGCAATCCGCCGAACCGATGTTATTTTTGCAAGGCGGAGTTGTTCGCCTCGATGGAGCGAATCGCCGCGGAGCGCGGGTTCCGGACGCTGGCGTATGGTGAGAACGCCGATGATGCGCGCCAGGTGCGTCCCGGGGTGCGTGCCGCGGTCGAATTTGCGGTCCGGGCGCCGTTAAAAGAGGCAGGGCTCACCAAGGCGGAGATCCGGCTGCATTCGCGGGCGCTCGGGTTGCCGACGGCGGATGCGCCGGCCCAGCCGTGCCTGAGTTCGCGGGTCCCGCACGGGACGCCGGTGACGGTCGAGGCGCTTGCGCTCATCGAGCGGGCGGAGGCGTTTGTGCGGGAGCTTGGGTTCCGGGTGTTTCGGGTCCGGCATCTGATCGAGCCCGGCGGGGCGGGGCTTCCCTCCGCCCGCGTGCTGGTCGAGCCCTCGGAGTTGGCCCGATTGCAGGCCATGGCCGCGGAGGTTGAGCGGGGTTTGAGTCGGCTGGGGTACGGTGCGGTTCATCTGGATCCGGAGGGTTACCGGGCCGCGGGGTGAAGGGGGACCCGCGAGAGGGGGTGGTTCCGACGGCGTTCGTGGATTGGCTGCATGCCCACAACCAGCAGGCGATCGGGCTGGCTTTGCTGTGTGTGTCCGGGGCGTTGGTGTTGTGGAGCGCGGCGTACCTCGTGCTCTGGGGACTCGCCCTGGTCGCGGTGAGTGCGTGGTATGGCTTGAAAGCCGAAGTTCCGTCCGGGTTCGCCCATGGATTCGCCGCGCTGGCGGTCTTGACCCTCGCCATCGCCTCCGTGCGACGGGGGCGTCCCCCCATGGATTCTCCGGGCGGGTTGCGTCACGGAGTGGCCGATTTGGCGCTGGCTCCCGCCCGGCTCTCGTGGTCGGCGCTCGACAATTTGCGGGCGGTCTGTCGGCTGGGCCCGCCGGAGCAGGCCGCCGCCTGGGAACTGGCGTCGGCGATTCGTGAGGCGGGCCGGCTCGAGCTCGCTGCGCTGCCGACGGTTGTCCCTGACCAACCCAGCCGGGAACGGGCGATGATGGCGCTCCAGCTCGCCGGGCTGGTGAGCCTGCGCCCGGGCGTGGAGGGATGGATCGCGGTCCTCGCAAACGACGAGGCCAGGATGATTTGCTCGCCATCCGTCCGGTTGGATCCGCGGCAGACGGGGGGCGGGGAGGGGGGCTGAGGACGATTTTCCGGTTTCGGAGAGGTTGCGCTGGGGTCGACCTTCTGGTAAGCGATAGGTTCCGTCTTCGGACGGGTTGCCCAGCCAATGCCCACTTACGACTACGCGTGCGAGAGATGCCGGAAGCAGTTTGAATGTTTCCAGTCCATGAATGATGCAGCGCTCAAGGTTTGCCCGAAGGAAACCTGCCGCATGAAGCGTTGGGGCAAAGGAAAGGTCCGCCGGCTTCTCGGCACCGGGGCCGGTCTGATTTTCAAGGGCTCGGGTTTTTACATCACCGACTATCGCAGCGAGGGCTACCGGCAGGCGGCGAAGAAGGAAAGCGGGGATGCCACCAAGGAGGGCGGATCGAAGGAATCGAAGGAATCGAAGGAATCGAAGGAATCGAAGGAATCGAAGGAATCCCCCGCCAAAGAGAGCAAGCCGTCGGTCGCGAACGGCAAGGGTGCCGCGGGAACTTCCGCCAAGGAGACGAAATAACATGGCCCAGCCTGCAAGTGCGGATCGGAGCAAGATCGTCTGCAAAGAGTGCGGATACGAGAACGAGGCGGAGCGGGTTTACTGCCACAATTGCGGGGTGAAACTGGACCGGGTGCTTCTTCCTGCCGCGGCGGAGAAGGCCAAGCCCTCCGACCGGCGCCGGAGCGAAACGATCCGGCGCGTCCGCAAGGTTCAGGGGGGCGAGGGCAAGGGATTCTTCTTCCCGCTGATCCGGGCCATCGCATTTGGGTTCCTGGCGGCCTGCATCATCCAGGCGATCCGCGTGCCGGATGATTTACCCCCGGTGAGTGACGGCTCGGTGGAGTCGCCGTTCATCCAGTTCGACCTGGACGACTCGCTGATGGCACCGGGTCCGCGCAAGCTGATCTACAGCGAGGCGCAGGTGAATGCGTATTTGAAGGCCACGCTGAAGGCGAAGCACGGGAAGAAAGCCGGCAGCGGTCAGGTCCGGTTCGAGCGCTCCTACGTGAAGCTGTCGAAGGCCGAGGGTGGCACGGTGGATTTCGGAATTGAGCACAGCGTTTTTGGCTATCCGCTCCATGTTTCGCAGCAGTATGGGACGGCGCCCGTGGACGGCAAGGTGAGTGCCGAATTGGTCGGCGGCGGAATGGGGCGGCTCCGTCTCCATTCCACCCTGGCCCATGGATATGACTGGTTGTTCGGCAAGTTTTGGAAGCAGCTCGATCGGGAGCTGCAACTTTTCAAGAAGATGAAATCGATCACGATTGGGGACGGCGGGGTGGAGATCATTTCGCAACCGGCGGGGCCGGGCCGGGCTCCCTGACGCGTGCGACTCCGGGCCCTGTGCGGGGGTGCCGCGTGCATGGCGTGCGCGGTGTCGGTGATTGTTGCGGAAACCGCAGGTCCCGCTCGGCCGGCGAAACCATCCGCGCCCATCGCCCGCAGCACCAGTGTAACCCGGCAGTTCATCATCCAATCGCCGGACCGCGCGTTCCGCCAGCAGCTCGCCACCCGTGCGGAGGAGATCAAGGCTTCTGTCCTTCAGACGCTCCGGTTGCGGGATGAATGGCGGATTCCGGTGACGGTTTTTGCGAGGGAGACGCCCGCCGGTTCGTCGGGACCGCCCCCCCCGGGATCGCTCCGGTTGATTGATGCGGCCGGGCAACTGCGAATCCAGGTGGAGATCGAGCGTCGGTCCGCGGCGACGCCGGAGGCCTTCGACCGTGATCTCGCCCGTGCGCTGCTGTTCGAGATCGCGTGTCGCGATGCGGCGCCGGCGGGCGGAGCGAGAGCGGTGGCGCTCCCCGGCGGGTGGTTGGTTGACGGCACGCTTGCGCTCGCCGAGATGCGGGTCGGAAGCATCCCCTCCTATCTGTTCGACGGATTGCTTCGGGCCGGCCAAACGGATCCCGCCCGATTCATCCGGGCCAACCCCGCGCCGTCCGATTCCGCGGCGGTCACGCTTCAGCGGGCGGTGGGCGCGGCGTTGGTCCAGGCGCTGTTGGATAGGCCGGAGGGGGGCGGGGGGATAATTGCCGCGTTGCGGGCGGGCGTGGACGCGCCCGGGAGTGATCCGATGGATCATCTGTTCAGCGGGTTCCCCTCGCTCAACCATTCGCCGGCCGTGCTGGCCAAGGCGTGGGCGGTGCAGGCGGGAAGATTTGCCGCCCAGCAGGAGTCCGGCGTGCTGGGGATTGCCGACACGCGCGCCGCGATCGCCGAGGCTCTGGCGTTCGAGAAACCGGGGCCGGAAGGACTTCGACGGCTCGGGATTTCCGATGTTGCGGAGTTGGAAAAAGGGGGGGGCCGGAAGGCTTACGTGCGTCAGGCTCAGGCCGCCCTCGATTCGCTTGCCGGGAGGGCCCACCCGCTTTGGGAGCCGGTGATTGATCGTTACCGGGTGTTGATTGCCGATCTGGAGCGGGGCCGCACGCGGGATTTGGCGCGGGGGATTGCGGACGCGGCGGCGGCGGATGCGGCCCGGGCGGTTACCGCCGATGAGATCGATGACTATCTCAACTGGATGGAAGCCAACGCCCCGGGCGCGTCGAGCGGGGTGTTCGACGGTTATCTCCGGGCGTCGGCCGCGAACCAGGCACCTGCTTCCACCCCGCGCGACAACGCGGTAACCCGCTACCTCGACACCATCGAACGCGAGTTCCGGTAGGCAGAGTCAGGGGTCGGGCAGCGCTTCTGCTTGAAGCCGGAGCTTGCTGCCCACGCTGCTTCCGGCAGGCAGGGTGGCCGCCCAGCGCAGGGCTTCCTTGCGGTCGCCGCCCCGGATGGAGGTCCGGAGGAGATGCACCCGGGCGAATTCCTTGTGCGGGGTGAGGTCGTGGTAGCGGAGCCAGGCGCGGCGGGCTTCCATCCAGTCCGCGCTTTCCAGGGTGTAAAAGGTCTCGGCGTAGGCGAGCCAATAATCCGCGTTCTCCGGCTCGATCTCGGCGGCTTCGTTGAACTTGCGGAGGGCGGTTTGCAGCACCGCTTCGGCGGTCGGCGCCACGATCCCCGCGAGATCACGCCGGAACAGGTAGTAGAAATTGGCCTGGTCGAACCGGTAGCCTGCGGACGAGGGGGCGAGCTGGGCGGCCCGGTCCATGGCCTCGACGGCCAGGCGGACATTGCCGGCCGCCAATTGGAGGTTGCCGTTGCGGTGGGCGAGGGCGGCGTCGTCCGGTTTGTCGCGGGCGGCCCGGCCGATTTCGCTGGCCGCGTCGCGGGCTCTTCCCTGGCGTGCGAGGAACTCCGCATAGGCCGCCCGGGCGGTTGCGTCCTGAGGCGAGCGCTCCAGCACGCTGCCATAACCTCGTTCCACCGCGGCGAGGCCGGCCGCCCCTTTCGCCCGGTTTTCCGCGACCCGAAGTGCCGCCAGTTCGCCTGAGCGCGACCGGTTGTCAGGGGTCGGGGTGGGGGCCGCGGCCAGTGGCAAACCGGCGGCGAGAATGGCAAACACGGTTGACGCCAGCCCGATCCGTGTATTATTTCCCGCGACTCGCTTGTGTGGCGAGCCAGCCTTCATGTTGTCCCTTACAATCCGCGAACAGGTTCTGGTGTGCGGTCTGCTCGGTTTGGTGGTGCTGGGGATACTCCTCCCGGCCGCCGGGCGGAGCGCGCCCGTTGGCGGGCCGGTCCAAAAGGAGAGTCGCTGATGCACAAGCTCGGATTTTCGGAGGCCATCGAGCAGATCATCGGTGCGGAACCGGCCTATGACCGGGAGGCCTACCATTTTCTGCGGGAGGCGCTCGAGCACGCCGCCAAGATGCAGCGCAAGGGCAAGGAGGGGACTCCCCGCCATGTCACGGCGGCGGAGTTGCTCGAGGGCCTGCGGGAGCATGCACTTCATGAATTCGGGCCCATGGTACCGACCGTCTTCGAATATTGGGGGATTCGCAACTGCGAAGACATCGGGCGCATGGTGTTCCAATTGATCGAGCGCGGCGTGTTCGGAAAGACGGAGCATGATTCGCTCGAGGATTTCCGTGCCGGGTTCGATTTTCGCACCGCCTTCGTCGAGCCGTTCCTGCCCCCGACGAAGCCGCCTGTGCCGGAATCCGACGTCCGCCCGATCCCCCGCAACGCGTGAAATTTCCGTACCACCCCGCCGGCTGGATTGCCGGTCTCCTGTTTCCCATGCTCGCAATCCCCCTTGCCGCCGCCGACCCGATCACCCTGCGGCCGGCCACGGCCACCTCGCACACCTTTCCCAACGGCTTCACGCTGATCGTGGATGAGGATCATTCCGCGCCGGTGGCGAGTGTGCAGATGTGGTGCCGGACCGGCAGCATCCACGAGGATCGGTGGATGGGAGCCGGCCTGTCGCACATCCTCGAGCACATGTTGTTCAAGGGGACCGAGACCCGGGGAGCCAACGACATCGCACGCGCGGTGCAGGACACCGGCGGCTACATCAACGCCTACACCTCGTTCGACCGGACGGTGTATTGGATCGACACACCGTCCGCGGGGGCGGACAACGCCGCCGACATTCTGGCCGATGCGATGATGAATTCCACGCTGCCCGAGGCCGAGTATGCCAAGGAGCAGGAGGTCATCCGGCGTGAGTTCGCGATGGGCTTCGACAACCCCGACCGGACGGCGCACGAACTGCTGTTCGCGACCGCTTACAGTGCGCACCCGTACCGGCATCCGGTGATCGGCTACCTCGATGTGTACAACCGGCTCACCCGGGAGGATGTGCTTGCCTATTACCGGGCCCGCTACGTTCCCAACAATCTCTTCCTCGTGGTGGTGGGGGATGTGGACGGGAAACGCATCCGCGAGCGGATGGCTGCGTTTTTCGAGAAGCATCCCCGACGTGCATTGGCCCCCGTGTTCCTTCCGCAGGAGCCCGCTCAGATCGCGCGCCGCGAGGATCGGCGGTCGTTTCCCACCGAGCTCACCCGATTGCATCTCGCCTGGCACATTCCCGCGGTCACCCACCCCGACGCCCCGGCGCTCGACGTGCTCGCCAACATTCTCGGCAGCGGACGGAGCTCCCGGCTGAACCGCACCGTGCGGGAGGAACGGAATCTCGCCCATTCGATCGATGCCTGGGCATTCACACCGTCCGAACCCGGGCTGTTCGGGGTCGATGCGGTCACGGATCCCGGCCGCCGGGATGCCGCCCGCGCCGAGGCGCTTCGGCAGGTCGGGCTGGTGCGGGACCGCCCGGTGACCGCCGATGAGCTCGAAAAATCCCGCCGTATGGTCCTGGGCGCCCAACTGGCTGGGATGACGACGGTGCGCGGACGGGCGAGTGATCTCGGATCGAGCTGGCTGACGACCCGGACGTTGGATTTTACCCGATCCTACGTGGAGGCGATGCAGCGCGTGACGGCGGCCGATGTTCAGCGCGTGGCCCGGGATTATCTTCGGGACGACAAGCTCACCGAGGTTTCCGTCGATCCTCCCTCCAAGTCGGCCATGGAGCCGCGCGTCGCGGTCGAGGCGCCCGGTGGGGTGCATCGATTCGAACTTTCCAATGGCCTTCGCCTCCTCGTGCGCGAGGACCCGCGCTTGCCGCTGGTATCCGCCGTGGCCGTGTTCCGGGGTGGGTTGTTGGCGGAATCCCCCGCGAACAACGGGATCACGGAGTTGCTTTCCCGGACCCTCCTCAAAGGCACCGCCACGCGCTCTGCCGAGCAGATTGCGAGGATGATCGAGGGGGCCGGGGGAAGCATCGACTCCGATGCGGGCAACAACAGCTGGAGTGTGTCCGTCGGCGTCATGAAGCCGGATCTCGCGCTCGGGCTCGACTTGCTGGCCGATGTGGTGCGCAACGCCTCGTTCCCCGAGAAGGAGGTGGCCATCGAAAAGGAAGGCCAGCTCGCCGGGATCAAGGCCGAGGAGGATCAACCGACGGCCGTCGCGCGCAACCTGATGCGGGCCACGTTGTTCGGATCGCACCCCTACGGCATGCGTTCGCTCGGCACGCCGGAGACGGTGGCCTCCCTCGATTCCGCGGCTCTCCGCGCGTTCCATGCCCGCACTGCGGTCGCGGAGCAGGGGGTGATCGCCGTGTTCGGCAATGTCCGGTCGGAGGAAGTGCGCGAGCTCGTCGAACGCCGGTTCAGCTCCCTCCGCAAAGCGGGTGGGGCCGCGGAGCCGCCGCCCGTCCCGGATCGGATTGAGAAAACCCTGGAGGCTGCGGGGGTGCAGCCCAAGAACCAGGCGATCCTCATGGTGGCCTATCCCGGCGTCGACCTCGCCAACCCCGACCGGTTCGCACTCGAACTGATCGAGGAGGCCAGCAGCGATCTGGGCTCCCGGTTCTTCATCCGCATCCGCGAGGAACTCGGGCTGGCCTACTTCGTCGGCGCCTCCCAATTCGTCGGGGTCGTTCCGGGCGTCTTCAATTTCTACCTCGGCACCGATCCCAAGAAGCTGGAGCCGGTCCGGGAAGCCTTCCTGGATGAAATCGGCAAGCTCGCGAGCGACGGTCTCACCGCCGCGGAGCTGGAGCGTGCCAAGGCCAAGCTGCTCGGCCAGGAAGAGATCCAGATCCAGTCGAACGCGGCTTACGCGCAGGCGAGCGCGCTTGACGAACTCTACGGCCTGGGGTTCGACTTCCGGATGACCCGCGAGAAGCGTGTCCGGGCGGTCACCCTCGAGGAGGTGCGCGACGTCGCGCGCCGCTATTTGGGCGGCCCCGGGCGAGTGATCGCCTCGATCCACCCACCCCCGGCACCCGACCAACCCGACAAAGAACCCGCGAAAGAATAATCCCATGGCAGAAATCCAGCGCACAACGGTTTCGGGCGAGATGACCCAGCGGTTCATCGAGTTCGTGATGATGCAGGCCCAGAACGCCGCGATGTTCCTTGGCCAGATCCCGCACCCGCAGACCGGGCGCGGAGAGGTCAACCTCGAGATGGCCCGCCTCTTTATCGACCAATTGGAAATGATCGGCGAGAAGACGCGGGGCAACCTCACCGCCGAGGAGGAGAAGATCCTGGCGAACGCCCTCAGCAATCTTCACCTCGCTTATGTCGAGATCGCAGCCCGGATGGGTGAGCCCGACGCGTTTTCCCGCCGCCCCGCAGGCGCGGACGTGCCGCCCGACCCAGCGCCGGGCGAAGAGATTCCGATCCAATCCGACCCCACGCCCGCAGCCCAGGAACCGCCGCCCGCGGCCACTGCCGCTCCCGAGACCGGGACGGCGTCGGCGCCGCCGGACGCAGAAGATTCCGGCGAGAACAAGCGCCGGTTCGTGAAGAGCTACGGTCCGTAACCGAGTTCCGGAAGTCGGCTCAGCAGTTGGTCCGCCACCCGCTCCGCCATTTCCGGAAGGGAGGGCGCGATGCCGAGTTCGCTCAGGATCGAGGTCATTTGGACGCCGGCGATTCCGCAGGGAATGATGTGGCCGAATGGGGCGAGATCGTTGCTCACGTTCAGCGCGAAGCCGTGTTGGGTGATCCAGTGCCGGACGCCCACGCCCAGGGAGGCAATCTTGCGTGGGCCGACCCAAACGCCGGTCTGGCCGTCGCTGCGACCCGCGTCAATCCCGAGTTCCCCCAGGGCATCGATCAGGACCGACTCGAGGAACCGAAGATACCGGTGCAAATCACGCCCCCGCCGGCGGAGATCGAGAATCGGATACCCGACCAACTGACCGGGACCATGAAACGTCGCCTTGCCGCCACGCCCGATGAATGCAACCGGGTGGGGGAGATTGTCCGCGCCGAGACTTGATCGGTCGGGGTGACGTCCGATCGTGTAAACCGGGTCGTGTTCGAGCAGGAACAGCACTTCCGATCCCCGTCCATCCGCCAGCCGGGCCGCCGTTTCATCCTGCAACGTCAGGGCGGCTTCGAAGGCGATCCGTCCGAGCCAGCGGATTTCCGGGGTGTCAGAGGCGTCCGGCATTTTGTTGGAGTGCGCTTGCCTGGAAATGGGCGAGCCCGATGGCAAGCGCGTCGGCGGCATCGGGTTCCGGGGTGGTGGTGAGACCGAGCAGGGCACGCACCATGAAGGCGACCTGGGCTTTCTGGGCACCCCCGCGGCCCACCACCGCCTGTTTGACCCGGCGGGGGGCGTATTCGTGGATTGGAAGTCCGGCCTCCCCGGCGGCGATCAGGACGGCTCCCCGTGCGGCCCCCAGGGTGATGGCGGTTCGGAAACTCTGCACATAGATCACCCCCTCCACGGCGCAGACTTCCGGGTGATGCCGGGCGATCAGGTCGGCGACCCCCTGGCGGAGCCGGACCAGACACGCGGAGTGCGACAGGGCCGGGGCGTTCCGCAGCACGCCGAACTCGATGGACTCGGTCTTGCGCCCTTCCTGCCGCATCACCGCATAGCCGGTGTTGCGCAGGGCGGGGTCGATGGCGAGCAGTCGCATGGGGACAAGGATGGAGGAGAAAGGATGCAGGCGGAAGGATGAAGGCGGAACCCGTGCGGGTTTGCGGGGGCACCGGGTCCCGGAACGGAGGAGGGGGCGAGGGCCGAGGGCCGAGGGGCGCCCCTGTTCGGGCTCAACGAAAAGTGGCTGAGTTTTCCTTTTTAGCGTTTGACACCCCGGCAGGGGCTCCCTACTTTCACCGTTCCTCAATTTCCCGACTCACATGAATCGCACCTTTGCAGCCAAAGCGGGACAGGTAGACCGCAAGTGGTGGTTGATCGACGCCCGGGACCAGGTTCTCGGGCGGGTGGCCGCCCGTGCAGCCGTCCTGCTTCGCGGCAAGCACAAAGCCATCTTCACCCCCAACGTCGACGCCGGCGACTTCGTCGTCGTGATCAATGCCGACAAGGTCCGCGTGACCGGTCGCAAAGAGGAGCAGAAGGAATACATGTCGTTCTCGGGATATGCGGGCGGCCATCACACGGAGACCTTCCGTAACCGCCAGGCGCGTCGTCCGGAGATGGTGGTCGAGCACGCCGTGCGCGGCATGCTCCCTCACAACCGGCTGGGCCGGCAACTTTTCACCAAGCTCAAGGTCTACCGGGGTGATGCCCACCCCCACGCCGCGCAAAACCCGGACGCAGCCTGAACCGAATCCTTCCCGAACCATGGCCACTGCTGAATACACCGCAACCGGACGCCGCAAGACTTCCGTCGCCTCCGTCCGCATGCAACCCGGGACCGGTCGGATCCGGGTCAATGGAAAGACGATCGAGGATTATTTCCCCACGACTTCGCTGCAGCTCACCGTGGCGCAGCCGTTCGAGGTGACCAAGCAAACCGGCACGTTCGATGTGCGGATCAAGGCCACCGGGGGGGGTCCCGCCGGTCAGGCCGGCGCCGCGCGTCTGGGCATTGCCCGTGCGTTGCTCCTGGTCGATGAGAATTTGCGCCCCGTTCTGCGCGAGCACGGCTTGCTCACCCGCGATCCGCGGATGAAAGAGCGCAAGAAGTCGGGCCAGCCCGGGGCGCGCAAGCGCTTTCAATTCTCCAAGCGCTGATCGGTGCAGCGGGCTGGGTGGGGAAGGCAGTCCTCACAGCTTACCATGGGTTGAAGCCCTGCAGCTCCGTGGCGCCGGCCCGGTCGGCGTTCATCCTGCCTGGGGCAGGTGCATTTTCCGATCCCGGGTCAACCGGCCGCCTCGACTGCCGCGCCTGCCGGCCCTGCGTGCAGCACCGCACGCACGTGTCTTGCAAAAACACCGCGCAGATCGTTGGTGTAAGTCTCAAGCACCGCACGCCCGCGGCCCTCGATGTCCCCGGCGCAGAACAATCCACGGGCGAGATAGATTTCGCGCAGGGCAAGGTTGCGGGCCGCCGTCTCGGTCGTGTTCGCGTTCGCACTGCGGACGACCTGGAGCGAGTCGAGCTGGGCATGCCCCGTCATTCCCGGCAGGCCCAGAAGCTCATGCAGGGCGGCGGCGATTGCCGGACCGGGAAGCAAGGCTCCCGCCAGGGCGGCGGCACGGCAATGCGAGAACGCCGCCTCGCAGTCGAGCGTGCGGATGCGGGCGGCGAGGACCGGGATCGCGTCTGGCGCCCGGGTGCTCGCGAGGGCGATGCAGGCGGTGTCCAGCGGACTCATCGAGGCGCCGAACTGGCCCATGCCGCGAAAGTTCCAGCCCTCGTCCCAATCCATGCGTGAGATCTGTTCGATGAGGATCGGAGCCGCCTCTGCGCACCCCATGAATCCGAGCACCAGGGCGGTGCCGGGTTGCCGGTCCGGTCCGATAGAATCCGCCAGTTCGCGTCGGAGCAGGGGGATGGCCCGGGCCGGGTCGGCGAACAACAGGGCCAGCTCGAGCGGAGAGCGGGGATGAGCGCGCGCGGCCCGTTCGAGGGTGGCGGGAGCCGGCGGGAACGAGTCGGCATGCCCGACAATTGCCGGATCGAGAATCCCGAGAGCCACCAACCGGCCCTGCAGCGCCCGAATGTCGAGCGTCCGCAACGGGGTTCCCGATCGGGCCGACTCGGCGGCGGCCAGCCCCGCCGCATACCCCTGGTTCTGGACATCGGCCTGCATCCGGATCACCGGGATGGCGTCCCGATGAGCGCTCATCCCCAGGCCGGTCACGAGCACGCCGTCCAAGCCCCGCGGCAACATGCAACGGAATGGCACATGGGCCTGCATTGGCTTTTTGTCGGGCGGGGCGACGGCAAACACCGGGTGGATCGTGAACCCGTGCGTGTCGAAATTGCTCGAAGCCGTGACGAGCGTGTCCGGGAACGTTCGTTCGGCGAGAATATCGAGCGGAGAAATTTCGAGGTCGCCCTCGATCTGACGACGTTCGCGGGTGTCGGCGAGGGGGGAGGTATCGAACGCATCGCGGAATTTCGCGCGGGCGTTGACGAAGGCGTGGGTCACCCCTGCGGGGTCGGCATCGTCGATGAACGTGTGGTCGGAATTCCGGTAATGATGGCCGGGATCACGCGGAGACAACCCCGAGCCCTGCACCGCCGCATGCGCCGCTCCGATCACGCGGCAGGGGGCACCGGCGGCGGCTGCGATGTCGGCGTTTCCCGTCGAGTCAATCACGCAGCCTGTCCGGACCAGTCCGCATCCAAACGGAGTGGAAACGAGGACGCCGTCGACCCGGTCGCCGGTGCGGTGGACGCCGAAGGCGAAACTGCCGAGCCAGGCTTGTCCGCCCGCGGCGGCGAGCAGGCGGTGATAGACGGCCATTTTGAGTTCGGTGTTCCAGCGGTTGCCGCGCTCGGAATCTCCGGTTGGATCCAGGGCATCGAGTTCCCGGCGGAGTTCCTCGGTGAATCCCACCCGGTTTCCGAACCAGTAAGAGGCAATCAGACCGAGCGTGCCCACGCCGCCGAGGCCGTGTTGGAGTTCGAGCACCACCGTTCGGCCGCCCTCCCGGGCCGAGGCAATTGCAGCGCCCGCACCGCCCGTGCCACCGCCCGCCACCAGCACGTCCGCGCAGTCCAACTCGGGATAGTTCAGCTCGGGTAATTGCAGGGGCGCACCCCTGTTCCTCAGAAACGCCGGGGCAAACCGGAACCCACCCGACCCGGCCGCGCCCGTGCGGACGCCCGTGACCGGCTCGGAGGTCTGCTTTGCTTCGCGGCCGAGCACGAATGCGGCGACGCGACGGCCCAGTGCCACGTTGGAATCCATCCGATCCAACCGTGTTGCGGCGTCGGGGTGGAGAGGCAGGAGGCGGTTCGCGGCGAACAGGCCGGGAGCCGGTTCGAAGGCGGACTCCGGCAGGTTGTCGGCCGATTCGACGAGGGCGTCGGTCGCGCCCCCGATCATCTCGGGCTCCTCCGCCGTGAGGATCTCCGCGGTGATCTCGATGCGGCGATCGGCGAGCATCGCACGCGCCGCATGCTCCCACGCCGCGCGGGGAAGTTCGGTTCGAATCGGCGGGAGCTCAAAATCAGCGAGCAGAAAATCGCGCGGACCATCCTTCGAGGGGGCGGAGAAGGTGCCCGCAGGTCGGCAGCCCGGTTCCCAATCCGGCAGGGATCCGGAGCAGACGGCGCGCAATTGCATGGCCCGCCCAGCGCCGGGCCGGCCGGTGATCGGGATGCCGCCCAGGCGGAGGCAAACTCCGTGGGCGCTGGCGTCGATCACGGTGGCGCAGGAGACCGCGAAGAGAGAAGTCCGTTGCGCGAGCAACAGGCCGGCGAGGTTGCCCGAGGCGCCCTCGAGAATGCCGACCGGGCGGGTGAAAAACAGGAAGGGGATCCCTGCCTCGAGCAGTGCGGTTTCCAATTCGTGTTTCACCGCGGCGGGGAACACCGGACCCGGGCTCGGAAACGCCCGACGGACCAGCGGGTCCGACCGGTCGATGTCGGAAGCCTCGAAAATCAATCGGCCCGCAGTTTCAACGCCGAAAAACGAGCGGTCCGCGACGAGGAGGACGGAGCGTCCGCCGGACTTCAGGGAGAGGGCGGCGGCGACCGCGCCGGAGGAACTG
>Ga0163154_10004760_pt1 | contig 17650 bp, 12 predicted proteins | sample OliLakLV19MP9P1_FD_148649 | JGI IMG/M metagenome (GOLD analysis project Ga0163154, IMG submission 148649) | Freshwater microbial mat bacterial communities from Lake Vanda, McMurdo Dry Valleys, Antarctica - Oligotrophic Lake LV.19.MP9.P1 | ecosystem: Environmental > Aquatic > Freshwater > Lake >...
TTGCCTTCGATGCGGAAGCTGGCTTCTGCGTCGGGCGTGAACGCCCGGAAAAACCGAGCAGGCGGGCGTGGCTAAGCGTATCGTGGGAGCGCTTCAATGAGGTCCGGGCGTGAACGCCCGGAAAAACGCGCGTGGCCTGCGCGGCGTTCCAGAGGATCTCGTGGTCGCTTCAATGAGGTCCGGGCGTGAACGCCCGGAAAAACCGTGGCGTTCGAGAACGGCACGGGCGCGGGCCAGGTGCTTCAATGAGGTCCGGGCGTGAACGCCCGGAAAAACGCGGCTGGCGCAGGCCAATCTCGACCTTGCGGAATCGCTTCAATGAGGTCCGGGCGTGAACGCCCGGAAAAACGTAGGTGTTCGGCGAGATGAAGGCGTCCGGCACGATGCTTCAATGAGGTCCGGGCGTGAACGCCCGGAAAAACGCGCCGCAGCGGTCGATGCAGTACCAGAAACTCGGAACCTGCTTCAATGAGGTCCGGGCGTGAACGCCCGGAAAAACGCGGCGCAACACCAGTAGCTGAGACAGCAGCCCCTCGGCTTCAATGAGGTCCGGGCGTGAACGCCCGGAAAAACGAGGGGCTGGCGATCTACAGCCAGCTCGTGGCGTCGAAGCTTCAATGAGGTCCGGGCGTGAACGCCCGGAAAAACGAGGATTGCAGCGCCGCCAGCACGTTGTTGGGAATCACGCTTCAATGAGGTCCGGGCGTGAACGCCCGGAAAAACGGCGTGCCGGCGGCGCCGAGATAAGCCGTGCGCCCGCGCTTCAATGAGGTCCGGGCGTGAACGCCCGGAAAAACGCGGGTTGAGATCGCGCTGGTGGATCGACGTGAGCATGTCGCTTCAATGAGGTCCGGGCGTGAACGCCCGGAAAAACAAGGCGATCATGATCAAGGCGGCGTCGACGAACGCGGGGCTTCAATGAGGTCCGGGCGTGAACGCCCGGAAAAACAGACCGGCGTTGGCGGCGGTCGCCATGTTCACGATGTTGCTTCAATGAGGTCCGGGCGTGAACGCCCGGAAAAACGCGGACGCGGCCGACCCGATCGCCGAACAGACGCAGCGCATCGCTTCAATGAGGTCCGGGCGTGAACGCCCGGAAAAACGACCCGGCAGTAATTCATGGCGCAGCTTGCAAGCGTGCTTCAATGAGGTCCGGGCGTGAACGCCCGGAAAAACCTTGGCAAGAACCCCGGCGACGTGTGGATTTTCCCTAACGTGCTTCAATGAGGTCCGGGCGTGAACGCCCGGAAAAACTCAGCTTCACAGATCACCCGACCTCGACGCCCTGCTCGCTTCAATGAGGTCCGGGCGTGAACGCCCGGAAAAACCAGTCTGGTGAAGAAGCTCAAGACCGGCCCGGCCAAGCTTCAATGAGGTCCGGGCGTGAACGCCCGGAAAAACGCTGTTGCAGTGCGAAGCCGGTCGCGGATCCGACTGGCTTCAATGAGGTCCGGGCGTGAACGCCCGGAAAAACCGCGGGTGTGGCGCTGCTCGCGTTTGAGCTGTCGAAGTCGCTTCAATGAGGTCCGGGCGTGAACGCCCGGAAAAACGTGGTCGTCGCGCGACACCACCGCGACGATTCTCGAGGTGCTTCAATGAGGTCCGGGCGTGAACGCCCGGAAAAACCCCCCTTCGTCCGAAGCCTTGGGGGACATCGGGGATGTGACCCGATTTCGAGCGGTCGTGCAAGTAGGCCAGTTCGGATCACGAGGGGCCGATTTCGGTTCGTCCGACAATGTCAAAGATCCTTGTCCGCCAATGGTCTGGCGCGATTGCGAGCGCTCCCCGGGTTTTCAGCGGCGCGGGACCGCTCGCGCAGACCCGGCGCCCCCTGGTACGCGAAAACACACTACGCGATCCTCCCACTCAAATCACCACGGCTTCACGTTTGATGGGCGAAAAACTCTTGCCAAGGCTTTCCACGCTCGGCCCCGCGCCATCCGCCGGACCGAGATCGACGATCAGAACATGATCTTCATCGCGTTTGATCCAGCGCTCCAACCGCGCGGCCATGTCAGCGCGACGTTTGGGTGTGAGGCGGCATTGAAACACTGAGAGCTGCAACCAGCGACCGTGCCCCTTCATCAGGCGGAACACACGCCGCCAGCGCTTCGTGTCGCCAATGTCGTAGGTGACGATGTACCAGCGCTCGGCGCTCGCGGGGGTCAGGTTGCGGGCCATGGCGTCAACGCGGGACGTAATGCGGGTACGCGGCGATTTCGCCCTTCAGATATTTGGCGAGCAGACGCGCCTGAACATGCAGCGTCCTGCGCATGGATATCTGATAGCCGAACACGGGGTGCGTCGCCTCCTGGTCAAGTCGGCGCTCGTAGGCCGCGATCAGTTTGCGGCGTGCGTGCGGTTTCAGCGCGCAACCCGGACCGGTGACGATGAAGTCATCCGGCTGCACCTCGCCGTTGTTGATCGCCATCAGCACCGCGCTGTCGGCGAGGATCGGGCGCAATGGCTCCATGAGGTCGAGGGCAAGCGCGGGGCGACCGGGGCGTTCGACATGGTAGAGACCCTTCCAGGGATCGAGACCGGCGATTTCGATCGCCGTGCCGACCGTGCGGGTCAGCAACGCGTAGGCCAGCGACAGGCAGGCGTTGACGGGATCGGCCGGCGGGCGGCGCGTGCGTCGGGCGAAGTCAAACGCCGGCAGCGCCGCGGCAACGGGCGTGAACAGCTTGGGAAAGCCGCGAAAATAGAGCGCCGCACCCTCCCCCTCGAGCCCGAGTAGAACGGCGCGATCGGCCGCGCGTTCGACGCGCGCGATAACGTCTTTCAGTTGCGCCAGGCGCTGATCGCGCTCGGCTTCGTGTCCGCGCCAGTTGCGCCGCAAAATTGTGCGTTGGTTGCGCAATTTCGCCACGACGAGATCGCGCGCAAAGGCGCCGGCCCTGAGCCCATCATCGGCGAACGCGTATTGCGCCTGGCGGGCGGCGGCGCTGCGCGGCCCCTTGCCGCCGGTCGTGGCCGTAAGCCAAAAGCCGGAAGACATCCAGGCGATGGGAATATCCCGCCGAGAGAGTTCCTGCACCACGGGCGTAGAGAGCGAGACCGGACCGACAATGATCAGTTCGGACACGTCATCAATGGGCAACGTGCGTTCGGCCTCGCCTTCGACATTGATTGTCAACTCCTCCCCCCTCTTGCCGACGCGCCCACCGGGCGTCTGGACATAGAGCGGCAAGGCTGCGTCCGCGGAGGGCGGCGGCGTACGCGGCGCGGCGCCGGTGCGGAAGAGATTCACCTCGTCGGGCAGGCAAATCGGCAGCAGCGAACAGCGGGCGCATTTGGGGCTGTTGTCCAGCGGCGGCGGCATGCGCTTCGCCGCCGCCGCCAGACGCAAGTCGGCCGCGGCCGCGAGCGCCGTGGCGATCAAATCCTCATCGAGCGGAATCCGCACGCGCTCGCGGCTTTCGGCGAAAAACAACGCGCCCTCGTTGCAGACATAGCCTGCCTCGCGCAGCAGAATGGCCTGCACGGCCACCTGCACCCGCTCCGGTTCATAGGCGCCCTTCTCCACATGCGGACGCCTGCCCTTCTTGGTATCGACCGGAATCACAGCGCCCGCCTCGGAATCGAGGATGTCGATCTCTGCGATGAGGCCGAGCCGTTCCGACGCCAGCATCACCTTGCGGGTGACGAAGTCCTCGATCGGCGCATCCGGCGGCGGCAACGCGGGGCCGGTCTGCTTGCCGCGGGCATGCACGCGGTCGCCCTGGGCGGTGTCGGCATTGCCGGCCCATGCGCCTTCCACCCATTCGAGGTATGCCAGGCGCGGGCAATAGACCCATTCGTTGATCATCCGCGCCGGCACGAGCGGCTCATCCTCGCCAGCGCCGGGGGCGGCGAGCGGGAGCGCGAGTTGGGCGTCATGGTCCTGGTTTGAAATGTCGGCCCCCACGGCTGATAGTGGAGTGTACCGCAAGGAACGAGCAGAATGAAGAGGTGCATCGAGCGCGCGCTGCTTGCCCTCCATCGTTTGCGTCAAAGGCTCGTGAAAGGTCCCCGCTCAAGACGAATGGTCAAACGCATTGGGACGCCGCAGTCTTGACGTGAGGAACCGTCTTGTTCTTCACTCCCTGCGGAGGGACGATCTGATGGGTGACCCGGCGCAACCGGTTGACAGTCTGAACGACGATTTCCGCGCGCTCACCGGCCACACGCCGCTGTCGTGGCAGGCGCGGCTTTATCGCGAACATTTCGCCCACGGCGACATTCCCGCCGCGCTCGATATTCCCACCGGCCTCGGCAAGACCAGCGTGATGGCGCTCTGGCTGATCGCGCGCGCGCGGAGCGCGCCAGTGCCGCGGCGGCTGGTGTACGTCGTCGATCGCCGCACCGTGGTGGACCAGGCGACCGAAGAGGCGGAAAAGCTCCGCAACGCGTTTGAGGTCACGGCCCAACATTTCGATGCGCTGGCGGACAGCACCCAAGCGAAGGCAACCGCCGCTGCGCTGAAGGACCTTCTCGGCTTCGACAACAAGCGAACGCTTCCCATCTCCACTCTGCGCGGCGCGCATGTCGGCAATCGCGACTGGCTCGACGATCCGGCCGCGCCGGCGATTATCGTCGGCACGGTCGACATGATCGGCTCGCGGCTGCTGTTTGAGGGCTATGGGGTGTCGCGCAAGATGCGGCCCTACCATGCGGGATTTCTCGGCGTCGATGCCCTCATCGTGCTCGATGAGGCGCATCTGGTTCCCCCGTTCACGCATCTGTTGCGGTCGATCGAGCGGGACGCCCAGCTTTGGCCCGGGGACGAAGCCGACCGGAACCTGTTGCCGCGCTTCGCAGTCCTGCCGCTCTCCGCGACGCAGCGCGTGGACAAGCACGATCGCGCGTCGTTCCGGCTGGAGGAAGCGGACAAATCGGACGCGACGGTCGCCAGGCGGCTTGGGGCGCCCAAACGTCTGCGTCTGGAAGCACTCGCCGCCCATGACCAGGACAAGCAGCTCGCCGAAGCCGCGTGGGCTCTGGCGACGAAGCACGACGCGTTCGCGCGGGTCGTGGTGTTCTGCGACCGGCGCGAGAAAAAGGACGACGGCGGCGGGCCGAGCGCGCAGGGCGTCGCCGAGGCGATAGAGACTCTGGCAAATGGCGACAAAAAAGCCGGCCGCGGCAAGGTCGCCATTCATCCCGTCGAGCTGCTTGTCGGCGCGCGGCGCGTTCGCGAACGCGACGGCGCGGCGAAACGCCTGCGCGCGCTCGGGTTTATTGGCGAAAAGCAGCCGCTTGAGCGGCCCGCCTTCCTCGTCGCGACCGCGGCCGGCGAGGTTGGCGTCGATGTCGACGCCGACCATATGGTCTCCGATCTTGTCTCGTGGGAGCGCACGGTGCAGCGGCTCGGGCGCGTAAACAGGCGCGGCGAAGGCGACGCAGATGTCGTGGTCTTCTGCCACGACGCGCCATCACCCAGGAAGGAAAACGAGCCGACACCTGCGGAGAAGCGCGCGCTCACGGCGTTTAACGCCAGGGCGGTGATCGAGCGGCTCCGCGCGATCGACGGCGGCTTCGACGCGAGTCCCGGCGCGCTGCGCGATCTCGCTGAGCGCGCAGACGACGCGGGCAAGGCGCTCATCGAGGCGGCGACGACGCCCGAGCCCCTGCGCCCCGCGCTTAGCCGCGCGCTGGTCGATGCCTGGTCCATGACATCGCTCGAACATCACACCGGCCGCCCGGAGATCGCACCCTGGCTGCGCGGCTGGGTAGAGGAGGACCGGCCGCAGACGACAATCGTCTGGCGGAAACATTTGCCGGTTCGCGACGGCGACGCCGAATGGCCGCGCACGGCGGCGGAGAAAAAAGAAGTCGAAGATTTCTTCGAGGCGGCGCCGCCGCACGAGAGCGAAAAGCTGGAGACGGAGACGTTCCGCGTCGTCGCCTGGCTCGAAGCGCGCGCGGCGGTCAAGGGATCGAGGGCGACCGTTGTCGGGGAAGACGTCGAACTCGACGAAATCGATCCGGAACTCGACGACGCCGCGCCCGCCGAAAGGGCCGACGCCGGCGAGATTGTGTCGCCGTCCGCCAGTGTCGGCATCGACAGCATCGTCGCGATCGCGTTGTCTCCGCGCGGTGACTTCGAGAAAGCCTATTCTCTGCGCAAACTGACGCAGACACGCGACAGCAAGGCCCGAAAGCACTTTGAAAGGGACTTCCGGGGAATGACGCTCGTCGTTGACGCGCGGCTGGACGGACTCGACGGGAAGGGAATGCTCGATCCAAGTGTGTCGTCGATGGCGCGATCGGCGGATGCAGACGATCCGTGGAGCAGCGCGGCTGAATTTCGCGTCCGGCGCGCGACATCATGGGCGGCGGAAGACGCGATCTGGCGCTTTGAGGACGATTTCGTTCTGCGCCGGAACGAAGACGGCCAGGTCGCCGAATGGCTCGTCATCGAACACTTGAGGGCGGCGGCGCAGGGAGAAAACGCCCGCGCGATCTCGAAGAAGGCGCAGGAGCTGGCGGAGCATCAGGGCTGGGCACAATGGGAAGCCGAGTGCATCGTCAGCTCGATCGGCCTCCGCGGAGACGCAGCGTTGGCGCTCGCGCTCGCCGCGCGCCTGCATGACGAAGGCAAGCGGGCGGCCAGCTGGCAGCGCGCCTTCAATGCGCCGCGGGCGAAGGACGCGCGCGGCGAATACAGGGTCTTCGCCAAAACCAGGGGGCCTTTCCTGAAGAACGTGCTTGGCGGCTACCGACACGAGTTTGGATCGCTTCCGTATGCCGAAGGCGATCACGCGGTCAGCGCGCTGCCGCCTGACGACCGCGACCTCGTGCTGCACCTGATCGCCGCCCATCACGGCGGCGCGCGGCCGGTGATCGGGACCGAGGGCTGCACGGACGGACCGCCCAGCGTGCTTGAAGCGCGCGCGAGAGAGGTGGCACTGCGTTTTGCACGATTGCAGAAGCGCTGGGGGCCGTGGGGGCTCGCGTGGCTGGAGGCGCTGATGCGCGCGGCCGACCAGCGGGCCTCGAGACGCCTGGAGACGCGGGACGATGGCTGAAAAATGTATCCCTGTCGATCTGTTCAACCCCGGCCAGGTGTTCGCCTGCCTGGGCTTCCTCGAAGCCGCCGACGTGCTGCTCGGCGACGCGGCGGGCGGGTTCGACTGGTCGGGAACCGATGCACGCTTCGTGCTCCGCGCCGATGGCGACGAGAATCCGTTCGGGGCGGTGCTGGCGTTTCTGGCGGAGGCAACGGTAGAAAGCGTGGCGCCGCATGGCTCCGTGCTATCGACGCAGAAATGGAACGTGCCAACTTCAGTTTCGGCACCGGGTGAACCGTTTCCTTTTCCAGAGCCCAATAGTCCCGCCACCCTTCCCGCGCTTCTCAGGACTCCTTCAGGAAAATCAATACTTGTTGATCATTGGGGCGACAGAACCCAGCGCGACAATGTGAAGTTCTGGGCCGGCGCCGGCGGGTATCCTGGGGCTGCACTATTTCGCGATGGCCTGGCCTTGTGCCTTCCACTGCCGCCGCAGACGGCCGACGATCCATTTCGAGTGCCCGCAATTCAGTCCAGCAGCTTCCGCCTTGACTGGCGGCGCGACTACATTCCGCTGGACGTCGGATTCTCGCCGAATGCTCATGGCGACATCGAGATGCGCGGTTATCCGATCGTTGAACTCATGGCGGCGATCGGGCTTACGCATGCGCGCCCAAAACGATTCAACAAGCTTCAGTACGGATACGGCGTGCTTCAAGGCGCTCGCTGTGACCTTTACGAACCGATCCTGCACCGGGTTGCGCTTGGCCAAACCGCGCTTCCCCTTCAGCGCAGGATGTTCCGATTTGATCTTGGCTGGCCCGGCAAAGAGGACCAGGCCCGTTGCATTCTGGATGTACATGAGGAGCCGACACCATGACTTCGCTCACCCACAAGATGATCGACGACTGGGCCGACGATGAAAAAGGCCCCGTCGCGCTGCATCTCAAGCAGAAGCTCGTGCCCGTGGAGGGCGAGGGCGCCGTGATTTTCCCGCCGACCTACGCCGATATCGGCTACAATATCGACACGCTCTCCGACGGCACAAAGGTCGCCACCATCGACAGCGTCGGCAGCCAGGCCAATCGCATGGAGCCGATCTTCAAGCGCGAGGACTTGAAGCATCTGGTGCCGCAGATCGAGATCACCTACGGCGACAATCAGTCCAGGTCCCTCTCGATCCTCGAAGCGGGCCATCGCCTCGGCGACGCGATCATCCGCTCGACCTCGTTGCAGAAGGACGCGCAGGATGCGTTTCAGGAATTAAAACTATCCGGCGATCCGACGGCCATTGCGAAACTCGGGCCGACATCGCTCGTGTTCGGCGTCTGGGATTCGCGCGACACGCAGGCGAAACTGCCGCGGATCGTCCAGTCGGTGATCCGCGCCTGGAACGTGGACGAACTGAAGCGATCCGCACAATTCAATCCCGCCCTGGACTTTGCGGCGTTGGAGGCGTTCACCGACGAGGAAAAGCAAAAGGCCGAAGGCAAGGCCGAGAGTCCGCTGGCGCAGCGCGGTTTCGTGCACGTGCCCGCCACGGGCGCCCACGGCGGAGTTGTCGCGCATGGCGACATTGTCCGTGATGTGACGGTCAATTTGATTGCCTTGCGCCGCCTTGGCGGCAAGACCGCGCAAAGCCTGCGCCGCTATATCCTCGGTCTTTCGCTCGTCGCCGCGGCCGAGCCGCCGGAGGCGTTCCTGCGACAAGGATGCCTGCTCGTCCCGGACACACGAGACGGTTGCTACTGGCGCCTTATTGATCGCCGCGGCCTGGAAAACAGGATCGACCTGACCGAGGACGTGGTACTGGGCTATGCCACACAGTCCGCCAAGGAATTCGGAACAGGCAACGATCGTTCGGTTGCGTTCAGCAAGGACCTCGCCAAGGCGGATGTCAAAAAGGCCGACAAAAAAGCCAAATCGACCTGATCGCCGCCATGCACAGCGCGCTTCTGCTCACAATCCGTTTCCATGACGGCCGCTATCATGGCGTCCCCGAATGGCCCCCATCGCCGGCGCGGGTTTTCCAAGCGCTCGTCGCGGGCGCGGCGCGCGGCGATGCGCTGACGCTAGCGGACAACGAGGCGCTTGCATGGCTGGAAGGGCTCGCACAGGCGCCGACAATCGCCACGCCCGCGACGCGGCTGGGGCGCGCCATATCGAACTATGTGCCCAACAACGATCTCGACGCCGTTGGCCGCGATCCGCAACGCACGGCCGAAATCCGCACAGCCAAACTCATCCGCCCCCACTTGTTCGACGCCGCTGTACCGCTGCACTACGTCTGGCTCTTTGAACCCTCCCCCGTCGCCGACGCGCACGCGGCGCATGTCTGCTCCGTCGCCGAACGACTCTATCAACTGGGCCGCGGCGTCGATATGGCCTGGGCCGTTGGAGAGGTGCTCGACGAGGATGCTGCGCAAGCGCGGATCGCGGGGCACCGCGGGCCGGTCTATCGCCCCTCGAGCCGCGGAGACGGCCGGTGCCTGCCCTGCCCGGCGCCAGGCTCGCTCCAGAGTCTCATCGACCGGCACAAGGCGTTCGGCGAGCGCTTCCGGCGCAAAAAAAAGGGCCACGCCGAAGTCACCGTCTTCACCCGGCCGCCGAAGCCGCGTTTTCGCGAGGTCGCCTACAAGTGCCCGTCGCACTTCCTGCTGTTCGATCTCACCGGCGCGCGGGCGCCGTGGCCGCAAACGTGTTGTGTCGAACTGGCGCAAGCCATCCGCGACGCCGCCGCGGCCCGGTTGCGCGCGGCGTATCGCGACGCCGGGCAAGAGGACAAGGTGGCGCAGACGGATTGCGTCCTGATCGGCCGCGGCGCGGCGAACGCCGACAAGGCGCTCAGGATCCGGATCGTTCCGCTGCCCTCGATCGGTCATGCGCATGTCACCCGCGGCATAAGGCGGGTGCTGATCGAAGTTCCGCCGGCCTGCCGGATTCTTCCTGAAGATTTAGCCTGGGCGTTCTCAGGACTTGGGGACGAGATCGTGCATCCAGAAACAGGCGAGGTGACCGACACCTGGCGGCTGACGCCAGCCGACGATCGCGCGATGCTGCGGTGGTACTCTGTCGAGACGGACTCTGTCGCGACCGTCTGGCGAAGCGTCACGCCGCTCGTGCTTTCTGCGGCCCCACGTCGCTGGATTGATCCCGAGCGGCTCATACGAGAGGTCGGAACGCCTCCACAAGCGCGCAAGGAGGCGAAGACCGGCCGCGAGCGCGGCGAGGAAGAAGCCCGCGCCGTCAAGGCGGTGGGGCACGCGTTGCGCCACGCCGACATTTCCGCCGACGCCGTTGTCAGCCGCGTCCAACGCGAACCCTTCGCCGCGCGCGGCGCGCGCGCCGAGGCATTCGCCCCGGGCAGCCGTTTTGCAAAGGGCGCCCTCTGGCACGTGGAGCTGCGGTTCGCCCACCCGGTTTCCGGACCGCTCGTGGTCGGCGACGGTCGTTATCTGGGCCTCGGGCTGATGGCGCCGGTCGATGACCTCCCCGCATTCCTGGTCTTCGATATCCAGGGTGGGCACGCGGATCGCGGGGAATTTGCAGCCCTTACACACGCGCTTCGCCGGGCCGTCATCGCGCGCGTGCAGGCGCTTGAGCCGCGCGCGCCGCTCCCGACTTTCTTCCATGGGCACGAGCAAGATGGTCGGCCCGCGCGAAGCGGGCGACATGAGCATCTCGCCTTTGCCTTCGATCACACCCACGCGCGGTTCATCATCATACCGCCGCACACACTGGAGCGGCGCGAGGCACAAAAGCACGAACGAACTAATATCGAGAAACTGCAGCGTGCGATGAACGGATTTGATAACCTTCGCGCAGGGCGAGTTGGTCAGCTAGCGCTGCGTTCCGTCGAGATCGACGATCACGATCCGCTGTTGAAAGCTTCCAGTATCTGGACGAGCTATACACCGTACCGTGTGACGCGGCATGCCCGACGCGGTGACGCGCGCGCGGCGCTCGCGGATGACATAATCTCCGAATGCCGGAGAATTGCATTGCCCGGGCCTCACGTGGAAGTTCTTGAAACGGGATCGAGCGGGGGATTGGAGGGGCTGGCCAGATTGACCTTCGAGGTCGCCGTGCAAGGGCCGATCTTGATCGGCAAGTCGCGCCACCTCGGTGGCGGTTTGTTTGTTGGCCAAAAACCACAAATTGCGACTGTCCGATGAAGGCGCGGCGAACAATCGCGGCCTTCGAATGGCAAGCATCCCGCAAGCGGAACTCGTTCGACAACAACCAGTCCATTGAATGCGGTCTCACGAGTGACGCGCGCAATCAATGCAGCTACCGCCGTCACGGCTCCTGTGCGACAAGGGCTGCTGTGCAACGACAATTTTCGTGTCCGGTCGCATAGCCTCATCAGAAATGTTGCTCGACGATTGAACCGACACGAACGCGGAGAACAATGCTGTCGCAGATCGCTCTTCGCATCGGTCACGCCAAGCAGCTCAGTCTCTCACCCCTCCATACCCTCGGCCACCTCGCCCAGAAACGCCTCAAATCTCGCCTCAGCATCCGCCTCTTCCTCGCTCTCCAACACCGGCGCGCCGGCGTGCAGAAACCAGGTGCGCACGAACACGAAGAACGCCTCTTTCAAAATCGCGAGTTCGCGCGCGCGGATGCCGTCGCGGCGGTCGAGACGGTCGAGCCTGGCCTTGACGGTGTCGGCGAGCTGTTCGGTTCCTTCCTCGATCAGCGTGCGGCGCAGGAGATCGTTGGCCGCGCGGCTGGCGGTCAGGCCGCGCTTGCCGGCCTCGGCGTCGAGCGCGGTGACGAGAGCCGGATCGAGATGGAGGGTGATCTGCTGGCGCGTGCGCATGGGCGTTCTCTTTCAGATCGCGCGGCCGCGGCGGGCGGACACCGACACGCCGAGCGCGTCGGCCGGATCGTCGAGCGGGAGTTGCCGCTCCTCGTCCGGCGGCGCGGCAAGCCGGCGGGATTTGCGAGCGCGCCGTGCTCCGGTGGCGACGGGCTTGGCCTCCGGTTGCGGCGCTGGCGGTCCGGTCCAGTCGTGCATGGGCGCCGGTTCCGGCCTGGGCGACCATTGCGCCGCCGAGACGCCGTCAATCACCAGCGCGCGAGCGAGCAGCGGCTGCGCGTCGCGGTCAAACAGAAGAACCTGATGGGCGCCGAGACGCGTGAGCGTCCGCACCGCGATCCGCGGCGCCGTGCGCCAATTTGGAATTGGCAAGAACCATCCCCACCAGTGCGCGACACAGGGCGACCAGACGATCCGGCGATCCGGCGATCCCAGCCGGCGTGCGCCGAGAGCACTTCGGCGATTTGATTTGATTGTCCGCCCACCGCCGCCACGGCGCCGAACAGGCCGAGCGCATCGCGTTGCGTGCGCGCGCCGACCAGCCGCGCGAGATCGGCGCCGTCGCGCGCACCCACAAACAGTTCCAGCCCGCAGGCCGGGCCATCGCGCAGGCGCCTGGCCAGCAGCGGCACACACGGCAGGAAGTCGGGATCATCGAGCACGAGCAGGACCGGGCGGCGCCTCTCGCGTCCCCAGTGATCGGCATCGCCGCTGTCAGTGAGCTGCGCGATGAGCTGGCCCAGCAGCGCCGCGAACAGGCCGCCGGCGGTGCTTTCATCGCCCGGCGGCGCCTCCAGCACGAGCGCGCCTGCAAGCGCCAGCGCGGCGGCATCGCCCATGCGCAGATCGAGCCCGGCCGTCGCCTCGGCGAAGCGGCCGTCCGCGAATGGCGTCAGCGCGCGCCGGACCGTCTGCAGCGCTTCGGCCGCGCCCTCGCCGTTTGCCTCCAGCCAAAGCCCGGTGCGGGCGACGTCGCGGTCGCCGGTCCAGCCGCCTGCGCCGCCCGCCACGTGCACGCGGCCGGCGAGCTGGGCGTCCTCTTCAGTGAGCAGGCGCGACCGGAGCGCGGCGAGCGTGCGATCCGCGACCGGGGCGGCAGCGAGCTGATCGCGCACCAGCGCGGCCAGCAGATCGACGGCGGCGGGGGTGTCGCCGACCAGGCCGCTGGCCAGCACCCGGGCGTCGCGCCCGGAATGCGCGCCGGCACGGATCATCAGCATCGGATTGAGCTGAACGCTGTCGCGGCGTCCGGGCGAGAACCGCACCGCTTCTCGCAGCGGCAGACGATCGGCAAACCCGAACCGTCCCACCGCAACCACGCCGCCATCCCAGGACGCGATCGCCGCCGCCAGCGCGCTCTGCGTCGCGGCCGGATCGCCGACCATCAGCCGATGCCCACCGGCATGGCGCAGGATCTTGCGGCCCGCCCAGCCTCGGCAAGGCACTGCACCCAATGCACACGCACTGCCCCGCGACGCCCCAGCATCACCCTCAACATCGCTCTCCACGCGCCAGGCCTTCGGAATGCCGATCCAGCCGCGCAGCTTGATCGCGTTAGCGAGCACGGAGGCCGTCGCGAGAAGTCCAACACCCACACCCCATGTCGTCCACGCCGCCACGACGAGCACGACGCAGCGCACCACCAACGATCCGGCCTCAACCAGCAGTGCGATCATCCCTCCGCCTCCCCTGCGCGCCTGCTGGCGCGGTGCGCGCGCGCGTGAAGCGGCAAGGCGTGGACCCAGCCGAAGAGGCGCGCCAGACACGTCGCGAAGCGGAGAAAGCGAGGCGTGCCGAGGCCGAGGCACGCGAGCACACCTTCAAGAAGTTATCCGAAGCCTATCTCGCCGCTTCCGCGCGCGGCTTCCGAGCGGGCAAGCAAAAGCTGCCGAAGGCAGAATCTACGATCAAGAAGGAGCGACAGAACCTAAACAAACACGTTGCGCCAGCGATCGGCCAGCGGCCAATCTCTCAGATCAAGCGCAAGGAAATAGTCACGCTCCTCGAAGATATCGCCGCCCGCTCAGGTGAAGACGCAGCTAACGGCTGCCTTGAAGCCATCCGGCGATGCTTCGCCTACGCGCGACACAAAGAGCTGATCGAAAACAACCCCGCCATCGAGATTTCCCGTTACGCCCGGCCCTCGCGCGACGTGATCGCGAGCGATGCCGAGATCAAAAAACTGTGGTTGGCGCTAGAGGATGCCAAGCAACCAAAGTTGAGCAAGACCCCGAACGCCAATCCAGGTCGCCCGCGCAAGACGACGCATGGGCGCAAGGATAGTTTCGCGTCGGCGACCACGCTCCAGCTCGCGCTGCTCACCTTGCAGCGCCGCGGAGAACTCGTCGCCATCCACAAGGATCACATCGATTGGGGAAAGCGGCTCTGGATCATTCCCGCGCTTAACAAGAAGGAGCGTCGGCGCGGGCTGGTCCCACTCTCGCCTCTCGCTGTCACGCTACTCAAACAGGCGTTCGCGCACAGCGAGAGCGAATGGGCGTTCGCCGGACGCGATCCCCAGCAACACCTGGACGCCCAGAGCGTGACGCGCTTCATGGCGTTGCCTGGCTCGCACACGGCCAAATGGAGGTTGTTGCGCTGTAGAACCCCACCTGGAACGTCCGACGCATTCGACGAACCAGAACGCAGGCGGGCAATGGTCGTCGCCTTGTTGCCGAACGCCGCAAGGAAGGCATACGGAAACTCCGCCGGATCGAAGGCGGCATCTGCAAGCTCAGACACTGCTTCCTCAATCTCAACCGCGTTCATCGTCGGAGCCTATCCCCCATCGGCGCATCCACATTTAGACGATGAGTCGAGCTTGCCTACACGAAGGACGGCCCACCACGCCATTCGCCGGCTGCCCAACGATTCCGACGCCACTGGCTCGCCACGTCGCGATCGGGAAAGGATCGGGAATTTTTTTACCGACCTCTCGCGGAATGAATGCGGACGGCCGAAAAACTCTTTCAAATCATGGTGGGCGCGACAGGGATTGAATCTGTCGGCGCTCCCCTACAAGCCATGAAAATCAAGGAGTGTGCAAACTGTTCCGATTCCGTTCACCGCTAATACAATCAATCACTTAAGGGACGAGTTTGCAGACTTTGTTCGCTTCCGACACCCGGCGCCTCCCGAACTTTTAGAGCCCGTCTTCGACCTTTCTGGCTGCGATCTCGCACAGGAAGAACTCATCTTATTTTACGAAAACCTGCAAACTAGGTGTCTTAAAAGACATTTGCCTGCTATGCACCGGCCTTATGGCGCAGCCGCTCGACGATTTGCCGGAAGTCTTTCTGTCCAGCGACGACCTCAGTTCGGCGGTGTCGCGGGCGGTCGCCGCGGGCGAACTCCGCCAGCTCGGGCCGAGACTCTACACCAAGAACCTGACCGACGCGCCGGAGATCATCATCCGCCGCAACGCGTGGCCCATCGTCGCCGCCTATGCGCCCGGCGCCCTGATCGCCGATCGCACCGCGCTTGAGAACCGGCCCGCCGAGGACGGGTCCGTCTTTATCGTCGCGACCCGCCGCCGCGACATCCAATTGCCGGGGCTCTGGATCCGGCCAAGATCCGGGCCGCCGCCCATGGACGACGACCGCGCGTTCATCGGCGGCTTGCGTCTGTCGTCGCCGGGCCGCGCCTATCTCGACAATATGGCCCCCTCGCGAAAACGCGGCGGCGTCAGCCGGACCTTGAGCCGTGAAGAGCTGGAGCTTCGTCTCGACGACATCATGCGCCGCCGCGGCGTCGAAGCGCTCAATCAAGTGCGCGACGAAGCACGCCGCATCGCGCCGCTGATCGGCCGCGAAGAAGAGTTCGAAGCGTTCGACAAGCTCGTCGGCGCCCTGCTCGGCACGCGCGACGATGACCTCGTGTCCGATCGTGCGCGCGCGCGCCGCACCGGCGCGCCCTTCGATCCCGACCGAATTGCGCTGTTCGAACATTTGCACCAGGAACTGCAAAACACGGCGTTGCCAAGCCGCCCGGTGGCGGCGCGCACTGGCGAAGCCAACGCTTCGCTCACGTTCTTTGAAGCCTATTTCTCGAACTTCATCGAAGGCACCGAGTTCGAAGTCGCGGAAGCGGCGGACATCGTCTTCAACAATGTCATTCCGGCAGACCGGCCCGAAGACGCCCACGACGTCCTGGGCACATGGCGGATCGTTTCCGATCCGGTTGAAATGGCCCGAACGCCGCGAACCGTCGATGCGCTCGTTGATCTGATCAAAAAGCGTCACGCCATTCTAATGGAAAGCCGCCGCGACAAGCTGCCCGGCGCGTTCAAACAAGCCGGCAACCGCGCAGGTCAAACCGTTTTCGTGGCGCCCGATCACGTCGAGGGGACGCTGGCGCGCGGGTTTGAATTCTATCCGAGCCTCGATGCGCCGCTCGCGCGCGCCATCTATATGATGTTCCTGATTTCCGAAGTGCATCCCTTCGCCGACGGCAACGGGCGCATCGCCAGGATCATGATGAACGCCGAACTTGTCGCCGCGGGCGAAGAACGGATCATCATTCCGACGATTTTCCGAAGCAATTATCTCTCTGCGTTGAAGGCTCATTCCTTGAGCCGCCATCCCGCCCCGCTGGTGCGCACCCTCGACTTTGCGCAAAAATGGGTCGCCGCCATCCCATGGTCCGACCTGCAACGCTCCCAGGAGGCGCTGGCGCGCACCAATGCTTTCATGGACCCGGCAGCCGCCGACGACGCCGGCGTCCGGCTCAAAATTCCGCAGGCCTATGAGTAAGGTGCAAAGAAGATGGGCCGCGGCGCATTTGCCATCGTGCTCGGCGGCGTCAAGGGACGGCTCCGCCTCTTCGCCCTTGACCCCGGCTTGCGCGCGATGGCGGCGCTGAAGCTGTCGGGACGTGGGAGCCACGTCCCGTCTAATTCGACCTCGCGCCCTGCTCGGGCCGAGGTCGAACATGGGAGCATGACTTGCTCAGAAGAGATCCCGCTGGCGTTCGTCCGGGCGGCGCGCGCGTTTGATACGTTTGGGCTGAGGACGCGCCTTCGCCAGGACGGCGATGCGTTTGGAGCGTTGCCGCTCCTGCTCGAACGTGCCGCGCCCTGCAAACTGCATCAGCGCGTCCTCAAGCTTGCCAAGATCGGCCTTCCTCCAGAACACCATGTTGCGGAGGATGACCGGGGCGGGAAAGCCCGGAAGGTTGCTGCGCCGTGCGCGCCAGAGCGTGGCGAGGCTCACGCACAAATCGTCCGCCACCACCTTCTGCGGCACAAGATCCGGCGGCACCTTCATCGTCTTCGATCTTCCCGGTAGGGACGCAGCTCGATGTCGCGCGTCACCAGCAAGCGCACCGAACCGCCAGCGCGGATTCGGATAGTCGGTCTCACACTCAATTCGCGATCGACGATGCGGCCGCCGGTGCGCGCCGCTTCGGACGCCGCTGCATCGCCGACACTTTGCGCGAGCGAGTTCTGGTCATCGTCCTCCGCATTGTCGGCGATGACGCTGATGATGGCGGAAAGCCCGATGGCGCCGGCGAGACGATCCAGATGATTGTCGACGCGGTCGCGCAGGCCCGCGGCGCCAGTCGGATCGGTCCCCTCCATACCGCGCAGGGAAATGCTCCAGCCATTGGGAAAGATGAGCCGGTTCCAGATGAGAACGAGCCGACGTTCGCCGTAGGATGTATCCGCATCATACGTCCCGATGAGCCGCGATCCCTGCGGGATCAGCTGGATGAAGGCGGCTGCGGGAATGCGCCAGTGTCGCCATCGCGGCGTGGCGAAGGTCGACTGGCAATTCACCCTCGCGATGACCGCCTACAATCTCGTCCGCCTGCCGAAACTGCTCGCCGCGCC
>Ga0163154_10004763_pt1 | contig 17646 bp, 19 predicted proteins | sample OliLakLV19MP9P1_FD_148649 | JGI IMG/M metagenome (GOLD analysis project Ga0163154, IMG submission 148649) | Freshwater microbial mat bacterial communities from Lake Vanda, McMurdo Dry Valleys, Antarctica - Oligotrophic Lake LV.19.MP9.P1 | ecosystem: Environmental > Aquatic > Freshwater > Lake >...
TCTAGTGCAAAGGTTCCGATATGCCCTACCGTACCCAATCCCCGACTGAGGATATTTCTAGCCGCATTGTGATCTCTATCCAGTACACAACCACACTTACAAATATGCGTTCTGGTACTCAAAGTCTTCTTCACAATGGTTCCGCAGCTAGAGCATTCTTGGCTGGTGTATTGGGGATTCACAGCAATCGTGATCCGCCCAAACACCTGCCCGAAGTATTCCATCCATACTCGGAACTGATACCAAGATGCATCGTTAATCGACTTGGCAAGACAATGATTCTTCACCATGTTTTTGATTCTCAAGTCTTCGTAGGCGACAACATCGTTAGACGTGATCACGCACCGCGCTAATTTAATAGCATGGTCTTTACGCTGCCGACTTATTTTGAGATGGCGCTTACCTAGAATCAGCCTTGCCTTTCGCCTGTTGATCGACCCTTTCACCTTGCGAGAAACATGGCGCTGTGAACGCTTGAGAACCGTTTCACCTTTACGGAGAAACTTAGGGTTTTCAATCATCACCCCTTCTGAATCGGTGTAGTACTCTTTCAAGCCCACATCCAACCCAATCGCGGTGCCTGATGACTCCAACACCTCTAAGCGGTTCACATCCACACAGAACTGAACATACACGCCATCGGCACGTCTAACCAGCCTGACCCGTTTGATTTGGTCAAGTGGGTAGAAGTTTAGATCGCGTGTCCCTTTCAGCTTTAAGCGTCCAATGTTCTTTTTATCAGTGAATGTGATGGTTTTCCGATCCTCTGCCAGCTTCCATCCAGAGGTTTTGTACTCAACCGAGCGGCAATCCTTTTGGAATTGCGGGAATCCCTTTTTACCAGGAACCCCTTTCTTGCAGTTCTCGAAAAACCGATTGATTGAAGTCCATGCTCTTTCTGCACTGGCTTGTCTTGCCATACTGTTGAGTTCATTTGCAAACGGGAAATTCTTAGCCAGCACAGCACAATATTTCTGCAAGTCGCTTTGTCCTGTTCCTTTTATATCCATCCATAGCCGAATGCAGCTATTACGGATGAATTGGGCAGTCCGAATGGCTTCATCGACTGCTTTGAACTGGTTTAATTTTCCGTAGGTTTTGAACTCTAGAACTAGCATCGTTTAAAACCCTTTCCGATGCTTTTATACTAGCACAATCGATATAAGCTGTGTATTAGCATTAAAGACTCTGAGGCTTAACAGCCTCGCGGGAACCCCTTCTACATCCCACGGCTAAAGCGCGATGGGCTTTAAGGGTTCCCCAGCCCTCCCTTCCCTGTAACGTTGCGGTCATCCAGACCAAAATCGGGAGGTTGGGCATCTGACCCAAAACAACATTGCCCTCGTTGTCCCGAAAAGTTCGATCAAATAGAGTACTTTCCACGATCTCTAGCCTCTTCCTATTACTTCAATTTTCTTGGAATTACACAAATCACTAACCGCCGCGACGAGCCGCTCTGGATCGACAGGTTTTGATAGATGAGCCTGAAAGCCAGCGGAGAATGCCTGCTGTTGATCCGTTTCTGCCACGTAAGCAGTCAGAGCGATTGCTGGAAGCATAGCTTCGCTGAACGCCAATACAGTTCCCCCTTGCTCCGGTGACCGCGCTCGAATCTGCTGCATCAGCCGATAGCCATCCATATCTGGCATTCCAATATCGCTGAGGATGACATTGAGCTGAGATTGAGTCAGCGCAGCAAAGGCTTCGTCTGCGGTCGTGGCTGTGATTACGCTTGCTCCTGCTTGCTCCAAGACATAAGCGATGAATTCCAGCGAGTCGGCTTCATCATCTATCACCAACACTCGAACTCCACTTAAATCGAGCGATCGCGTTGATGCCGTAAGTGGCTCTATCGCTGGTTGAATCGGCATCAGCGGTAGCCTAACCGTGAAAGTGGCTCCCAGTCCTTCACCACGACTCTCTGCCCAAACCGTGCCCTTATGCAGTTCAACAATTTGTTGGACGATCGCCAGCCCTAACCCTAAGCCGCCAGATTGACGAGTGGTTGAGCCATCTGCTTGACGGAAAGAGTCGAATACATGGGGCAAAAAATCAGCCAGAATCCCTTTGCCTGTATCGCCAACCGTAATTTGGGCGCGATCGCCCACTTGCTCTAGCTGCACGGTTACCCGACCGCCTTTCGGGGTGAATTTAACCGCATTTGAGAGCAGGTTCCAAAACACTTGCTGCAACCGAGTAGCATCGCCCAAAATCTGCCCCATTTCAGCAGTCAGGTTTATCTCTATATCAATGGACTTCGCTGCCGCTGGCAGACGCACTATTTCGAGGGCGGCTCTAATTGTCGCTGCCAAAGCAACTGGATGAGCGCTGAGGCTGAGTTTCCCTTGCAGAATGCGGGAGACATCAAGTAAGTCTTCAATCAGTTCAGCTTGCAGCTTGGCATTGCGTTCAATTACCTCTAACGCCTCTGCTGTAGTAGTTTCATCTAGCTTGCCCGAACGTAACAGTCCTGCCCAGCCCAAAATCGGATTGAGCGGCGATCGCAACTCATGCGAAAGCACTGCCAGAAATTCATCTTTGACGCGATTCGCTTTTTCGGCTTCAGCGCGCGCCGCTTGTTCTAACTCAACCTGCTTTTGCAGTTGGATGTGTAACCGCGCTATTTCAATCGCTCCATTCACCGTCGATCGCAGACTCTCTGGGGTGATTTGCTCTTTGGTGACATAGTCCTGCGCTCCCATTTTGATCGATTGGACTGCGATCGCCTCGTCCCCTCTGCCAGTCACCATCACCACAGGCAACTCACTCTGATGAGGCTGAGCTTTTAACTGGCTGAGAAACTCTAGACCTGTCATATCAGGCATCTGGTAATCGAGCAACACAATATCCGGTTGGTACTGCCGACTGAGCGCTAACCCTTCCCGCGCTAAGCCTGCTGTGACAACGGTATATTGATATTCTTGATCTCGCAGCAGATACCGTCGATAGGTTTCACAATCTTCTGGGCTATCATCTACAATTAAAGCGGTACGGCGGGTTTGAGTCATTATTAATTTTTTATAAGATTATTTTTTATAGAGAATTCTGAGGAAGTATTGTGATGTCAAACCAATACTCCAGTAATGTTTGGATACTTCTTTTTAACAGCCCAAAGTCCATTGGTTTGATGATATAGCTATTTACTCCTTGCCGATAGCACCCTTCGATGCGTTTTGGGTTATTTGAGGTGGTAAAAATGACCACGGGCACCGATTTTAGATCGTCATCCTGTTTGATGCGGCGCAGCACCTCCCGTCCATAGGTTCCCGGCAGGTTGAGGTCGAGCAAGATTAGCCCTGGGCGAGGGGCAATCTCACCGATCGCGCCATCACTCCCAATGCGACTGGACGAGGCGGAATTGCGGTGGATTACGAAAAACTGGGTGCGTTCTTCCAGTCTCGCTATTGCGGCACCGATCCAGTTCACTGGAATGGCTACATTTGCCAAGAACCGTTACTGCTCGAACCGTCTACCTGACACTGATGTGTTGTCTCGACACTCAAACTAAACCGAATCAGGGAATTTTAAACGGGTGCATCTAAGCCCCGATATTGTGGATGAGTTGACCAGGAATCCGATCAAGGTCGATCACTTTCTCTCATGAACTGAGCCATACGATCGCACTCCACGAGCAACACACCCTACTTTCTTGATTCCAACGGTTATATCGCTTGTTGGACAATCAATCCGTCGCCTTGAAATTGTGAATCCCTTCAAGTAATTCGGTACAGTGATCGCGCGATCGCCTTTTTCATCAGCGAATCGGTGGGCGCGATCGCTTTTTCTCAGGGCTATTCTTGTTTCTCTATCATCATTCTGTGTAATAAAACGATAAGGCTACAGGCGTAAACTATTGGCAAATAGATAATTACCATAAACTACTCAAAATGGCGATCGCGATGGTCAATCAGTTTAGCGGCGATCGCGCTACTGGCAAATCCAGCGATCGCGATCGCCCAAAGCATCACCCTCGATGGCACTCTCGGCACAAACGTACCGATCCCCACGCTTGCCAATTCTGCCTTTGCCATCATTTACGATATTCAGCAAAACCTAGGGCAAACCGTCGGCAGCAAACTGTTTCACAGCTTCTCCCGGTTTAACCTGACCGCCACTGAAGCCGCTTCGTTTCAAAGTGATGCCGGAATTCGCAATATTATCTCGCGTGTCACGGGGGGAACTGCATCGTCCATTGACGGGCTAATCGAGACTCAAAGTGGCAACGTTAGTCTGTTTTTGATTAATCCTGCTGGCATTGTCTTTGGTCCAAATGCTCGACTTGACATTGGTGATTCTACCTGTGGTTCCTTTGTGGCAACGACACTGGATGCCATTACCTTTCCGGGCGGCGGTCAATTCAGCGCCGTGAATCCGGGCAACGCTGGTAGCTTATTGACGTTGGTTGGTGACCCCAGTGGGTTTCTGGCATCGCAACGCCAACCGCGAGCGATCGCCAGCGCTTCCCAAGAGTTGAAGGTTTATCCAGAGCAAAGCCTGCTGTTACTGGGTGGAGAGATCCAACTCAACAATTCGCTGTTGCAGGCAAACAATGGACGAGTCGAACTGGTAGGCTTTGCCGGGGCAGGATTCATGGGTTTGACTACGACGGGTAATATTCTGACCCTAGATATTCCCGCTCAGATTCCGCGATTGGATGTGGCGCAACAGGTCGCGGTGGGTTGCCGTCCACTCCATTTGAGCCATTGCAGAATGAAGATACGCCAGCAGAGTGGGTGGTGGTGGAGCCAAAAGGCGAGAGGCTTTCAGAAAATCGTGGACAGTCTTCATCTCCTCCTCGATCTGCTGCTCCCTCTGCTCCCATAATCGAAGCTCAGGGCTGGGTGCAGCAGCCGGATGGCAGTATCTATCTGGTGGCGCAAGCTCAAACCAATCAGCCACACAGTTTTTGGTTAGGTCTGCCTGAGTGTCCTTCAAGGTTGCAACGGGAGTAAAAATTAGGGTGTAATCAGAACATGACCAAAAATAAGGATTATCGCAAACAACTTCAGGGCACTATCGAGCCTTAGAGGAACATTTAGAGAAACTCGCAAATGAGCGGAGCAAGTCACTCGAAGGGCAAGATTCAGGTTTGATTATTCATTGGGAGAAGACGGTTGCGAATTGTCGCTACCATATTGCCAAGTTAGAAAGGAGACTAAACAGATGAATACGACGACGTTGTATGAGAAATCTTTGACGAGTTTGAGACGGCATTTGGAGGAATATCGACCGCAGTTGGAGAAGGCGTTAGCGGCAGTTAAAGTTTTAGAAACCGCTGCACCCGATTCAGAAGAATTTAGTGATGCATTGGCAGAGTTGCACGTTGGCGCGACGGTATTGGAACCTTACTCAGAAGGAATGGCGATCGCGATCGATGAGTTTACGGAAGACCAGCCCGCTTGAAGGCATCGTCACTCAGCCAAATAATTAGCTAAATAGGTAGTGCTTTTTGACATCGCTGAGGATATTCCAGGTGCAAGCCATGCCTGCCGGAAAGACGACCAAATCGCCCTTGCCCATGCTCACAGGTTGCCTAGCCCTGGGCGTAACGATGACTTCTCCTGACAAAAAATAGCAGGTTTCCGAATTACCGTAATACCAAGGAATTTTAGAGACTTCTTTCGTCCAAATATCCCAATCGAAAACGCCCAGCAGTTCCAAACGTTTTTGGCTAGGGTTGTGTTCTACTTTGATGTTCATAAATGTGGTCAAGAGTCCGATTCTAAATTGTAGCGGTGAAGCAGGGTGACGATAAAGGATGCAGCGATCGCGCGGGTCGGTTGAGCATTAGCAGCACCCTGCCAACCTTGAACGAGGTGGGGCGATCGCCACAGTTCCAAATGCTCCACGGCTGGATCGGCATAAAAACTTGACTCTCCGGCACCTAACAGCGCTGAACTCCAGTGGGTAAAGTGGTCGTGACTCAGCCGATGGATCGGAAAATCTCCCCACAGAGGGACACCCCAACCATCTAAGGCGATGAATACTTGAATGGTGCCGCCGATCGCCTGCCAACCCTGCGCTGCTGCGATCGCGCCCACCACTCCTGCACTGAAGGCAATGATAGCGATCGGGGTTTGCAAGCCTGTTTGATTCAACTGTTGATGCATCCAGTGCAGAATGTCTAGTGCAGAGTAGGCTGGATAGCGATCGGTAGGAAAGACCAACCATGAAAACCTGTTGATAGCTGTAACAGATGCCAACCCTTGGATAAAACATTCTGTTAGGTGCGGTTCATGCACTCCCGGACACACTACAACCTGCATTTTCACCTTTTCGTTTCTGAATGTTTAATGCAATCTGCTATTTACTGCGATTGTCGCTCATCCCCCCCATAGGGATGTTAGCCTATAGGGAATAGCAGAATCTTACTGGTTATATCTTTAGACTAAACCGTTTAGTATAGATTTTTAAGCTAATACATTTTCTGTTTGACTTACCGAGGAATTTTACGTGGTCGCTACTTCTGATAAAATCCAAACTTTGCCTACCTCAACTGCCCAAAGCCGCGTTGCTGTCTTGCTGATGGGCTATGGCGAAGTGGAAAGCTACGAAGACTTTGCCAATTATAATGAGCAGGCATTAAACCTGTTAACCGCAAAGTTTGCTCCCGTGCCGACCTGGATTTATCCGCCGTTGGCAAAGCTGCTGGCAATGTTTGATTTGCACGATTGGGGACATCAGCATGGCAACTTCATTTCTCCTCACAATGCCATTTTCGAGCGGCAGCGTGTGGGCATTGAGCAGAATTTGCAGGAACGTTGGGGCGATCGCGTCAAAGTGTTCAAAGCATTTAACTTCTGTGCGCCATTCTTGCCAGAGCAAGTATTAACCCAGGTTAAAGCAGAAGGCTTTGATAAACTGCTGATCTATCCATTGTTGGTAGTCGATTCGATCTTCACCAGCGGCATTGCTGTCGAGCAGGTGAACCAAGCATTGGAAAATTTGGCGGACAAGGGTGAACATTGGGTCAAAGGCACTCGCTACATTCCATCGTTTTACAATCAGCCAGCCTATATCGACCTGATGGCGCAACTGGTCGAAGACAAAATTCAGGCAGAACTGGCTCAGTCATACTTGCCCTCTCAGATTGGCATTGTGCTGATGAACCACGGCTGTCCCCACAAGGCAAAAGGCTTTACGTCGGGAATTGATGAAAGTCAGACAATGTATGAACTGGTGCGCGATCGCCTGATCTATCGCTACCCGCTAATTTCCGTCGGCTGGCTCAACCACCAAACGCCGCTGATTGAATGGACACAGCCTAACGCTGATCTAGCTGCACGAAACTTGATGGCAGTAGGGGCTAAAGCGCTGGTCTTCATGCCGATCGGGTTTGCCACCGAAAACCACGAAACCCTGCTAGATGTCGCCCACATCATTGAGGCGATTAGTCTCAAATACCTGAATGGCACCTATGTGCAAATGGATTGCGTGAACGACAACCCCAAATTTCTCGACATGATCGCCGATTGGGCAAACCCTCAAATTGAGGCGCTGTTTGAAGAGGAAGCGATCGCGGTCAACCCCAGCCTAGCGCCTGCTCACATCCCTCATGATCATGGACATCATCACGGGCACGACCACGGACACGGGCACAGCCACGATCACTAACATCAATCCTGAGACTTGAGGCTTGAGAAATAGATTGTGACTTAAAAGGATGACATCACTTTGGTGTCATCCTTTTGACTGGTGAATCTCAAACCCTTTTAGTCGTTCTAGCGGCTCGTATTCGACCAATACCTCGGCAACGTTAGCATGGGGCGGTCCTTGATGGCACCACTGGATCACGTCTTCCACGGCGGCGCGATCGCCTTCAAACACAGCTTCTACCCGCCCATCGGGCACATTTTTGACCCAGCCAGCCAACCCATTCAGCACAGCAACATCTTGAGTCGAGAAGCGATAGCCCACTCCCTGCACTCGTCCAGAAATCCATAGATGGGCACGAACTAATTCCATACGCAGGTTAAAAGCTAAGGCTAAAGGATTTGATGCAAGACAGGGGAAATATGCAACTATTTTGAAAGCCACTTTTCGTTTCTAGAATTCTAGAGGCTACTCAAAACTATCACTCAACGCTTTAATCGTTATGCCTGACCTCCCCACATTGTCAACCGCCACTGTTTGGGCAATTCTCAAAGACGAAATCGATGATGCTACAGCAAATCGTTTGGTGTGGCGCTGTTTGGGCTATCAGCAAAATGAAACAACGGGTGAATGGGATGCGAGTTTGGTTGCTTTGGATTGGCAAGAACTTTATCCTGAACCGCCGGATTTTATCGAAAATCGTCCGCCTACGGTGAAGCTAACGCGATCGATTCCCGCAGAAAATAAACAGTTGCTTAAAGAGAAACTTGGCTTTCAAGGCTACACCGTGAGCGAACTGGTGCCTCGCAAAACTCGCCGTGCCACGATCGCCAATTGGCTGCTCAGCTATATGCAAATCCACGCGATCGCCGATTAATTACATTCAGCAATCCCATTCTGCGACGGTGCTTTCGGCTATGATCCAACTATGAATCAGTATTTTGCAACGGTTGCGCGTGGGCTGGAGGAGCTTGCAGCTAAAGAGTTAGAGCAACTGGGCGCTCATGCCGTCGAGCCAGGTTTTTGTGGAGCTTCCTTTAAAGGCGATCGCGCCTTGCTCTATCGCGTCAATCTCTGGGCGAGGCTGCCCTTCCGCATCTTATTCAAGCTGGGCGAGTTTCCCTGCCGGGATGCGGACGAACTTTATAGCGGGATTCAAACGATTGATTGGTCAGTTTATCTCACGCCAGATCTCACGCTGGCGGTGAATGCCACGGGCAAAAGTGAGCAGTTGAATCATACTCATTTCACAGCGCTTCAGGTTAAAACGGCGATCGTGGAGCAGCAGCAAGAAACGCTGGGCGATCGCTCGGATGTTGAACTGCAAAACCCCGATGTGCAGATCAGCATCCATCTCGATCGCGACGTGTGTAGCGTGAGCCTTGATAGTTCTGGCAAGAGCCTGCACCGTCGCGGCTATCGTCCTGCTGTGGGTGCAGCGCCTTTAAAGGAATCGTTGGCGGCAGCTTTGATTCAACTTTCAGGCTGGCAGCCCGATCAAATGTTTTACGATCCGCTGTGTGGATCTGGCACCTTACCCTTAGAAGCTAGCTTAAAAGCGCTCAATATTGCGCCCGGTCTGTTTCGAGAGCAGTTTGGGTTTGAAACTTGGCTGGATGCTGATCCAGCGCTTTTACAACAACTGATTCAAGAGGCAGAAGAGAGCCAACGAGATAGCCTGCTCGCGCCGATTTGGGGCAGCGATCGCGATCAAAATGTGATTGAGCAAGCGATCGCCAATGCGACGAACTGCGGTGTACTCAATCACGTCTACTTCGCTCAAATCGACCTTGCAGATGTGGTTGCCCCCGCAGACAGCGGTGTTTTATTCTGCAATCCACCCTATGGCGAACGGCTAGGACGAGACAGCGATTTGGGAGCGTTCTACAAACAGTTAGGCGATGTGCTAAAACACCGTTTCAAAGGGTGGACGGCGTTTGTGTTAAGTGGCAACAAAGAGCTTTCGCAGGCGATCGGGCTGAAATCGTCTCAACGGATGGCGGTATATAATGGTGCGTTGCCCTGTCAGTTGATGAAATACGAACTGTACTGATCGGGAAGTCAACAGGCAAAAGGTAAAAGGTATTTACGTACTTAACTCAACGCTCTTCAAGTTTCTGATTTTACACCGTTTAAAAATGAATCATGTTTAGTAGAGATGTTTTGGTTTTGTGCTTAAATTTTAAGTACAAAACTTGTAAACCGCTATGACTGACAGTCAAAAGCCTGGTCTTTTTGGAATTAATTACTCAAATCGGGATTTTACCCAAAAAGAGGTTTGGGGTAAAAACCAATTTAATTCATCGTTCCCAACAGCTTTGGCAGTATTTTTGGAATGTCAAGGATTTGAGAATGTTTATTTGAAGCTTGACAGAAATCTTGAGACGTATCACAGCAGCATTAGCACGACACATCTTTATGGTTTTGATGTATTATCCGAGAATATTTTTTACTCGTTTGAAAGTCAATATTCGCCGTTTCAGCAGCTAGTAATAGGCGATTTTCCAAGGATTGATCTAGTAACGTTAAGTAGAATAGATAAGTCTTGTCTAAAAGGAATCGAAATTAAGTTGACAGCGCTCCCAGATCATACAACCTGCGATTTAGGAGATGATAGATTCGGCTGTGAGCTTGTGATTAGACCCGACACAATCGTTTACTTGGCTTGCAGTATTGCTAGACACTTTCAAGACAGCTTAGAAGACTTAATCGCTTTAATTGGAGATGGCTTTGACGCAATTGAAGACTGGAAGGAAGGAGTAAACATTCTTTCTTCTGTATCTAAAATAAGTGCCGCTATTGATAGAATAATACTTTTTATTCTTGATATGCAAGAACCTTTAGTAATGCAGCCCATATGGAAAACAGAAGGTAAAAGTCCTAGACTTGCTGAGAATTGTCTAGACATTTTTGTTTGGAGCAATCTAGCTTTTGCCCAGCTATTTTTGAATGTTGCAAGAAGAGAAATAGCTATACAAAAAAAGATAAGTCGTCAGGTAAGAACCGTTGTTTGGCTTTTTAAGATGCTCTACGACTTTAGCCTAAATGGTCAAATAAATCATGGTGTAATCATCGACGGACTGTCGTATGACAATGATAATGACAAGGCTTTTGCTGTGAGCGGAAGGTTAACGCACAAATACATGAAGAGCGACATTTTGACACGTCCAAGAATCACCAAAACGCAGATAAAAGAAATTATTCTTGGTGGAGGACAGAACTTATTAAGTCCTGAAAGACGTTTTGATGCAATTATTTTTAATTCGCCTGACCTTTTTGAATAACTATGAGAACGATTGATTTATTTTCTGGATGCGGTGGGCTTTCATTAGGATTTGAAACAGCAGGTTTTGAAATTGTTTCAGCCTTTGACAAATGGAAAGAGGCTTGTAATGTTTATACTGATAATTTTACTCACCCTATTTTTCAAATCGACTTGTCAGACGTTGAAGATGTAGGACAATTCAAAGAATGGAAGCCAGACATAATTATTGGTAGTCCCCCATGCCAAGATTTTTCAAGTGCCGGAAAAAGAGATGAATCTCTTGGACGCGCAGATTTGACAATTTCATACGCAAGAATAGTTTCTAAAGTAAAACCTGAATGGTTTCTAATGGAAAATGTTGAGCGAATAAGAAAAAGTCGAGTGCTGCAAGAAGCTTTTTTGATACTTAAAAAAAGTGGTTACGGGTTGAGTTCTGTTGTTTTAGATGCCAGCTATTGTGGTGTTCCTCAAACTCGAAAGAGATTCATACTTCTAGGGCATTTGTATTCAAGCGATGGATTTATCGACGAGTATTATGTTAGAAATCAGGCTAACACTCCAATGACAGTCTACGATTATTTAGGTGTGAAGTTAGGTTGTGAGTTCTATTATCGACATCCGAGAAGTTATGCAAGAAGGGGGATTTTCAGTATTTATGAACCTAGTCCAACTATTCGAGGGGTAAATAGACCTATTCCAAAAAATTACAAGAGACATGAAGGAGATCCTTGCGACCCGAAAGATGCTCGTCCTTTAACTACACAGGAAAGAAGCTATCTTCAGACTTTTCCAGAAGACTTCAAATGGACTGGGACGAAAACATCTATGGAGCAGATGATTGGTAATGCAGTGCCTGTTAGGCTTGGGAAATATATTGCAGACTGTCTCTCTCAGTATGTGAGAGATGGCACTAGTGAGAAAAGAGGCATAGGCAAGAGACAGTTGGAACTTTTTGAAATATAGATGCCAAGGGCAAAAGGTAAAAGGCAAGGGAGAGGAGTAGCCCTTTTACTGACAAGTACAGTAGTTATAGGTTGTAGAACTTTATATCTAACTATCTAACGTCCCTACAGGGTAGGAACTTTAATTTCTGACTATGTTGCGACTCACTGAAATAAAACTGCCGCTTGACCATTCTGAGGATGCGATCGCGAGTGCCATTCTTAAAAAGCTGCAAATTGCTCCCGCAGATTTGCTAAGTTACTCCATTTTTAAACGCAGCTACGATGCCCGTAAAAAGGACGCGATCGTGCTGGTTTACATTGTGGATGTGGAGACGACCCAAGACAAAAGTCTGCTTCAGCGGTTTAAAAAAGATCCGCATATCATTCCCACGCCGGATATGAGCTATCGCATGGTGGCGCAGGCTCCTGACACGCTGGCAAATCGCCCAATTGTAATTGGCACGGGACCTTGCGGGATGTTTGCTGGATTGCTGCTGGCGCAAATGGGGTTTCGTCCGATTCTATTAGAACGTGGGAAAGCGGTGCGCGATCGCACCGTTGATACGTTTGCATTTTGGAAAAAGAAAGACGAGTTAAACCCAGAATCAAACGCGCAGTTTGGCGAAGGCGGAGCAGGCACCTTTTCAGACGGCAAACTCTACAGCCAGGTGAAAGATTCCAACCACTATGGGCGCAAGGTACTCACCGAACTCGTCCAGTCAGGCGCTTCACCAGAAATTTTGTATATCAACAAACCGCATATCGGCACCTTCAAACTGGTCGGCATCGTTCAAAGTATCCGCGCCAGAATTGAGGCTTTGGGCGGCGAAATTCGCTTTCAAAGTCGAGTCGAAGACCTCCACATTGAAGCGGGACAGGTGCAAGGAGTCACCCTTGCCAGCGGCGAGTATATTGCCAGCAACCATATTGTGATAGCAGTGGGTCACAGTGCCCGCGATACCTTTCAAATGCTGTTCGATCGCGGCGTTTATATTGAAGCAAAACCCTTTTCAATCGGCTTTCGGGTCGAACATCCACAAACCCTGATTGATCGCTGTCGGTTTGGCGATCGCTCTGGTCACAAGCTGCTAGGTGCTGCTGATTACAAGTTGGTGCATCACTGCCAGAATGGTCGTTCGGTTTATAGCTTTTGTATGTGTCCGGGCGGTCTGGTGGTCGCCGCCGCCTCAGAGCCAGGACGGCTTGTGACCAATGGGATGAGCCAATACTCTCGAAATGAGCGCAATGCCAATAGCGCGATCGTGGTGGGGATCACGCCCGACGACTATCCGGGGCATCCCTTAGCCGGAATTGCCTTGCAGCGTCGCTTAGAAGAACGCGCGTTTGAATTGGGCGGTCGCACCTATGACGCACCGGGGCAGCTAGTGGGCGACTTTCTCGCCGATCGCCCTTCCAATACATTGGGCACCGTGCAGCCGTCCTATACGCCTGGAGTGCAGTTAGGTGATTTGAGCCTAAGCTTACCTGACTACGCGATCGCCGCAATTCGTGAGGCACTGCCTGCATTCGACAAGCAAATCAATGGTTTTGCCATGCCGGATGCGGTGCTTACAGGGGTCGAAACGCGCACCTCATCCCCCATTCGGATTAAGCGCAAAGAGGATTATCAAAGCCTGAATACAAAAGGGCTATATCCGGCGGGTGAAGGCGCTGGCTATGCAGGCGGAATCCTTTCGGCTGGCATTGATGGCATTAAGGTGGCGGAGGCAGTGGCGCTGAATATGTTGCAATGATCGCGGTAAGGTTTCACTGCGATCGCGATCGGTTGCGTCCGAGTCAGCCTGATGACAACCTAGTCGAGAGGTTGCATTATTTATTCCGCTCAACCGATTCCCTTGAATGTCGAGCGGAATTGTTATTCAACTACGCTCACAATCCCAGTAGTTCATCCAGTTCTTTAGAGCGTCGCAGCTAGAAGCAGAGGATGCAACCATTACAGAGGCGATCGCCCCAACCGATGCAGCCCGTTCGCGCTGTGCCCGTCGCCCTAAATATTCATCGGCATAGCGACGAAACACCGCCTCAACCGCTGCCCGTGAGTTTTTCAGCCCCCATTCTTGGGCGATAACTTCCGCTTTTTCTAGCACATCCTGGCTGAGTCTTATCTTGTTGTCATACATAGCTGTAAGCCCTCTGGAAGTGGATACAAACCGCGCACATTGGCAAATTGGGGATCAGGGATAATGGCGAACAGCTTGCGTCCTGCCAAGCGCTCAGTGATCAGATGAGAACCGCCCCCGGTGACCAAAAACCGCGTCACCCGTGACATGTAAGGCGTATACTGTGCCTTGATAGTTTGGAAAATGCCCCGAAACCAAGGATCAAGGTATTCTTCTAGCCAGGGCGACCAGGATAAGCCCGTATCGGCGTAGGCATGTGCCGACTTGAACCCATCCATGACAATGCCGGGGTCGGCGGTAGTACCAATAGCATCCGCGAGGCGCTTATCAAAACTGATGGAGGTTGCCAATTCATAGGTGCCGCCCCGATCCATCACATTTTCATCAATCACATCGCCCTCTGCATCAACAAGACGAGTCAGCCAAGTGCCACCGCCAATATCGATCACAACGGTGTAGCCAGTATCGGGAATTAGCCCTAGCCGCTGAGCGTAGCAGTAAGCTCCCATCCCTTCCCGCTCAACGCTGACGCGATCGACCGTAACGCGAAACGGAATGCCATTGCGCTTAAATTCGTGAATGCCCATGAGTTGCGATCGCAGCGCCTGTTCATTACGACTGGGTTCTGGCGTGGAAACATGCAAATTCAACGAGAATTCACTATTTCCATCCCAAGGCTCAACACAGGCATAAAAATGCAGCCGTGCCAGCTCTACCTTGTTTTCAACTACAGTTTGTTGCTGCCGACGATATTTGTATGCCTGTGCGCCAAAGTGATAGCGGGTGTTATCGGCAAGCTCGATCAAGGGAGAAATATCTGAATAGCGGACGGCATCCCGACCTTGGGGTAACTGATAGCGAACAGAGCGAATGGCGCGGGGAGCATTGCTGCTATCCCAAAACTTCAGGTCATAGTTGCCCGCATCCAATGCTAGAGTGCGAGTAGATAAAGTGGTAGGAGCAGGCTCTTTGATAGCTGCTTTTGTTCGGCGGGTTTCTGTGGCGGTCATTGCAAGTCTCCAAACGGGTTACATCAAATCGCAAAGCTGATGTGTATCAAATAACTGTCCCCAATTGCGCCTAAATCTGCCCAATCAGTACACTTGAACTATATTAAACCTGTCGCTAGATGTCAACCCTAAAGTTGACTTGCTCAATCATTTCTAGCGATTGCATTAATCCCTCGTTTCCCGATGAAAATATCGGTCTTTCTGGTTGCGTTTAAGTCTTTCACTCTGTAGAATCGAGTTTTAATCTCCGGTTTCTTAGTAGGATAACCGGAGATTGTTGATCAGCTTTGTAGGCAGAGGAAACGCCAGTAATGAATCAGCGGCAAGGATTTTTGGTTTTTGGAAATAATTGGGTACAGCGATTTGCAACTCAATTGCGATTCAAGTCGTTCTATCGCTTTATTTCATTGTTTTTGATTGGAATTGGGTTAAGTGTTGCGATCGCTGCTTGTTCGGGAGGCTCCACCAGTCCCGACACCACGGGCAGCGCCAGCCCTGCTGCCGATCAGAAAAAGGAAATTGAAATCAATCTCGTATCTTACGCCGTTCCAAAGACGGCTCACGATGCCATCATCCCGCTGTTTCAGGAAAAGTGGCAAAAAGCAAAAGGTCAAACCGTCACCTTTACTCAAAGCTACGGCGGGTCGGGTTCCCAAACTCGCGCCATCATTGATGGACTAGAAGCCGACGTGGTTCATCTGGCATTGGGAGCCGACGTGGAAAAACTCGTCGAAGCTAAAATGATCAATGAAGACTGGAATAAAACCCTGCCGAATAATGGCATCGTAGCGAAATCCGTTGCGGCAGTGATTACCCGTGAAGGAAACCCCAAAAATATCAAAACCTTTGGGGATTTAACCCGCGATGGCGTGAAATGGGTGACAGCAAACCCGCAAACCTCTGGAGGTGCCCGCTGGAACTTCCTGGTTTTGTGGGATTACGCTCTTAAAAATGGGGGAGATGAGGCAAAAGCAGCCGAATTTGTCACCCAAGCCTTTAAAAACGTGGCAATTTTGGCAAAAGATGCGCGGGAAGCTACAGATATCTTTGCCAAGCAAGGGCAGGGAGATGCCCTGATTAACTATGAAAATGAAGTGATTCTGGCGAAGCAAAAAGGACAAAAGATTGACTACGTGGTGCCCGAAATTAATATCTCAATTGACACTCCCGCAGCCGTAGTTGATAGAAACGTAGACAAGCGTGGGACTCGCGAAGTCGCTGAAGCTTTTACTGAATTCTTATTTACTCCAGCAGCCCAGGCAGAATTTGTCAAGCTAGGATTTCGTCCAGTAGGCGACTATGCCCAAACAAATGCAAAAGAGCTTGCCACTCAGTTTCCTCAGGTGAAGAAGCTTGCTACTGTAGACGAGTATGGCGGTTGGGGCAAGGTTCAGAAGCAGTTTTTTGCGGATGAAGCTTTGTTTGATCAGATTCAATCCAAATTGGGTAAGTCGTGACTAACAGTCTAAAGTGGCTTCCCGTTCCCAGGGGCTAATGTGGGTGCTGTGTTCGTTCCATTCTTGACGCTTGAGTTTGGTGTAAGCCGACACGAGGGCAGACCCTAAGATCGGAGTGAGCACAGTATCCGCTTCTAGACAGCGCAGGGCATCCAGCAGATTTGCAGGCAAGTGTTTGACGGTTCCAGACGGCAGCGGATCGGTGTAGGCGTTGTTGTCGTGGCGATCGCCCGGATCGCGCTGATGCTCCATGCCATCTAAACCGCTGGCAATCAGGGCAGCGGGCAGCAGGTAGGGATTGGCGGCACCATCTGCCAAGCGAAATTCAAACCGTCCGGGTTCTGGAATGCGGGGTAGTGTTTCAAAGATGTTGCTGAAGCGTCTAGACACCTGACCAACTGGGACTTATACAGACCCCAACAACATGTCTAGAACACTACCAATTAGGGGATTTAGGGGGCGAATGCGTAAGTCCTAATTACTTTAAGCACCGTAGGAATCATGACCGCTGTTTCAGACCCCGCCGATCTTGCCGACGACAATCAACTCGGTCGCTATTTGGGTAACACCATTCGCGACTTGCGGCAAAAACATCGCCTGACGATCGCCGAAGTTGCCGAACAAACCGGGATTTCCCGTGGAATGCTGTCAAAAATTGAAAACGCTCAAACGGCAGCCAGCCTAGAAACTCTGGTGAAAATCGCCAATGCTTTAGGAGTTTCCATGGCGACCTTATTCCGTCACTACAATCCTCCCCAAGGCGGGGCGCAACTGGTGAAGCAGGGCGAAGCATGGAAGTCGTGCGGCGCGGCACCAAGCGAGGGCATACTTACCATTTGCTTGCCTACGATCAAGGACCCATGAAGCTATTCGAGCCGTTTTTGATCAGCATGGATGATGCGTCGGAAGTGTTTCCCACCTTTGAGCATTCGGGCACAGAGTTCATTCACATGCTAGAAGGAACGTTGGAGTATCGGCATGGGCAATCTACTTACCTACTAGAGCCAGGAGATTCGCTCACCTTTCGGGGCGATATTCCCCATGGACCAGAAACGCTGATTGCCTTGCCGATTCGATTTTTGGCGATTATTTATTATGGAGCTTCCCCAGGAGATGCTTAGCGATCGCTTTCTTACTAAACCTGTTCATCCTTCCCAAACGAGATTCAGTGTAGGTTTAGGGAGTAGGATTTCTACAGTTGTTTAAGATTAAAAACACTGAGTATGGAAGTTTTGG